>Ga0129307_1000950_pt1 | contig 37413 bp, 28 predicted proteins | sample P1105metagenome_FD_94437 | JGI IMG/M metagenome (GOLD analysis project Ga0129307, IMG submission 94437) | Capybara group fecal microbial communities from Wisconsin, USA - P1105 metagenome | ecosystem: Host-associated > Mammals > Digestive system > Large intestine > Fecal | place: USA: Wisconsin...
GATAGCGTTGATCGGAGCTTCGGGGTCGGAGTTCACGGAGATGATGATACCTGAATCCTGCATGCCAGCGAGGTGCTGGATCTGGCCGGAAATACCGAAAGCGATATAGACCTTCGGGCGGACCGTCACGCCAGTCTGACCGATCTGGCGGTCATGATCGACGAAACCTGCGTCCACAGCGGCGCGGCTAGCACCGACTTCAGCGTGGAGTTCCTTGGCAAGTTCGAACAGCATGTCGAAGTTTTCCTTGGAGCCCATGCCGTAACCACCGGCGACCACGATCGGAGCGCCCTTGAGGTTGTGCTTGGCCTTTTCCACATGGCGTTCGAGCACCTTGACCACGTATTCCGTTTCCGGAACGTACTTGGCCACGTCGTGCTTCACGACTTCGCCCTTGTAGTTCGGGTCCACGATTTCCTTCTTCATCACGCCTTCGCGGACGGTAGCCATCTGCGGGCGGTGTTCCGGGTTCACGATCGTCGCGACGATGTTACCGCCGAATGCCGGACGGATCTGGCAGAGCTGGTTTTCGTAGAACTTCTTCACGCCACCGATGCTCATTTCGAAGCTGTCAATTTCGAGTTCGGTACAGTCAGCGGTAAGGCCGCTGTGCATGGCGCTGGAGATGCGCGGGCCTAAGTCACGGCCAATCACCGTTGCACCGAGCAAGCAAATCTGCGGCTGTTCTTCCTTGAAGAGGTTCACCACGAGAGAGGCGTGCGGGTTGGTGGTGTAGGGGAACAGGCCTTCGGCGTCGAACACATGAACCTTGTCCACACCGTAAGGGAATACCTGTTTTTCAATGCCGTCAAGGCCCTTGCCGGCGCAAATGCACTCGAGCTGAACGCCGAGAGTATTGGCCAACTTGCGACCTTTAGAAAGCAGTTCAAGGGAAACGTCAACGACGGTGGTTCCCTCAATTTCGCAATATACAAATACGTTATTCATAGGTTAGCCAATAATTTTCCCGTCTAAAAGTTCCTTGATAAGTCCTTCAATGTCGGCGTCGCTTGCGGTGAGCGTGCGGCTTTCCTTCGCCTTGAACACGATGTTCTTGACGGCCTTCACGTTCGTCGGCGAGCCTGCCTTACCGATCTGGGCCGGGTCGGCGTCGATGTCGGCTGCACCCCACTGCGGGATGTCGAGGTAGGGCTTCTTAGCGATGAGAGCTGCGTACTTGTCTGCATCTTCCGGCTTGCGTTCGGCAACTGCAGTCGCATTCTTGAACTTCATGATGCGCTTTGCATTGCGCGGACGGCACGGAGCTGCACTGCCGTTAACAGTCACGACCAGCGGGAGCGGTGCTTCCACCGTTTCCACACCACCGTCGATGTGGCGGCGGATCACGACCTTGCGTGCCTGTTCGTCGAGCTTCAGAATTTCTTCGGCGTAAGTCACCTGCGTGAGACCGAGCTTTTCTGCAATCTGCGGACCGACCTGTGCGGTATCGCCGTCGATAGCCTGGCGGCCACCGAGGATAATGTCGTAGTCACCGATCTTCTTCACTGCCTGGGCGAGCGTGTAGCTCGTTGCGAGCGTGTCAGCACCACCGAGCGGGCGGTCCGTCACGACGTAACCGCAGTCAGCACCGCGGTACAAAGCTTCGCGGATCACTTCGGCAGACTTCGGAAGACCCATGGTCAACACGGAAATGGTGGAACCTGGAAACTGGTCCTTCAGGCGAAGGGCTTGCTCCAAGGCGTTCAAGTCTTCGGGATTGAAGACAGCGGGCAATGCGGCACGATTGATGGTTCCCTGCTCCGTCATGGCATCGGGGCCCACGTTTCGTGTGTCAGGTACTTGCTTTGCAAGCACAACGATTTTAAGACTCATATTTCTTTAATGGTTTAATGTTTAGTTTAAACTCTGCTACTCTGCAAAATTTACGGGCTATAAAATAGAATTTTCTCTCGAATGTCGTTCCCAGTTTGACCAGGAATCTCCATATTCGTTCGTAAATTGTATGTAAGAAAATAGTGATAAATTTATAAGAATAGGAGGGGGAAACACCGGCCCCGTAACGTCCCGGCTTTTTGCTAACGGTTGTTTGCAAAATGAACGCCTCGCAGCCAACCCCCTTGCTTTGCTAAAAACCTTTTGATATATTATAGACACGCCGGTTGATTAGAGCGTTGCCGGGCTTTCACCTGTTTAGTGCTAGCTCCAGAGTTAATATATTCACCTTCAAAATAAGGATAAGGCTATGGCTATTCGTTGCAAACCGGCAAGATTCCCTGACTACAAGCCCATTGTGGTTCATCCGTCGCAGGTTGAAAGGGTCTTGAAATACCTTAGGGGAGAAATAAAAGTCCCCGTGGTTGACCGCCCGATTACATATAAGTCATCAGCCAAGTAAACTGATGCTTGATGCAAATCATTTTTCATTACTTCCTTGCTCAAAGGAAGATATTTCGGCTATTGCCTCACGGGGACATTTCTGTTTTCCTCCATTTGATCCTACCAAAGATGATGATCCTGTTTCTTTGGATACATTCTTTTGTAGGGTGGTGCCGAATGAGGAAGATGACCATTTCTCCAAAACATATAAGCTGATAGAAAATGAAGTTCCAAATGAAATCCTTGCTCTTGCAAGCATTGCAAATTCTGGTTTTTCTTTTGGCTCGTATGAAAATAAACCAGCTAATTTGCGTAATTCTGGGTATAACGAGAGCTTTCCTTCTGTTATGCTATTGGCTTTTGGCGTACGGGAGGATTGCCAAGGTCAAGGTCTTGGATCTCTTGCTTTTAAAAAGTTGCTTCAGATGATTCGTGAATCTTCGATTGCTGGTGTTCGTTTGTTGACGTTTCATCCGCTTGAAAATGCTATACCGTTCTACAAATCGCAAGGGTGTATTGAAAATTATACCGATGAGTTTGAGGATGAAGTAGAATCTATGTTTATCGATATTTGGCACAAGGAGTCTGCTTAATGAATCGTATTAAACTTTCTGCGGTCAACTGCGATGGGAGTTTGCGGCTTTGGCGTGGACCCGAAGTGAAAATCAGCGTGTTTGCGTCAAGGCATTTTGATGCGGATGATTGTGGCCTTAATCAATGGGCGGTAGCGATGGGCGAAAGGCATCGATGCCTTGTGGGGACGTTCCATTCTAAAGCGGAACGGCGGATTTTGGAGGTTGCCCTTGCGAATGGGGCGTTTGCGGTTTGGCTTCGCGGTTGTTCGCTTCCTGATTATTATAGTGGCGAATTATGGAAAGCGATGGTCGAACATCGGATGCTTGTGATTTCTTGTTTCCACATGAAGCACCATACACGAGACACGGCGCGATACTGTACGCACTTGGCAGCAATGTGCTGCCGTCGTCATGCGTATTTCTTGAAAGACGACGATTCGCTATTGACTCCGTGCTATCGCAAGGCGATATCGTGGCGATACAACGTTCAACTGTTTAACGAGGAGGCTTGATGAGGCGTTCCGCACAAAAAAACGCAGGTTTTAACGCCTGCGTTTTCGAAGTTCTACTTCACTATTTCCACATACATGCCTTTCGGCAAATCAGGGAGGGCGCCAGACACAGTCCTTTGACCTACGGGTTTGCCGAGAACATTGAAAATCACGTTGCCGGGAGTGCCGCGTTGGACTTTTTTGATGTTTGAAATTTTAGTCGTTTTCTCGGTGATGGAGACATGGATTTCAAAAGTGACTTGATTGTTCCCGTAAACAACGGCCTGCTTTACAGTGTAATTTTCGCCGATTGAAACTTTGTTCGGCATGTGTCCGATTTTAGTCGTCATGGTCGTGAGATCGACGTTGGAGTAGATCATGCTTGTGCCGTTCAAATCCCAGGCAACGATTTTGCCGTCAGCGTCGAACCAGTGACCAGTCCCTTCGCCGGTGGTGCGGCTATTAAGCGTACCGTCGGGTTCTACACCGTAGAATTTAACTTTGTCTGCAATTTCACTTTTCTTGATACCTAAAGCTTTAGCAACGTCGTCGCCCTTCAAGTCAAGCGTGGCGTAGCTGTAGTTGTTGTCTAGCTTTAGCGGTACATCGAATGCAATTTTCTGAATCTTGATTTCGGCTTGGCTGCTAGAGCTTGGCGGATTTTGAACGCTGGAGGATGTCGGTGCATTTGACGAACTCGAAAACGATTCCGTTTCCGCAGGGCAGTTTCCGCCGATGCAGAACGTGAGCGTTTCGCCCGGAGTTCCGATGTCGGTAATCTTGAGTCCAGTTTTGGAGCCGTTGTACCAAGTGATGGCGGGGTAAGTTTCGTCCGAAAATTCCGAATAGGTGCTGCTATTGAAGAATACGTTTGCTTTGCTGCCGGGTTTGGGCCATTTGTCATCATCGCCGTTGAGAGACGGTTCTTCGTGATTGGCTCGGACGATTCTTAACCCAAGCTTGTTCGATGCGGAATTGCCATCAATCGAAAAATCGTAGTGCTGCATCAAAAGCCCGCTGCCTTTAAGGGCTTTATTGCGGCCTGTGTTGCGTACATAAGACCACACCAAACCTTCCTTGTCTGGTCTTGCGGGGTTCTTGTAGCGGTAGCAAACTTCACCCGGTTTGGTCGTTTCGAAACTCACGTCATTGCTGGCCACGTCCACGAACGGAATCCAGCCTTGGTCGGCACGGTAAAAGTCATTGATGGCGACGGGGTTCAAGTCGTTGGCGCGGTTCCCCATGGTACAGTAATCGCCGTACCAATAAAGGTCCGGCCAACCAAAAATCATGTGACCGCTTTCATGCACAAAAACATAGATGGAAAAATTGCCGGGCATGTCCGTCATTTGATGGTGCGTCAACTTGACACCGTCGCGTTTTTCGTTGGACCATCCCGAATGGGGCCACAACCCTTGTCCCCAGGTTTGCCCGGCGCCGGCATACACAATGTTGATAGCCTCGGTCGTTCCATCCTTATCGTTGTCGTATCGTGAAAAGTCTACTTGCGGATCGAAATACGCAAACACTTCTTTCACAAGCGAATCCGACCCCGTGTATTTAGGCAAGTTTTCGTACCATGACTTGGGATGCTTGGCACGATACCAACCATAAACTTCATTTGTAAGGTCGAGTTGCCCGTTGGAAACATCCAAGTAATAATCGCGCACAGAGCCGTTGCAACCATCCCTGTTGAAACCTTCCTTGTTCAACCAGTTTTCGACTTCACTGACCGTGACGGGGGCAGCCTTGTCCGAAAAATCGACGAGGAGAGTCAAGCTGTAAACTTTGCCCTTGGGGGCAGCGTAATGACTCTGATTTTTTGTCACCGTTGACCGATTTAAAAGAAAACTGGGCGCATTGAATCTCGGCCTTGCCTCTTCGGGCCAAGATTCGACTCGTTCCCCTTGCCACACGATGTCAGCAAAAAGCATCGTTGGTAGCGACAACAATAGAAAGCAAAGGAGGGGAAATTTTTTCATATACGGCTCCGTGTCTTTATGAATATATATTACAAAGAGCCGTAAAAACCCTATTTTTTTCGCATTTAACGACTAATCATCATGCCCATGAACAAACTCTTTTTCCCTTGCGAGACGGAGAGTATCACGTTTTGTTTTCCCAAATGACGCGGCACAGCGAATTGGCATTCCGTTCCGTCCATAATTTTTTCAAACAAAAGCTGTCCGTTGGGCGAGAAAATCCTTACATTTTTCAAACCTTGCACTGGCGTGAACATGTGAATTATCCCGTCGCGCATTGCAACTTGAACTCGGTTCGGCGTAGCAATCGAAGCGGCAAAAGTCCTGCCTTCAGAAGAACTTGACATGATTTCTTCGGACGAAGAAGAAGCTTGTTCTGAGCTCGAAGAAATGTCCGCGGAACTCGAAAGATTCCATTCCGACGAAGAAGATTCTTGCCCGATGCTAGACGAACTTGCAAACGACGTACTTGAAACAGCAAAAGAACTCGACGATTCCGCAACGCTGCTAGAAGATTCAAATTGCGAAGACGACGAAAGCACGGAACTTGAAGAAAGTTCTTCGGAACTTGAGGATTCCGGTTCACTGCTGGACGAAGCGACAGCTGAACTCGAAACCCATTCAGACGAAGACGATTCATCTGCGATGCTAGATGAACTTAAAGCAATCGAAGAACTAGATACTTCCGAAGAACTTGAAACTGCAGAAGAACTTGACAATTCCGACGAGCTAGAAGACTCCGCAGACGATGACGAAGTGACAGTCATGGTTACGTTAAAGGTGACATATTCCTTGTCCGCAGATTCCGTAATGTCGGAAAGAGCGATATTCATGTCGCGTCCGTTCCAGAAGATGAACTTGTTGAATTCGGTTACTTTTTTGGAACCGGGGAAAGGATCCGATGCCGCTGCATATTTGCTTGTTTCAGGCCAGGCCTCTTCGATATCGACATGCATGTGGTCTCCGTTATTATTGATGGTCTTGTTCGACCAAACGGAAGCGACGTAGTCAATATGCCATATCAACATTCCCGAATTAGTTTGCCCTGAATCCCATTTTTTACGAGTCCTATATTCTAGCAGGAACATTTCGTTAGGGTTTTCCGGATTGGTAACGCTGTACGCGACGTTGCTGTCGATTTTGATTAATCGCACCGGTCCATTGACGTTGAGTTCTATGGGGGCGGTCATCCAGCCCACGGACATTCTTTCGAACGCGGAATAGAGCGGAGGAGCACAGCTTTTGACGTTATCCGAATTGCTGGGGCAGTTGTACGAGCCGTTTGACATGAGGTCCCAGCTGTGGGGAACTTTGCGGGGGTTCTTTCCGCCCAGGTCGTACAAGTCCGGCAAGCCGAGAACGTGGCTGAATTCATGGGCGAATGTCGCTATTCCGTTCATTTTTGTAGTATGGTTATCTACTTTATATGCACTTCCGCTGATTTCGTTCGAGCACGCGTAACGGTTGAGACGAAGTCCGCTCCCCACGCTTTTATTGCCTATGTAGCCGGCGTGAGGCCAAATGGTTTCGATGACACCCGAACTACTTGCTCCAATACCAGCGTAAATAAAATAGATGAAATCAACGACCTTGTCGCTGTCGTTGTCATACTTCGAAAAATCAACTTCGCCCCGCTTCATAAGCGTATCTACAGCTTGCTTAAAAGCCTCTCTCGCTCCATTGTAGTTTCTGTCGCTTTGTGATTTGCCGCCGTAATATTCTCGCGTTCCGGGAACGGTAATGGGGCCATAAACATCAAATGTCGGACGGAATTCTCCCATGGAATTTGTAATGAAAAAGTCTCTAACGCTACCGACGTTATGATTTTCGTTGTATCCCTCTTTATTCAAAAAGTCATTAAATGTGGCTTTGGGGTCTGCACTTGCAAATTTCACATCGGAGAATTGAACAAGAATAACAATCCCGCGAATGTCTCCTTTAGTAAGCTTTAAATTTGGAGTGGGCAATCTTTGGATTTTTGGATAAGCAAACTTCGGAAGACCGTATTCCAGCAAATCCTCGTCGGGGGCTTCCGCCCTTAGCTTTTTAAAAATTGCATCCGGGTCTAGCTTTGCCAAGAACTCGACATCCGACGAAGTACGTTCATGCGCATTCCGAGCGTAAATCCCGGAAGATTCGCCAGTTCTGTCGGCATAGGCGTAATACCCAAGAGCATCTTTTTGCAGAATGTGACCGTCCGCAGTTTCATATACATGAAAATGTTCATCACCCACCAAACGAACCTCGATGGTACTACCGTCGGGCTGCTTCAAATTAAAAGTCTCATCACTTGCGGGTTCGGCCATGCTGTTCACAACACCGATTACACCAACCAATGCGAATAAAGCTACTTTAAAATACTTCACTTCCACCTCCATTACCTTTAGAAAATAATAACAAATCCTAACAATAGCTCAGCAAATGTGCAAATTTTTGTTAAATTACGTGACGAACAATAGGCGGTTTTACCGCGATTCTAATCCTAAAACCTATAACCTGTAACCAATAACCTATTTATGTCTAAATTCAAACGCATTCTCCTCAAGCTCAGTGGCGAAGCCCTCGCAGGCGAAAAAGGCCACGGCATCGACAACGTTATTCTTTCCGACATGGCTTCGGAAATTGCATCCATCGTCAAGCAGGGTGTGCAAGTCGCACTCGTGATTGGCGGCGGCAACCTTGTCCGCGGAATTTCCGCTTCCGCTGGCGGCATGAACCGCGCCCAGGGCGATGCGATGGGAATGCTCGGCACCGTGATGAACGGCCTTGCCATGCAAGATGCACTCGACAAGCAGGGAGTCGATTCCGTGGTGATGTCCGCTATCCGTATGGAGCCGGTTTGCGAATTCTTCGACCGACGCAAGGCTCTCAAGCTCTTGTCCGCAGGCTCCGTGGTGATTTTCTCCGCCGGTACGGGCAATCCGTTCTTCACGACAGACAGCTGCGCCGCTCTCCGCGCTATCGAAAGCGAATGCGACGTGATCATGAAGGCCACCAAGGTCGATGGCATCTACACCGCCGACCCGGTCAAGGACCCGACGGCGACTCGCTTCGACGACATCAGCTACAAGGAAGTCATCTCTCGCGGCCTCAAGGTTATGGACACCGCTGCAGTCGCTCTCTGCATGGAAAACAACATGCCCATCTTTGTGTTCAAGATGGAAAAGGGAAACCTCACGCGTGCTGCCATCAACGGCGACCTCGGCACGCTCGTGCATTGCTAATTAGGTATTAGGTTTTAGGCCGATGCCTGCATCTCATGCTAAAATAGCAGTGAACTGTGAGTAGACGAAAAACGCGGCTTCTTGCCGCGTTTTTTCTTGTCTGTACACTCTCGTCTAAATTAGTTCCCTCTTTCGCTCATGCTAGAGAACATGGCGAGGATTTCTTCGGTGAAATTGCTTTTGGGGAACTTATCTGCGATAGCTAAAGCTTGTTCCAAATGTTCTTGGGCTTCGGCTTTTGCCTTTGCAAAACTCTTTTTGGCCATCAAGCGGTCGTGTATTTTTTCAGGAGTTCCTTCTTCGGAAGCCTTTGCGATAAGGCTCTCCATTTCAGCTCGTTCTTCGGCGGTGCAGTCCTCGAAGTAATAGAGCAGGGGGAGCGTGATGAGCCCGTTAGAAAGGTCCGTGAACTTCGCTTTGTCCATGTTCACCGAGCCGTAGCCGTAATCTAGCAGGTCGTCGATAATCTGGAATGCGATTCCAAAGTGCGTTCCCATCTTGGCGCATTCATCGACCATGGGCTGGTCAAAGCCGGCCATGATTCCACCGAGACGAGCTGCTGCGTCAATGAGAGCCGCTGTTTTACCGTCGATGATTTCGTTATAAGCTTGGCGCGAAAGATACATGTCTCCGCAATGGTCGAGTTCCAAAATTTCGCCGACGATAAGCTTGTCTGCTGCATCCGAGATGATTCCCGGTATATTCGAGTCTTCGTCGATGACACAACGCATGGATTGCGAAAGCACGTAATCGCCAATCAGCACTGCCACTTGCGTACCCCATTCGCGGTGGGCCGTCTTTTGCCCGCGTCGAACATCCGTACCGTCGATGATATCGTCATGGACGAGGCTTGCGAGGTGTAACAGTTCGATGGCCGCGCAAGAATGAGCCACTCGCTCTATATCTGGCTTTTGCGTTCCGCAGTTGGCGAGCAAACAGAGAAGTGTCGAACGGATGCGCTTGCCTTTGCGGGTAAAAAGCGATTGAAGACGGTCAGAAATTCCTGCCGGCGCATTTTTTGCCACCTGCATGATGACGCTTTCCGTCTGGTCGAGTGCTTCCCTTACCAGATTACGAGCTTGCGATAAAACGGCTTTGAAGTCGGCTTTCGTCGGACTCATTTAAATATCCAAATCTTTCAAGACTTTGTATGCGTTTGTCTCGATGAACTTGCGGCGCGGTTCCACGTCTTCGCCCATGAGCATGCTGAATATCTGGTCGGCAAGAACGCTGTCTTCGACATGGCATTGCTTGAGGAAACGAGATTTCGGATCCATGGTCGTCTCGTTCAGCTGTTCCGGCGACATTTCGCCCAAACCTTTGAATCGAGTAATCGTGACGTTCTTCTTGTCTTCGACTTCCGCCATGACTTTGTCTTTTTCGGTTTCATCGAACAAGTAGCGTTCCTTCTGCCCAATCTTTAACTTGTACAGAGGCGGCATGGCGAGGAAAATGTGGCCTGTATCAATCAGTGGGCGCATATAACGGAAGAAGAACGTCAAGAGCAAAGTCTGGATGTGAGAACCATCGACATCAGCATCGGTCATGATGATAATCTTGTCGTAACGGAGCTTTTCAATCTTGAATTCCGTTCCGATGCCCGTTCCAATTGCGTTCACGAGATTCTGAATTTCTTCAGTGTCGAGCACGCGGTGGAGGCTTGCTTTTTCGACGTTCAAAATCTTACCGCGGAGGGGGAGAATTGCCTGGAATTCACGGCTACGTCCCATCTTTGCAGAACCACCTGCAGAGTCACCTTCCACGATGAACATTTCGCATTCCTTCGGGTCTCGGCTAGAGCAGTCTGCGAGTTTACCCGGAAGTCCACCGCTTTCAAGAACGTTCTTGCGGCGGGCGAGTGTGCGTGCGCGGTGAGCGGCTTCACGAGCCAAGGCGGCGTTATAAACTTTGTCCAAGATAATCTTGACTGCAGCCGGATTTTCCTGGAAGTATTCTTCCAGTTTTGCACCGAATGCGGAGGCCACGTAACCTGCAATTTCGGAGTTGCCGAGCTTGCGCTTGGTCTGCCCTTCGAACTGTGGCTGCGATACTTTAATTGCTATGACGGCAGTAAGGCCTTCGCGAATGTCTTCCGACGTAATCTGGGCTTCTTTCTTGCCCTTCGGCATGTCCTGTGCGAACTTGCTGATAACGCGGGTGAGTGCCGTCTTGAAGCCTGTTACGTGAGTTCCGCCATCGTAGGTGTTTACGTTGTTGACGAAACTGAAGAAGTTTTCCTGATAACCGTCGTTGTACCACATGGCAACTTCAAGCGGATATTGACCATCCGGGAGCAGCAAGTGGATCGGTTCGTTGAATAGCGGTGTGCGGTGTTCATCCACGTAACGCACAAATTCAGAAACGCCACCAGGGAAGCAGAACGTATCGGTCTGCTTGTGTTCCGGATCGCGTTCGTCCGTGAGCGTCAAACGCAGTCCACTCATGAGGAATGCGAGTTCGCGGAAACGCGTGGCGAGTGTGTCATAGACATAAACTGTTTCAGAGAAAATTGTATCGTCCGGGTAAAATTCTACAGTCGTTCCGGTCGTGCCGTCGGATTCTCCGATATCGACTTGCGGGCCGCAGGGAATGCCTCTTGCAAATTCCTGCTTTACGACTCTGCCATTGCGGCGGACCGTAACGATAAGCTTGTTAGAAAGGGCGTTCACGCAGCTCACGCCCACACCGTGAAGACCGGCAGAAACCTTGTAAGAACTGTTGTTGAACTTGCCACCGGCGTGGAGCTTTGTCATCACGACCTGGATTGTTCCTACCTTTTCCTTCGGGTGGATATCCGTCGGAATGCCACGACCGTTGTCAGTCACGCGAATGCCGTTGCCCGGCAAAATGGAAATTTCAATATGGTTGCAGAAACCGGCGAGGGCTTCATCGACAGAGTTATCGACAACTTCCCATACTAGATGGTGTAGCCCGCGAATATCAGTGGATCCAATGTACATTGCGGGGCGGACGCGAACTGCCTCTAAACCTTCAAGAACGGTAATGCTTGAACCGCTATAATCTTCTTCCGCCTTCTTAATTTCTTCAGTTTCTTCTGCCATAATTCCTCTATTAAAACCCTTATTTGGTGAACCGTATTCCTTGAATAAACGGTCTCCCTAAAAGGGTATTACACTTGCCAATAATAGCTTTTTTTTGGATGTTCAATTCGAACTTTAGTGCTGAATTAGGGACTTCTAGCACCAATGTATTTTTGTCGATTTCTATAGGGGTGACATGCTCCACCAAGAGGGGGCCGACCACCTCCGAGAACCGCTCGGAAATCGTTTTAAAATGGATATCTTCGGAGATGTGGTTCTTTGAAAGAACCTGCTCCAAAAGGACTTGAATATCCTGAACTTTATTCCCCGTATAGCTCTTGTTGCTTGTGCGTTTTGTCTCGAACATTTGTACAAATTTATCGCGTTAAACGAGCAACAGTTTCGATAGCGTAAATCCGCCAATCAATATGCTTGTCATGCCTGCAACGACGGTCGCCTTGGTGCTCTTGCCTACGCCTTCTGCACCGCTATGGGTAAAGTATCCAAAGAAACAGGCGTAACTAGAGATGAAGAATCCGTAAAGTGTCGCTTTAATCAAGCCAACGACCAAGTCCCAGTTCTGGTAGAACATGCGCACACCGTAAAAGAACACGGACCACGAAACTTCTTTGTAAAGGTGAGCGACTTCGTAACCGCCGACAATGCCGATAAAGATACTCAAAATCGTAAGTACCGGGAGCATGATGACTGTTGCGATAAGTCTCGGCGCAAGCAAGTATTTGTATGGACTTAAACCTAATACTTTGTATGCGTCAAGCTGTTCTGTGACGGCCATCGTTCCAAGTTCCGAGCACATTGAAGCGCCAATGCGGCCTGCAAGAACCATCGCTGTAAGGATGGGACAAAGCTCCACCATCACGGACTTGCCGACCGCCATGCCGACAAACATCATGGGAATCATGTCTCCGAACTGGTAAGCTAGCTGCCATGACATAATGGCGCCTGTCGCAAGCGATGCCGCGAACACCACGGGAATACTCGTGATGCCCACGTGGTGCATTTGCTCGACCGTTGTGTGAAAATTGGTGAATGCTCCGGGAATGTTCTTGAACAATTCCCAGATGAACACGATATAACCCACAACCTTGTTCAGGAAGCGTCGGACGGCACGTCCAAGGCCTTCAGCCATTTTGTTGATTAACGAAATCAAATTGGACCGTTACTTCTTTGCTTTAGCAGTGTTCTTCTTGGACTTCGGCGGAGCGCTGATGGATTTCTTGAAGAGCTGCATGTCGCTCAAGTACTTGATGGCTTCGTTCAACTGCTTGTCGCGCTTGAGCGAGAATGCCGTGCTGACAGAGTCGTTCACGAATGCGGTCAAGAGTTCACGCTTGATGCCGTCCTTGATGTAGTCCTTGTTCGCTTCGAACTGGGCATCGCGGTTATCTTCAAGTGCCTTGCGCATTTCATTGATGCGGTTGACGAGCGTGGAATCCGAAATCGTCTTTGCGCTGTCGCCCATGTAGTTCTGTTCGCGGATGATGCTCTTTTCAAGCTGATCCACGCCTACAAGTGCGTTGCTCTTGATCTTCATGAAGTTCGTGTCTTTCTTGCAGAAATCCTTGAACTGCGTAAAGAGAGAATCTGGCACGACCCAGTCGGGGGTCATCTGAACTTGAGCTTTTTCGAGACTCGGACGAATCTTGACGGCGAACTTGAAATACATCGCCATGCGTTCTTGCACTTGGACGACCCAAGGCATCGGGTCGAGTTCTACATCGACGTCCGGTGTAATGCCGCCGCCGCCAAACATCATGCGGCCGTTGTTTGTATAGAATGTGTCACGTGCGGCGGTGTCCTTCTTGACGGAATCCGCCTTGGCGACATCCTTTTCTTCGTCATCGACATCTTCTTCTTCCTGGAGCTTGAGTCCCTTGATGCCGTTTTCGGGCTTGTTGATGCAGCGTCCGAAGGGCAAGTAGTAGAATGCTGTCGTAAGCTTGAGTGCGTTGCCTGCGTTATCGAGCGGGAAGATTGTCTGCACGGAACCTTTACCGAACGAGGTCTTGCCGACGATTAACGCACGGTCCCAGTCCTGCAATGCGCCGGAGACGATTTCAGCGGCACTGGCAGAACCCTGGTTCACGAGGACGACCATCGGAACGTCCGGCTTGAGCATCGGGTTTCTGCGTGACGAACTTTCCGTTTTTTGGGTGCGTCCACGCGTGCTCACGATGACGTTGCCCGGCTTCAAGAAAAGTTCGCTGATTTCAATGGCCTGGTTCAAAAGTCCACCCGGATTGTATCGCATGTCGAGGATGAGCTTCTTCATGCCCTGCTTCTGCAAGCCGCGGATGGCGTTTTCGACATCGCTAGTGGTCTTGTCGCTGAAGGTAGCAAGCTTGATGTAGCCGATGTCGGGCGTGACCATGCCGTAGTAAGGTACAGCGTGAACAATAATTTCGGCTCTTGTAATCGTGAAATCCATGAGATCAGGAACGCCTTCGCGTTCAATAGCGACGGTCACATCTGTACCAATCTTACCACGGAGCTTGTTGACGGCGTCGTCAAGCGACATACCCTTTGTTTCTTTGCCGTCGATTTTGCGGATGCGGTCGCCAGCGCGGATGCCAAGCTTGAATGCCGGCGTGCCGGAAAGCGGTGAAATAACCGTAAGGATGTTGTCGCGGAGGCTAATCGTAATGCCCACACCGCCGAACTTGCCTTCCATGGAAACTCTAAGGCTTTCGTAGTCCTTGGGGGCGAAAACCGTCGTGTGCGGATCCAAAATGTTTCGAATGCCATTGATAGCTGCGTTCGTGATTTCTGTCGGGTTGACTTCTTCGACATACTTGCGGTTTACTTCGGAGAGAACCTTGTTCAGACGCGAAACTTCATCGTAAAAATCTCCAGGAGGAGTTTTCTTTTCGGTAGCGGCGTTCGCAAAGCAAAGTGCGGACAGCGTTGCCATAAATACAGAGCGGAAACAGAAAGATTTAAACATCATGCGTTAAAGATACAATTTCCTATAAAAAAACACCACCTTCAATAGGAAAATTATAAGGAAAAACCGGCTATGAATAGCCGGTTTTTTGGAGAAAGGAGAGTTATGAAACTTGTTTGGATGAAAATGTTAAGCAGCTTCGTTGAGGAGGCGTTCAACGTTTGCTTCGCGGAGCTTGTTCAAGGCGTTTTCCTTGAGCTGGCGGACGCGTTCCTTGGAAAGACCCACCATCGGAGCGATTTCCTTCAAGTTCAGGTCAGAATCCATCTTGAAACCGTAATAGAGCTTGAGGATTTCTTTTTCCTGATCCGAAAGGTTGTCGTTCATCACCTTGTTGAACACGTCTGCACGGTTGTGCTTGTGGGCGAGCTCATCGGTTTGGTTCTGAACGTCAGAAATGGTATCGCCAAGTGTTGCATCGCCATCTTCGCCGACCGGAGTATCAAGTGACGAAGCGGAGTTTCCCATCATCAAAATTCTTTCGATTTCGTTTGCTTTGTATTTGGAAAGGCCTTCGAGTTTGTTCACATTGACGGTGTAAGTCCCGCCGACAACTTGATGTACATCCTTAGCGTGACGGTTGAAGCGGCTGAGCATCAATTCCTTTTCGGCGCTAATGCGGATCATGCGGCCTTTTTCGGAAAGGGCGCGGGTGATGTTCTGACGGATCCACCACACGGCATAGCTGATAAACTTGATGTTCTGGGAGCGGTCAAAACGACGTGCTGCTTCGATGAGGCCCATGTTCCCTTCGTTGATGAGTTCCATGATGTCGAGACCGCGGCCCTTGTAAAGGTTTGCGATGTTCACGACGAAACGCAAGTTTGCGTTGACCAGCATATCCAAGGCGGCTTTGTTGCCCTCAGCGGATTTCTTGAGCAAAATGGTTTCCTGTTCTCTTGTGAGTAACGGATAACGTGCGATATCACTCAAGTATTGCATGTAAATGTCTTTCTGATCTCGATTGTTAAGGGTCTTCATGGGTAACCTCCTGTTCTTTTACGTATTCAAATTTACCTCCAGTTTGAGTTGCTTGTGTCATCAATAAGAAAGCTACGTGCAAAAGTTAAATTGAGTTTTTGTTAAAAAAAAACGTGATTTCTGTCATGAAATTGTCATGACGTGCAAAAATAGTGGTCAAATGACTAAATTTTTTAGTATGAATGACAATCGCTCTACATTTTGTAATGAAAAAAGTGCTGGCTTTATCCAGAAAATGCGAAACTTCCTCTCGGTCTTGCAAGAGATGGACTTTGAACGTAATGAAGAAAAGGTTCGTAAGATTCTGGAGGACGACCGTGAATTTATTCGGTTCCCGATTCCCATTTTTTTGCCGACGCTCCTTATTTGGCTGTTTATGCTTCTGTTCCCGCTGGTGTTTATCATGGACCCCTCAAACGCCTCTAGCGTCAATTTAAATGGTCTCCTTACCTTCTATTTTCCGTTATTTTGTACATTGCTTATCTTTATGCTGAACCAGAGGTACTTGGTCCCGCTTTGTATCTTTAAAAAACGTTACGGCTTGTATTTCCTTAGCAACTCGGTCTTGGTGTTTGCTACGCTGTTCTTGCGTGAAGTGATGTTGTTTGTAATGGAACGGACTCCGGACGATGGCGTCTCTTATTTTTTTGATGCTTATTGCTTTTCTTCGCTTAAGGGTCATTTTAGCTTTGGTACTGTGGCAACTTTTGTAATGCTGGTGAGCCTAGTTTGTCTGATTTGCGTCTTTTACCACCTGACGCTTCGTCAGATTATGCGAGCTTTTATTTTGCGTGAGCAAAAACGCATGGGCCTCCAGTATGAACTGGATTTTTTGAAGAATCAGTTGAGTCCGCATTTTCTCTTTAATACGTTGAACAACATTTCTGCTTTAATCCAGATTGATCCGAAACGCGCTGAAAGCTCCATGAACAAACTTTCGCAACTTTTGAGAATGATGCTTTACCAGGTCAAGGACAAGTACATTACATTGCAAGAAGATGTTGATATTTTGCAAAAATATGCAGATTTGGAAAAACTTCGTTTGGATGAAAGCTTTGATTTTGTATTCAATGTGAATCTTGAAAATCCGAACGTGATGATTGAACCGCTTTTGATGATGCCCTTGATGGAAAATGCGATGAAGCATTGTGTGAATCCGAATGGCAAGAGCTTTGCTCATGTTTCGATAACGCAATCGGGAGACGTACTGCATTTCCATTCCGAAAATTCAAATTTCCCCAGGAAATCTACCCACAAGAATGGCGGGCTGGGACTTTCGACATTCGAAAAGCGATTGGATTTGATGTATCTCGATACCCATGAGTATTCCGTGAACATTGTCGATGATGTATATATAAGTGATTTGATTTTGCATTTAAAAAAAGAAAATTCATAAATTTTTTCATTAACCCCTTTACATTTTGAAAAAATTATTGTAGTTTATTTACGCCTTGAGACATTTCTCAAGGTTGTTAGTTTTATCTTTTATCTATATCTTTTGCTATATCGTTACGGCTGATTAAAGCCTGTTTATTCTAAAAAACAATGTAAAGGATTGTCCTATGAAAAATAGGATGTGTAAAGGTATTGCCTTGATGGGTGCCTTGTTTGCTCTCAATGGCTTTGCCGATGAATGCAAGGATGTCGTGCTGTATTCTAACGGTAACGATAATGGTCAAATGGTAGAATCGGGAATGACTTTCCCGGAACTGCCTGAATGGAAAACGAACTGGGGAAATCTGGACGGAATGGAACCGCCGTATATCCGGTTGTCCGGCATGAAAAATTTGCAGGATGACTGGAAAGGGCTGCTTTCGTTCCAGTCGCTTCCGCAACATGTCGATGGTGGTGTGCTCCGCTTGAAGGTTCACGCAACGCAAAATGCCAGTTTCGGCGTTTGGCTTGTGAACTCTTCGGGGAAAAGCAATGTCCATTATGTCGGCTTGACGGCGAATCGGACGCAATCGCTTGAAATTCCGCTTGTGAATTTGGGCGTGACGGGTGCGGTCGATGTCATGAATGTGGGTGTCGGATTGTTCCATGTTCCGCAATATCAATATACGACTCTCTTTATTGATGATGTCGGATTCAGTTGCGTGAAAAATTGCATCGGAAGTTCATCTTCTGCAATGTCGTCTTCGTCGTTTGGCGCGAATGGCGATTCTTTGGAATATGAATTTTCCAATGTCGAATCGTGGTCCGAAAAGCGCGATGCTCGATATCTTCCGTCGTTGGAATCGAATTTCACTGCGGCATATTCCGAACAACAGAGGGATTCGCTTCTTTTGAGAACGAACAGTGACTTTGTTGTCGATGAACTGGAACATTTGAAAATTGTGAATACGGTTCGTGCGACTGATGTATCTCCGAAAAAATCAAGAACGTCATGGTACGATAACTTGTATTCTGTCGTTCGCAACAGGCTTCGCGATAATGTAGTGGCGAACCCTAAACAACTCTATTTTGAAGCGGAAGCGATTGCTGCTACTTCGGACTATACGGTAATTCCTTTGCTTGTCGCGGATTTGGATTACGCCTATAGCGCGTGTGCGGATTCCCTGTGTTCGTCAGTGCAAATCGTGAATGCCCATTTGCTTGAAGCTGGATTGCCGACTTCGTTTGTAAGAGGTTCCAAGGTAAGCATTTTGTTGGATCCATACTTTGTCGTGACTAAGCAAAGGAGTTTGCCTTCTATTTCCGTCTGCGTTTCTGGAAAATGTAAAACGCTTCCGATGAAGGGACGACTGGATCTGGAATTTCCATCGGTCGGCAAACAGAAGATTGTTGTCAAGATGAATCGCGGCGGACAAACTGTTGAACAGAATCTTTTCGTGGAGGTAAAATAATGATGCGTTATTTGTCGCTTGTAATTGCTTCTATCGCCATTTTCCTTTCGACAAATGTTATGGCGGCATATAAGGATTTCTCGTTTTTTATCGCGGAATCGAATCATAATTTGTGTTTGTATGCTTTAAAGAGTCCTCTTCTTAAGCATAATGTGGGTTTTGATGCTCAAGGTGAAGTTTGTAGCAATGGCCTAAATTCTATTCAAATTCGTGTTATTGACGCTCCTGAAGACGCTAGTTTTTCGAAAGGTATTTATTTGGAACGTCCCTTCTTGATTATTGATGGCATCAATTTGGACCCGGTGGAAAAGCGTACTCTTACGGACCTCGAAAACGATGTTCATCAGGTGGGACTCCCTAAGATGCTCAAGAATTTGGGATATACGCCTATTCTTGTGCAGTTTACGGAAACCGTGCGTACCTCGCTTCAACAGAATGCCGATGTCTTGAGTCGTTTGCTTGCGTTTTTGAATGATAACAAGCAGATTCCGTTCCCCGGTGCAAAAGATGAAGGTTTTGTTATCATGGGTATAAGCCAAGGTGGCGTGATTGGGCGTTATGCCGCCTATCTGTATGATATCCACCGCAAGGCGACCGATGCTCCGATTCGTATATTCTCTTCGCTTGATTCTCCGCATCAGGGAGCGGTTATGCCGAAGGGCTTGTTCAATACGGTGAACTTTTGGAGTCGTGCGGGAGGCTCTTCTGCGGCGGAAATGTTTAAGGATATTCTGTTGAGTCCCGGTGCTGCCGATCTTTTGCTTTATGATAATAAATGTAGCGACATGCTCTGTATTCCCATGGCTAAAACATCAGGGCGTTTTCTTTTCGACGATTACCGCAAAGCTGCTGAATACAAAGGGTTTCCGACGGTGCTTATTGCGCAGGGACAGATGAAGGGGGTTAGCCCGAAACATGAAAACGTGTATTACCGCTTGGGGCGCCATGTTGAAAAAGGACCATTTACACTTGGATCTGCAATTAGCTATATGAATTATTCCGATAAGGTTAACGAAACAATTGCTTATAATCGTAAAAAAGAAAAAATGGAGAATGAGAGTAAATCGGAAATAAAGAGTATATCTGAATATGATTTTATACAGGGCTCAACGTATCCGTTTGCCCAAACAATCTATAAATCGCTTCGCGATGGGTTCTTGGACGCAATGCCTGAAAACATGAGCGCTGATATATTGTTCTTTAATGTAAGTCTGAATGCGTCCTGGATGTACGATGAATTGATTCAGGATCGCAGTACTTTTATTCCGACGGTAAGTGCCATGGACGTGAAATGCAACGGCGATTTGGCGATACGTTCAGAATGCGGTTTTACGCAGTCGCATCAGGGATTTCCGTTTGAGAATCCGGGGAATAGAAGTACGGCGACTGCTGCATTTGCCGTGGATCCGACGCATCCTCGATTTAATGAACCTATTAGCGGTCGCCATATCGAAATGCCTTTGTCTTCAGGAACTCTAAATGAGACGGCGCTTGAGGGAATGCAAGTCGATATGTGGCGAATTTTGTGCGAAGTTGCCAAGTTCGATTACGATTTTAGCTTGGGACAGTTCAGAAATCCAAAATTAATAGGCGTATTTTCGCCGAATGCTTCGTGCATGGACTTGAGCAAGATGCCGGATATCATTCTCAATGCGGGTGCGGTTCAAGAAACACCTTTTGCTTACGCTCGTTATGATTATAATGCAATTGCAACGGAAAGAGATTCTGCTGTGACGTTTACATCTCCTGCCGGTTGGAAAAAGGTAGCCCTTTGGGATAATGGTGGAAACATCCAGAAGAATACATCTTTTGAAGTGGATGTCAAGATCGAAAATCCGAAGGGCAATTGGATGAAGGCTGAACTGCTTCTCTGCCGTGTAAAGACGTGTAAATCCTATTTGCAGTTGAATGAAGTCCCGGTTCCTTTGGATGGAATGACGCATACGTTGCGTTGGCAGATGCCGCAAAATGATGGCGCGTTGAATGGACTTCGCTGGTTCAGTTTGGTCATCAATTCCGATGGCGCTGATGTGACAATTACGAATCCTCACATGATCATGAACACGAGAGGCGATTTCGCTTTACCGCCAAAGATTGAATCTCCCGTTATTTATCCGTACCAGTATGATTATTATCCGTGGACGGACGAAGTGCATGTGAATCCGTATAGCGATAATTTGGGTTCTGGTCTTGAAATCAAGTACGATAGACCGCAACGTGGCGTGCATATTGAAATAGGCAAGATGGTGTCTATGGACGATTATACGAATCTTGTTGTCGATTATTGGCCGGGAACATGCCAAAAAACACTAGCTTCTTTTGACTCCAAAAAGCTTCAAGATGCAAATCTTGCAAACGGTTGGTTGCAAAATGGATTTGTTCGCAAAATTTTACCTTTGGGTGAAATCATCGATCAAAATGTAACGCCACAAGGGTCCAAATCCGCTCATCGCTTGAATTTGCAGTCGGTCACCCATAATGAACGTTGTGTCATAAAGTCTATTATGCTGCAATAAAGCCCTATTGCTCTTATAAACGAATCATGGTATATTTTGTGTAAGAATAAATAAGAAGGATAAATCATGAAAAAGTCAATACTTTTCGGCGTTTTGTCTGTGATGGCCCTGTCCTTGTGCGGGTGTTTGAATCCGCACTTGAGTTCGATGGGGGCATCGCAGATGATAGTGCCTCATCAGCCGCGTCTTGATGTTAATGGGGATACTTCTGCGGTGACGATGTCCGTTGATGCTTATGGCGGTGCTAAAATGTCTGGCCGTAACATCAAGGACGGGTTTACTGCGGGTGCTACTGCATCTCTGAATTACAGACCGCTTGGATTCTCTTCTCCGCTTTATGTGGAGGCTGCTTTTGGCGGCAAGGGCGGACAAGCTTCGTTTGACTGTACCGAAGGCGGTAAATGCAATGACCTTTACGAAGCTTGGCTTGATTATCCCGAAGGGAAGAAAAAGTACTCGTTCTGGAACTTGCAGGAACGCATTGCCGTTGGCGCAGACTTTGATGTTGGTCCTGTGATTTTGGGGCTCGGCGCTGGCATCCAGATTTTTGAAGGCGGTGGCGACTTTGACGATATTCGCGACAATCTGGGCAAGAACATGGCGGAAAACGATGACGAAGGGTATGGCGTAAAGGTCTATTCTGCGGCACGCGTTGGCGCTAGGCTTGGGCAGAATGGCGTGATTATGTTGGAAAGCGATGTTATGTGGCTCAAGACATTGAATTTCGGCTTTATGCTGAACTACTTTCATCCGTCGGGATTCCATGGAGGCGTTTTTGCCGCAGAAAAGGTTGGCTATGGTGTGAATTTCGGCAAGACGTTTAGCTTTTAGGGAACTAAGTGACCTTTAGCTGAATTTGCTTGCGGATTCAATTATCTGATGAATTAGAATTTCTTGTTGGGAAAAAATCAAGGATATCGGGCGAATGCTCGATGTCCTTTCTACGCATCTTGTAAGTAAATGTTCTTGACTTTTTGCTGTGGCTAGAGTATATTCAAAAGAAGGGAGAGAACAATAAGTGTTTTGTGGAGGGTGGTATGAAGGCAATCGGGAAGATTGTATTCGCTTTACTTTTTTTCGGCCAGTTCTGTTTTGCGGCGGGGAATGCTGCGAAACAAGAGGGCTCGTTAGATGCAATTTTAAGACGTGCTGAAATCTATGTTGACGAAGATCTTTATAAAGATAGCGAGGTCCTTGCGGCTATTCAAAAATACGTCGGTGCTGTCGAAAAGAATTTCATTTTCAAGATAGATGTCAAGTCATTTCCGGTAGCGTTTGTTTTGGACTCGTCAACGCTTAATGGGGATAATCCAAGCTTCAAGGTGAAAACGTCTGCGGCTGAATTGAAGGCGGCGATTAAGAAATCGTGGGAAGATAATAGCAAAGCTCCGTTAGCGGGCGTGATTCTTATCGGCAATTTGCCTTTTGCCGAAATGGAATATTTTGTCAAGGTATCCGATGGCAAATTCGCGTATCCAGAAGATGAAGGGCCTTATACGAATTACCAGCGGTGGGTTGCGGATTTCTATTTCATGGACTTGGACGGGGAGTGGAGAGACGAAATTACAGGTATCAATTGCGAAAATCGTGGAAAGTGCGACCGTCTGGTGCGAGCCGCTAATGGAATTCTCGATGCCCATTACGATAAGAATGGCGAACTGGGTTCTGATGATTTTGAAATTTGGGTGTCTCGTGTGAATCCGTATGGAGAAGCCCGTGAACATACTGCGGCCGGGTGGAAAAAGCAGCTCCATAACTATGATGCGGAATACTTCCCTAAGGTGAAAGAGTTCTTGCTGCACTGGCTATCCAAGGCGTACGATCAGCAGGTCAAGACTAGCCGCCCGGACAAGGCTTTATATACGTATTCTTCAAGGTCCGATTTAAAAACAAGTGATTTTTCTATGGTGAACTACATCGATAATCTTTCGAATATTTACAACGAAGTTGACGTGATGTGGGAAGCCGACAATCGAAAATATCTGGATTTCATCACGAAGGATTACGATTGGATTTTCCATATAGGCCATGCAATGGAGACGTACTTTGAAAGTGGTGTCAAGATTGAGGATTTTGATACGCTTGTTCATGTAAACGCCCGTGTGTTTGATTTGTATTCTTGCAGTGCGGCACGAACCGTTGTTTTCGAAGGCAATGCTTACGACCGCAATATTGCACTTGCCCATATTTTTAGGACAGCGGGCGGGGGCGTGACGGTGATTGGCAATACAAAGACGGGTGGAGGTTACCAGGACAATGACTATTTCTATAAGCAACTGCAGAGGAATTTTTTAGGGGACGCTTATCTTCAATGGGTCAATCACAGAACTTTGGTGTTTGAAGCTTCCAAGCATACGAAAGATGTCTATGAATGGTTTTATCCGTACGGTTTGTTCGGCGACCCGTTTATTAGGCTTAAAGCCGATAAGGAAAAAGTGAAAGAAGATGAAATGCCAAAGAATATCGCTTTGCATGCGTTCAACGACTTTAACATCAGCGGCAAGTGCTACGATGAATCGCAAGGGAAAGACGGGCGGTGCAATGTGGTTTGCGGTTCTACGGCGAAAAATTATTGCGCGGGCGTTCATGGCGATGCTAAAATCGGTACCATATATGCCAAGGGCGGCATGACGTTGAGGAACTCCTCCACTGCGACAAGCGTGTTGATATATGGCGATTTCGAAAAAGCGGATTTTAATATCGATATTAATGTGGAGTACCGCTATATTGCTTATAAAAATCCGAAAACTTGGAATGCGGAATTTGATTTTAAAGAGCCGTTGCCGGAATTCCCTTCGAGCGGTTGCAAGGACGTGACTGTTGATAGGGAATATACTCCTGCAGTTGGTTCGTGCATTAAAAATTTGACGGTGAAATCGTCGGGGACGCTTGTGATTCCGCAAGGTGATTTTTATGTTGAAACGGTCAATATGGAAAAGGGGTCCAAGTACAAGTTTGCTAAACCGGGCTACTATTCCGCAATGAACGTGAAGAAGGGATTTGCTTGGGACGCTTCACCGGCAAGTGCTGTGGCGGACAGTGCGGAATGGGCGAAGGGCTTTAAGTTGCTTGTCCATGGCGATGCTAAAGAAGTGGATTTGGACAGCGCTTTTTATGGTTCTGTCTATGCGCCGAATACGATGGTGAACGTTCGCGGCAAGGCGTACGGAACGTTTACGGGATATGGCGTGGCGGTTCATGATAAGTCCGTTGCTTATTATGTGCCTTTCGCTCCTGTGGACGGCGAGCCTGAAAAAGTGTCGATAGCTTTTGCTGATAAACGGCCTCATGCGTTTGGCAAGGCGGGCTTTGGGATTGTTTCGTTTGATCGCGGCGTGATTGATTTTGAAGTTGATGAATCGGGAATGTACAATGTTTCTGTGCTGAATGCGCTTGGTCAGAAGGTGGCTTCGTTTAATGTGAATGCTGTGGCGGGCCGCAATACTGTGAAATGGGCGCCTGCAAGGAATGCTCGTGGCCGCTATGTCGTAAAAATTCAGGCAAATTAAATACTTTGGGGAGGGGGAAAGTATGAATTCTTTCACGAAAATTGTAATTGCTTTGCTTGTACTAGTGGCGTTTTGTTTTGCTGCGGAAAATGCCATGCAAAGTACGGAGTTAAGACGAGCGGAAATTTACATCGATGAGGATCTTTACAAAGAATCCGATGTCGTTGAAGCTGTCAGAAAATATGTTAGTGCGGTCGAAAAAAATTTTAACTTCAAGATAGATATCAAGTCGTTTCCGGTTGCGCTTGTGCTGGATTCATCAACGCTCAATGGAACTCCGAGCTTTAAGATGAAAACTTCGGCAGCGGAACTGAAAGCGGAAATCAAAAAATCGTGGGAAGACAATAGCAAAGCTCCGTTGGCTGGCGTGATTCTTATCGGCAACTTGCCTTTTGCCGAAATGGAATATTTTGTTCGGGATTCCGATGGCCATGCCGGTTACCCAGAGGATGAAGGCCCTTTCAAGAATTATCAGAGATGGGTGACTGATTATTACTTCATGGACTTGGATGGTGTTTGGGCGGATGAAATTACGGGAATCGGCTGTGTGATGGGGGATTCGTGCGTTCGCTTGGAACGTGGGGCAAACGGGCTTTTGGACGCTCATTACGAAAAGAATGGAACACTCGGTTCTGACGATTTTGAAATTTGGGTGTCTCGTGTAAACCCGTATGGGGAGGCTCGCGAGCAGACATCGGCGTTATGGAAACAACAACTTCAAAACTATGACACGGAATACTTCCCCAAGGTGAAGGAATTTGTGCTGCATTGGCTCGACAAGGCTTATAAACAGCAGATGAGTACTGCACCGCGTTCAAAAAAAATGTTGTACACTTATTCCACAAGGTTCCAAGTTAAAGAAAGCAGCAATTCGATGGTGCGGTTTATGAAGTTCATTTCGAAATTAACCGACGCGGATATCATTTATGAAGCCAGTAGCGAAAAGTATTGGGAATATGCTACACAGAATTACGATTGGGTATCTCATATAGGTCATGGATCTGAAAAGCGTTTTGCCAGCGGTGTCGCAATTAAAGACCTTGAAACGCCTGTCAAAGTTATTCCCCGTGTATTCGACATTAATTCTTGCAGCACGGCACGCTTTGTCAAAAAAGATGGTAAATCTTATGACCGGACTATTGCGTTGGCGCATCTTTTTAGAACTTTGGACGGTGGCGTTTCGGTGATTAGCATGACAAAGACGAGTGGCGGGTATCAGGAAAATGATTATTTCTATGGTCTTTTGGATAAGGATATGTTGGGCGATGCGTTTGTCAAATGGGTTAATTATAGGACGACTTCGTTTAAAAAAGGGAAATTCCCGAAGGATGCCTACGAATGGTTCTATATGGTGATGCTTTTTGGCGATCCGTTCATCAAGCTGAATCTAGACAAAGAAAATGTTAAGGTGGATGATGTGCCGAAGAATATCGCGTTGCATGCGTTCAACGACTTTAACATCAGCGGAAAGTGCTATGACGAATTCAAGGGTAAAGACGGAAAGTGCAATGTGGTTTGCGGTTCTACTGCGAAAAATTATTGTGCAGGTGTTCATGGCGATGCCGAAATTGGTTCTATCTATGCGAAGGGTGGCGTGACGTTAAGGAACAATTCTTTTACGGAACATGCGACGATGTATAGCACTTTTGAAAAGTCTGAACTTCGTATAGATTCTAGTGCTCAATATGGCTTTGTGTCTTACAGGGATTCTTTAAGCTGGAATAAGGAACTTGATTTTCGCGAACCGCTGCCAGAATTTCCGGAGTCGGGTTGCAAGGACGTGACTGTTGATAGGGAATATACTCCTGCAGCTGGCACGTGCATCAAAAATTTGACGGTGAAATCGTCGGGGACGCTTGTGATTCCGCAAGGTGATTTTTACGTTGAAATGGTCAATATGGAAAAGGGGGCCAAGTACAAGTTTGCTAAACCGGGCTATTATTCTGCTATGCATGTCAAGAAAGGCTTTGCCTGGGACGCTTCACCGGCAAGTGCTGTGGCGGACAGTGTGGAATGGGCGAAGGGCTTTAAGCTGCTTGTCCATGGCGATTCGATTGCGGTTGATATTGACAGTGTTTTTTACGGTTCTGTCTATGCGCCGAATACGATGGTGAACGTTCGTGGCAAGGCGTATGGAACGTTTACTGGGAATGGCGTGGCGATTCATGATAAATCTGTTGCTTATTATGTGCCGTTTGCTCCTACGGACGGTGAGCCTGGAAAAGTGTCAATAGCGTTTGCTGGTAAACGGCCTCATGCGTTTGGCAAGGCTGGCTTTGGAATTGTTTCGTTTGATCGCGGCGTGATTGATTTTGAAGTTGCAGAAGCGGGAATGTACAATGTTTCTGTGCTGAATGCGCTTGGTCAGAAGGTAGCTTCGTTAAACGTGAATGCTGTGGCTGGCCGCAATTCCGTGAAATGGGCGCCTGCAAGGATCGCTCGTGGGCGTTATGTTGTAAGAATTACTAGTTACTAAGGTGACTTCGGTGCAGTTATTAGAGGTCGTCGTCCTCGACTTGATCAAGAATCTTGATGCATAAGATTCTCGCCTTCGCGAGAATGACGAGTTGATATGAAAATGTCTCTGGATTCTTCGACTGGAATTGTATGTTTTCCCTCCAAATGCAATTCGAGAAATAATGGTTCCCCTACGCTCTGCCTCGAGAATGACTGCTCAGGATGACAATATCAAAAAAGCCCCGGACTTGATATGTCCGGGGCAATTCGTTAAGCACGAAAGCTTGTGCTTAACCTTACTTGCTGAGGGTCTGAACCTGAACGTCCCAGCTCTGGTTGCCGAGGGCGATACGGTAGGTGCTTGCAGCACCGGCCTTCATGTTCTTGGTATCGACAGCAGGAGCGGCGTTCGGATCCTTCTTCGGCACGCCAATGTGACGGTTGCCCTTGAGGAATTCGATACCCTTGTTGCCAGCCTTCGTCTGGAGGCAGCCCGTGATGAAGATGGTTTCGTCGTTGACCGGGAGACCATTTTCTTCGAGGAGCTTCTTAGCAGCAGGAATGCCCGGCGGAAGAATTTCTTCTGCGCACTGGACGCCCGGATAGGCTTCCTTGAACGGCTTCATGTTGAACTGGTCGGCAGCAATCTTCACGAGCTCCGGATCCGGTTCGCACGGAGTCTTGCCCTGGTAGCCGAGGAGCATCTTGCCGTAGCCTTCGGTCATCTTGAACCACGTACCGCGACCGGCAGCTTGGTTCAAGGTGTTCATGTAGGCCTGCTGGAAGTAGAATTGAGAAACCGGCGTCACAGAGGATGCGAAGCCACCGCGGCGTACGCATTCACTCATGTTTTCGATAACCTTCGGGAAGAGGTGGAAGGTCTTAGTTTCACGCATCATGAGGGTGTTGGCCGTGAGAGCGCCACCCGGCATCGGGCTGAAGATAACGTCAGTCGTGATCTGACGGGCTTCAGGCGGGAAGTTGTAGTCCTTGAGGCATTCAACAGCGACGTTGTTAGCTTCCATGAGTTCCGGAATGTGATCGTCGACGATGCTGTCTTCACCGAGGGCGAGCTTGTATTCCGTGCCCTTGAGGGCGTGGAACATGGAGAAGAGGTCCGGCTGAGCCGTACCGCCAGAAAGCGGCTTGCGGCCGAGGTCAACGCCATCTGCGCCACCTTCGATAGCAGCCTTGTACTGAGCCACACCAGTACCGCAAGTGTCATGGCTGTGGATGCGGAGTTCGACCTTGTCACCGAGGAGCTTACGAGCGCGCTTGAATGTTTCGTAAACCTTGGTCGGGTTCGTCGTACCGGAAGCGTCCTTGAAGCAGACGGAAGCGAACGGAACACCGGCGTCCAAGATGTTGCGGAGGATGCGTTCGTAGAATTCCGGGTTGTGGGCGGCGTTGAGGTCGCATCCCGGAGGAAGTTCCATCATGGTGACGACGACTTCGTGTTCGAGGCCTGCGTCCGTGATGCACTTGCCGGAGTAGATGAGGTTGTTGACGTCGTTCAATGCGTCGAAGTTACGAATACGGGTCATGCCGTGCTTCTTGAACATGTCGGCATGGAGCTTGATCATGTCGCGCGGCTGCGGGGCGAGGGCCACCACGTTGATACCGCGGGCGAGGGTCTGGAGGCGAATCTTCGGACCGACAATGCGACGGAATTCATCCATCATGTCGAATGCGTCTTCGCCGCAGTTCTGGTACAGAGCCTGGAAACGAGCACCACCACCTGCTTCGAAGTGGGTGATGCCAGCCTTAACGGCTGCTTCAACGGCAGGCATGAAGTCTTTCATGAACACGCGAGCGCCGAAAATGGACTGGAAGCCATCACGGAACGAGGTGTCTTGGAACAGAATCTTTTTCATAATGTTTTCCTGTGGGATTGGATCCCTGAGTTTTACTGTACAATAAAATACGGGAGCAAATATAGATAATAGACGAAAGACGAAAGACGAAAGACGAAAGGAAAATGCCCAAAATAGACGATAAATGCGTAAGGCGAGTGGGATGTTTTTATGGTTGGATTGCCCAGCGGATGTCTAGGACGATTCCCTTGAATGCACTTCCGCTCCATTTGGAGGTGAGTCCAAGACTCCAGCCGTTGATAACGCCGTAGCGGTTCTTGATTGTCGATTCCAATTTTTGCATGGATCTTTCGTAGCGGATGCCGAGGGCATAGTAAAAGATGTTGTCATCCAATAGATATACTCCTGCTCCGATTTCTGGAAGGAAGGCCCAAGTATTATATATGTTGTGTAAAGAAATTGCGGGTCTGTATAAAATAGATGCGTCGATGGTGCTCAAAAAGGAATTATGTTTGAAAATTTTTTCATCGTTATTGTAGACAAATTCTTTGCCCGTGTTTCCTCCGAAGGCGAGCGTTGACTTTAGGGCGAATGTTCCTATGGGGGTGAATCCTCCAAGAAATATTAAATCAATTCCCAGAAATTCTCCATACACGGAATCGTTATCGCCAAACAGATGCATTGCCGATACTCCGGCGGCAAAATAAAAAGAAGGGTCGAAACGTTTGGGGATAGGTCCCATGTTGTAATAGTAACTGTAAATGGGGTCGCTGTATTGCGGATTTTCTTGTACGATGGAATCAGCCAAGGTCTGCATCTTTAACTGGTGCTTATACCATGTGGTGTCTTTGAAATTCCCGTTTGGGGTGTGGAGCTTTTTTTCGTAATCCAGGAGGGCGAGCGTTGCCGTACGACGTTTGAGTGGAGGTAGTTTATTTATTGAATCCCGATATAAATTGCGGTTCGTATCATAGACTTTATCGAATATGGAATCGAGGTACAGACTGAAAATTGTGGCGAGGCTATCCCATTCCATTCTTGCGAAAATGAAGTTGTTCTTATTTATGCCTAAAATTTTCTTCAAGAATTGCCCATGCTCTAGGGGAAAATGCGGGTTTTCCATGTAATAACGGTAGAGCGAATCTTTTATTGCGTTAAAGCGAAAAGAAAATATAGTGTCATCAGGATGGTGAAAGTATTTTGTGGAATCCAGGTAGCTGTAGAGTGTGGAATCCCCGTAGTAAAAGGCTATGGAATCGGCGAGGCTTTTTTGAAAGTTGTATAGCGTGATTGCGTCAGCGGGTTTTGTGTCCAATATACATGATGCTTCGCTTTCAGTGATGGTTGAACTTGCTGTGACATACTCCAACTCTTTTTTATTTGCCCAACCTTTACAACCTGATTTTGTTTGCAAAAGAACGACATCTTCGTCTGGGTTGCTTTTTAGGATTGATGCTGATTCTTTGGACTGTAATGTGCAGATTTTTCCGCTTCCGTCTTTTAATTGGGTGAGCTGGATATCGCCTTTTTGGGACGCAACGAAGGAGGCTGCGTTGATGCTCGAAAGCATTGCAAATAGCATCAAAAAAGGGATTTTGTGGTAAATCATGACAAAAATATACAATTTGGGACGTTAAAAGACTTGAATGAAGGCGTTCTTTAAAAAAATGGAATTTGAATTTTGTATCTTTAGTCTAATCATAATATTACAAACACTTTTAATTGTGTTGGAATACGGAGTTTCTATGAATAAAAAGTACGCTCTTGCGATAGCGACTTCTCTTCTTGCTGTGGGTTCTAGTTTTGCTGACCCTTCTAGCGAAAAGACTGTATTGAGATGCAGCTTTGATGACATGTTCGGTAGCTCTTGCTACTGGCGCTGCCCAGATATGGAAGATACTTATAGAACGGAACAGAAGGATGGCCGTTGCGCCAATGTGCTTTTCAGATGCGCCAACATGCCTCGTTCCTATATGCGTTCTTCGGTCGGCAGTAGCGAAATTTGGATTACTCCGGACAAGTATAATTACTATTTCGGAAAGCTTCCGCAAGATTACGATTGCAGTATTTCTGAGGACGAACGTGCTATCTTGAATTCGAATTCTCGGGCAGTTACCCAACATACCCCGTCGGATCCGTATGCTGCTGCTAAGTATCAGAATACATCGACTTACGATGAAGTAAAGAATGTTTTGACAGATAACCGTGATGGCGCTCGTTATTATACGGTTAAGATTGGCAACCGTGTCTGGATGGCCGAAAACTTGAAGTTCCGTTTGCCGGAAAGCTATTGCTATGACAACTCTACGGAAAATTGCGAACGCTACGGCAGACTTTATACGTGGAACGCTGCGAAAAAAGCTTGCCCGGATGGCTGGAGCTTGCCTATGGGTGATGACCTCAACTATCAGGACTTTAATTTGAACAACTTTAAAGTACTGGATGGTGGTTACTACATCGATGGCGAAAGTTACATTGACCTTGGAAACCGAGCGTTCTTCTGGTTGGGTGACGAAAAGTCTGGTGACCGCGCCGATGCCATGAGCTTCAGAGGTACGAACCTCGAAACGCTTTCGTTCCAAGGGAGAAAGGCTAACGCTTATTCCGTGCGTTGCATCATGAATTGGGATGCTGCTTGCAAGGATCGGATTGGAAGCGTGAATGATTATTCTGGCAAGTCCTATAGGACGCTTAAAGTGGGCAATCAGGTTTGGATGGCAGAGGATTTTATCTTTGATCGTCTTGACGAAATGGAAGCGAGAAATCTTGGTCGCGCATGCCCGAATGGTTGGCATGTACCAGATCAGGCTGAATATGAAGAACTCTTCTCGAAGGCGTCTGATTTTGAAATGCATGCTAATGACAAGCGAAAAAAGACGAATCGTGACACGAAGGAAAATCCGTGCAGCTTGAACTTTGATTTCAAGCGCGGTTACTGGACTTCTTCGAAGAGTGGCAACGAGATGACGTATGTCGACTGGAAGTATAATGCCATCCGCGAAAAAGGTGTTCCGTACTTTAAGCACGGTGACGCTTATACGAACAAGGTGCGTTGCGTGAAGGATGGCTCGTCGAGAGCTTCGCAGAAGCCGCAAGCTTCTAGACCGGACAATGCTCCGCAAAAGCCGGCTGCTCCTGCCGCAAAAACCGCGGCAAACAAGACTGTTTTGGAACATTTTGTTTTGCAGGGCGTGACTTTTGGTATTGGACAGTCCAGGTTTACGCGTGAATCTGCGGATGGATTGAAATCGACTGCGGACCATCTCAGGAACTATCACGGAAAGACCATTGAAATTGTCTCGCATACGGATAACCTAGACCGCTCGGAAAGAAGCCGCGCACTTACGGCAAAGCGTGCTGAAGAAATCAAGAGCTACTTAGTCATGTCGGGAATTCCGGGACAGAATATCATTGCGACGGGTAAGGGCGGGGATGAACCAATTGTTCCGAATACGACTGCGGAAAATCGTACGAAGAACAACCGCGTTGAAATTTTTGTGTATTCGTATGATGAGGCTATTTCTATTCCGGCTCCAGCGTCTGCGCAACAACAAAAGAACGCTCCGCAGAATGCGCCTGCTCCGAAGAAAGTCTGCAAGGAACGCGACATGGCGAACAAAAAGCTTGGCGAATGCTACTCCTATACCGAAGGTACGATTGATCACAGAAAGTGCATGGCGGCATACAAGAATTTGCTGAATATCGCAAACGCCAAGTGCAGATAAAGAAAAATGGTGGTGCCCGTTCGCGGGCATGACTTATTGCCTATGCAAAAAAGCGCGGCTCTTGAGCTGCGCTTTTTTCTTTCGTCTGTAGCGAACGACGTGAGCGTTCTCTTGTCTATTTTAGATGAACATCATTGTGTTGAGTTTGGCGCGGTACTTCCAGGTGAGCTCGTGCTTTGGACCGAGAACGCCGAACAATGTGAGCATGGCTTTTTTGGCGGCTCCGTCGTTCCATTCCGGTGCTTCAACGAACAAGTTAAGGAATGCTTGAAGGGCGCTTTCGAATTGTTCTTCGCAGGCGAGTTTGCATGCTTCGTGATAGACGATTGCTTCTTTACCTTGGATGTCTTTCTTGGCGGCTTCGGCATGGAAATCGAGAAGTTCCAAAAGCGATTTTGCTTCGCGGTACTGGTCGTCGGCTTCGTTGAATTTGGAAAGAATTTCTTTAGCTTTGGCGGTGTCGCCGAGTCCAAGGCTTACCTTTGCCCACAGAAGTTGGAGCTTTTTGTCGTTCGGGGTTTTGGAAAGAGCTTCGTTCAAAGCGGGTAACGCTTCGTCGTAGCGCTTGTCTGCAATGGCCTCTTCGAGTGCGTTCATCATGCGGGCTTCGTCCGAAACGTAGAACTTTTCGAGACGTTTCTTGAGTTCCGCTTCGGGGAGGACTCCCTGAATGACATCTGCGATTTGGCCTTTATCGACGATGTGGATTTCTGGAACGGACTGCACGCGGAACATCTGGATGAGGCGCATGTTCTCGCGGTCGTCGCAACTCACAACGCCGAGCGTAAAGTCCATGCTCGTGGAAAATTGTCCGAGCAATTGGGAGTATGGGGCGCAATCCGGGTATTCTGCGGAAGAGAAAAGGATTGCGACTGCGCGTGTTTCGGAGGCCTGAATGACCTCCGCTTCAAAATTTTCTGCGGTAATCTGAACTACTTTAGCCATGCTGGTAAATATAGAAAGGTATGGGCTCGGGGCTTTGCCCCTCTGGGCTATGGGCACGGCACTACGTGCCTTTGAGCTGTTATAATCGCGCCAAGGGCGCCTCATTAAAACCCCATACCTCAAAGTGACCGAAGGGAACGACCTCATAGCACAAAGCTAAATGTTCTATTTACTATATTCAAAAGCATGTGTAAATGTTCTTTTTGTGGTTCTGAAGTCGAATCTCTCAAAATCGTAAACCTTGATTTGCGGTTTTGCCCGAAATGCTATTCCATTTATTTCCCGTGCAGCCAGACGTTTGCTTTTTACGGCGGACTTTCGGACAAGACTCGGGAATTGTGGCTCAATGATTTGAAAAAGAAAAACGTGTCGGACCCGCCGTGTGAACAACCGAAGTGTATTGATCACGGCCTGCCGCTTGTGAAGGGAAAACTCCCGCATTATGGTTTTGATGGTTATGTGACAACGTGTTGTGAAACGTTCCACATGCCGCCTTCTACGGTAAAGCAGCTTTTGCAGTGGTCGTTGGATATCAAGGCCGCTCCGCAGGCGAAAGAAGGAAAACATCATTTCTTCTTCATTCATTGGATTGACTCGTTTGTGACAAAGTTGTTTGGCGAAAAAGTTGTGGAAGAAGATCCGCTTGATTTTATCCAGTATAATAGAACTTTAAGGAAGTTTTTTGAGTAAATGAAAAAAATGAAATGGTTGGGAACGCCCATTTTTTTGGCCTTGCTCGTGGTGTGGGGCTTTTTATATTACCGTAGCGGGGATATGGTTGTAGAGCTGTTCCCGGCAAGAACGTTTGAAATTTTCCCGTTGAACGATAGTGCGGTTGGAGGTTATTCTACAAGCGAAGTCCAGATGACGGATACGCTTTTGACCTCTTCTGTGACGATCCGTTTGGGGAAGGCGTTTTCGTATGCGGGCGTGGGCTTTAATTTAAAGTCTATGGACAAACGCCCTGTAGGGCTTTTGGACTTGACGAAGTACGATTCCATCGAAGTGCGCGTTGCGTCGAAACGGATGAATTCCATGAACGTTCGCATCTTGACGGACGACCCGGTTTATTCACGTAATGGCGATTATGCGACACTCCGCGTTTTGGAAAAACAGATTCCGTCATCGCCGTATTTGCTGATGGGTGGCCCGAAGGAACGCTTTGCCGTGAGCAAGTTCTCGCTTAGCGAGTTCCGTGTGCCGGAATGGTGGTTCTCGCAACAGGGGCTTGAAAAAGATGATGGCAAGACGTACTTGAATCGTGCTTCGCTTTTTGAAATTGTGAGCGGAGGCTCGACACTTCGTGGCATTCCAGACGATATGGAAATTCGCTATGTTCGCATTTGGGGCGACAATGCTGAGCAAAAGAAAATTTTGTACGCTTCGCTTGTCGTTATTTTATTAGGACTTGTTCTTTTTGTCGGTTTTAGTTTAAAATCTTGCAGGAGAGAAAATGCAAAGAAATTGGACGCTTGATAGGGTGATGCGCTACGTGATGATTGCCGTAGCGGTTGCTGTTACTCTTTATGTGTTGAATTATTTGAGCGGTGTTTTGTTCCCATTTTTTGCGGCGTTCTTGGTGGCGTACATTATGGACCCGCTTGTTTGTAGATTGCAAATAAAGTTTAAACACCGCGTAATCGCGGTAGTACTTGTGCTGCTTGGCTGTGCGATTATTATTGGCGGTTGTATGTATTTCTTTGTACCGAGAGTTGTTCACGAAGTCCAGTATTTAGGCACGCTTTTGTCAAAAGTCTTTACGGATTCAACGTGGAGTGAACGTATTTTGAAGTTCTTGCCTGCGGATATGTGGGCTTCGGTGAAGTCGCTTATTTCTTGGAACGGCATTGCAGAGTCGATGGAATCGCTTGATGTGTGGAACGTTCTTCAGACGGTCTCGGGCAAGATTCTTCCTGGGGCATGGGACGTGCTATCGAAGACTACGACTATTTTAGTGGGTATTTCAAGTGCGGCAATTGTATTTATGTACCTTGTCTTCATTATGCTGGACATGCATAAAATAAAGAAGGGAATACACCGTTTGATTCCAAGACGTTACCGCCATGAGGCTGGAGAATTTGCAAGCGCTATAGACCAGTTCATGGGTACGTATTTCCGTGCTCAGTCCGTGGTAGCGCTTACGGTCGGAGTCCTTTACGCGATAGGTTTCAGCATTATGGGACTCCCGATGGGGATTGCATTTGGACTCTTCTCCGGGGCTCTCAATATGATTCCCTATATGCAACTCACGACTATTCCTTTGGCTCTTCTACTGGCTGTGGTTTATGCTCTAGATAAGGGAATGCCGTTCTGGGAAGTGGCTTTAATCATTCTCACGATTTATCTTGTCGTGCAGATTATCCAGGACTTTTTCCTTGTGCCGCATATTGTCGGGAAGTCGATGAACTTGCCACCGGTGGGAATCCTCCTTTCGCTTTCCATTTGGGGAAAACTGCTGGGGTTCTTGGGACTCTTGGTGGCGATTCCTTTTACATGCCTTTGCCTTGTTTACGTCGAAAAATTGAGGACTAAAGCGGACCAGTACGTTGAAGAATCGGGCAGACTGGCTCCCAAGGCTTGATTTTATAGGGTTTTAAAAAACTTTTTTCAAATAAAACTATTCTACTGGTAGAAAAAAAAAGTATAATATTACCAAACATTTCACAAATCTAACTCAAGGAGTTAAAAATGAACAAACAAGATCTCATTGAAGCCGTGCTTGCCAATAAGGACGCTGGCATCGAATCCAAGGCTGCTGCCGCCCGCGCTATCGACGCTGTTCTCGATGGCATCGCCGCTGGCATCAAGAAGGACGGCAACGTCCAGCTCATCGGCTTTGGTACCTTCACTGTGAAGACTCGTGCTGCTCGTACTGGCCGCAACCCGCAGACTGGTGCTACCATCAAGATCAAGGCTTCCAAGACTGTCGGCTTCAAGGCTGGTGCAGCTCTCAAGGAAACCGCTGCTAAGAACAAGCCGGCTAAGAAGTAATTTCTCTGAGCTAGATTTGCTTTTGCAAAGGGAAGGGATCGCTTTATTGCGGTCCTTTTTTTTGTTGAGACCGTGAATTCGCAAATGAGTTTATTATATTGATAGTTAACAACTTAGAGGTTCTTATGAAACGAATTTTTTTGAGTTTCCTTTTCGCGATGTCGTTTGCTGGCTTTGTGGGATGTGCCGACTATGAAGATGGAGACGATGAAAGTGTTAGTGAAAAATGCAGGAAGGATCCGGGTCTTTCAATTTGCCGAGAAAATCCGGATGACGATCAACCAGTTGAAACGCCGCCGGTGGATGACGATTTTTAGTCATTCCTATTGCAAGGTACGTTTACATATTCTATATTTGCGCAAGTTTAAGTCTTTGCGAAATAGGGAAGTTGATGAACGTGATGCTGAAAAACTTCAAGCACAATTGTGACATGCATAGTGTCGCGCCGTTCGCTGCTTTTGCTATTTCCATTTTTGATTTTAATGCTGAGCCGTTTGGTTCAGCTTTTTTTTATTCAGAGTCATCCTGGAGCCAAAGGCGATAGGATCCATTAAAGTTTTTAATAATAATTAGTCAAACGGAGATAAACAAAATGAAGATTGAAGGCATCGACAAAGTCCTTATCATCGGTTCTGGTCCGATCGTGATCGGTCAGGCTTGCGAATTCGACTATTCCGGCACCCAGGCTTGCAAGGCTCTGCGCGAACAGGGTTACAAGATTGTGCTCGTGAACTCTAACCCGGCTACCATCATGACCGACCCGGTCATGGCCGATGCCACCTACATCGAACCGCTGAACGTTGCCCGCTTGACCCAGATTATCGAAAAGGAACGCCCGCAGGCACTCCTCCCGAACTTGGGCGGTCAGACCGGCCTGAACCTCGCCTGCGCTTTGAACAAGGCTGGCGTTTTGGACAAGTACGGCGTGAAGGTCATCGGTGTGAACCTCGACGCTATCGAACGCGGCGAAGACCGTGAAGTCTTCAAGGAAACCATGCAGAAGCTCGGCATCGA
>Ga0129307_1000952_pt1 | contig 37282 bp, 35 predicted proteins | sample P1105metagenome_FD_94437 | JGI IMG/M metagenome (GOLD analysis project Ga0129307, IMG submission 94437) | Capybara group fecal microbial communities from Wisconsin, USA - P1105 metagenome | ecosystem: Host-associated > Mammals > Digestive system > Large intestine > Fecal | place: USA: Wisconsin...
AGCCCTTGCAGCTGGATGAGCCTCATGTCGCAGATCGCCTGCGCCTGCACCTCGGAGAGGTTAAACCTCGCCATCAGGTTTTCGCGGGCGTTATCGTAGCTCTCGCGGATGGTCTTGATGACCTCGTCGATATTATCCTGCGCGATGAGCAGTCCTTCCAGGATATGGGCGCGCTCCTGCGCCTTGCGCAGATCGTAGCGCGTGCGGCGGAGGATCAGATCCTCCTGAAACGCCAGATACTCGTCGATGATGTGTCGCAGCGACAGGATCTTCGGCTGCTTCTGGTTGTCCACCAGAGCGAGCATATTGATGGCAAAGCTGGTCTGCATCTGCGTCTGCGCGAACAGGCGGTTGAGCACGACCTGCGGGTTCGCGTCGCGCTTGACGTCGATGACGATGCGCATACCGCCGCGGTCGCTCTGGTCGACGATGTCGCTGATGCCCTCGAGCCGCTTGTCGTTGACCTGATCCGCCATGTTCTTGATGAGCATCCGCTTGTTGACCTGATACGGCAGCTCCGTGACGATGATGCGCGTCCTGCCGTTGGGAAGCTCCTCAAACTCCGTGCGTGCGCGCAGGATGATCTTGCCGCGGCCGGTGGCGTAGGCGGCGCGGATGCCGCTGCGGCCCATGATGATGCCCTTCGTCGGGAAGTCGGGGCCGGTGACGTGCTGCATGAGGTCGTAGAGCGTGGCCTCGGGGTTTTCCAGCACGCAGATGCAGGCGTTGATGACCTCGGTGAGGTTGTGGGGCGGGATGTTGGTCGCCATGCCGACGGCGATGCCGCTCGAGCCGTTGACCAGCAGATTCGGGAAGCGCGAGGGCAGCACGCGCGGCTCCTTGCGGGTCTCGTCGAAGTTGGGGTCCCAGTCGACGGTCTCCTTTTCGATGTCGCGCAGCATCTCGTTCGCCATCTTGTGCATCCGCGCCTCGGTGTAGCGGTAGGCCGCGGGGGGGTCGCCGTCGACCGAGCCGAAGTTGCCGTGCCCGTCGATGAGCGGATAGCGCATGGAGAAGTCCTGCGCCATGCGCACGAGCGCGTCGTACACGCTGGCGTCGCCGTGGGGGTGATAGCGGCCCAGCACGTCGCCGACGGCGGTGGCGCACTTGCGGAACGCCTTGTCGGAGGTGAGCCCGTCCTCGTACATGGCGTAGAGGATGCGGCGGTGGACGGGCTTGAGCCCATCGCGCACGTCGGGCAGCGCGCGCCCGACGATGACGGACATCGCGTACTCGATGTACGAGGTCTCCATCTCCCGCACCAGCTCGCTCGTGACGATCTTCTGGTCGGGATAGCGCAGGGTCTCGGGATCGTAGTCAACGTTTTTATGTGCCATGGTGTCGTCTCCTTATCGTGCAACCTCTCCGCCCCCTGCGGTGGCGCCTCCCCCTTCAGGGGAGGCTAAAGGGGCGCGCTCGTCTTCTTGGCTCCCCTGAAAGGGGAGCTGGCGCGTAGCGCCTGAGAGGTTTTTCTTCACCGTATCATCAATTGCGGCGCATACCGCCTCAAAATGACAGTTGATATCTGTATTGGAAAAGCGCAAAACAGTTAAATGGTATTTTTCCAATATCTCCGTCCGAATCAGGTCGTATTCCAAACCTTCCTCGGTGTAATGCTGGCTGCCGTCCAGCTCGATGACCAAGCGGGCGGAGGAGCAATAGAAATCGACAATATAGAAATCAATCGGCCGCTGTTTGTAGAACTTGACCGGATACTTTTGCAAAAAACCGTACCAGAGGCGTCTTTCCTGCTCTGTCATGTTTTTTCGCAGATTTCGCGCCTTTTCCAGAGATTGCCTGTGATAGCCTGTATAGCTGAAATCATTGTCCATAGGGCAGCCTCGATATTGTCGGGGGAACCTCTCCGCCCCAGTGTGCGCACTGGGGCACCTCCCCTTTCAGGGGAGGCTAAAGGGTGCGCTCGTCTTCTTGGCTCCCCTGAAAGGGGAGCTGGCGCGTAGCGCCTATGAGGTTTCCTCGAAACTTACGCAACCTTGCGGCGGGAACGACCTCTCCGTCACGGCTTCGCCGTGCCACCTCCCCTTTCATGGGAGGCTAAAAGGGTGTGCGCGTCTCCTTGGCTCCCCTGAAAGGGGAGCTGGCGCGTAGCGCCTGAGAGGTTTTCTCCTCAGAAGTCCAAGTTCACTGCATATTTTGCCTTCTGCTCAATAAACTCCTTCCTCGGTTCGACCTTCTCGCCCATGAGCACGGAGAACGTCTCGTCCGCGCGGGCGGCGTCTTCGAGGGTGATGCGCTTGAGCGTGCGCTTTTCGGGGTCCATCGTCGTCTCCCACAGCTCGTGGGGGTCCATCTCGCCGAGGCCCTTGAAGCGGCTGATGTCCACCTTCGCGTTGGCGTTGTCGCCGCGCAGCTCCGCGCTGACGCGGTCGCGCTCCTCGTCCGAGAACGCCACGCGCGTCGTCTTGCCGCGCGTCAGCTTGTACAGCGGCGGCACGGCGGCGTAGACGTAGCCCTCCTTCAGCAGCGGCTGCATATAGCGGAAGAAGAACGTCAGCAGCAGCGTGCGGATGTGGCTGCCGTCCACGTCGGCATCCGCCATGATGATGACCTTGTGATAGCGCAGCTTCTGCACGTCAAAGTCCTCGCCCAGACCCGCGCCCAGCGCCACGATGACCGGCTGGAGCTTGTCGTTGCCGTAGATCTTGTCGGCGCGCACCTTCTCGACGTTGAGCATCTTGCCCCACAGCGGCAGGATGGCCTGAAAGCGGCTGTCGCGGCCGTTGGTGGCGGAGCCGCCCGCGCTGTCGCCCTCGACGATGTAGAGCTCGGTCAGCTCGGGGTTGTTCTCGTTGCAGTCGCGCAGCTTGTCGGGCATCGCCGCGCCGCCGAGGGCGCTCTTGCGGCGGATGCTCTCGCGCGCCTTTCTTGCCGCCTCGCGCGCGCGGTTCGCCATCATCGCCTTGTCGAGGATGGCGCGGGCGACGGCGGGATTCTCCTCCAGAAACTGGTCCAGCTTGTCGGACACCACGCTGTCGACCAGCGTGCGCATCTCGCTGTTGCCGAGCTTCTGCTTGGTCTGGCCCTCGAACTGCGCGTCCGGCAGCTTGACGGAGATGACCGCGGAAAGCCCCTCGCGGCAGTCCTCGCCGCTGACCTTGTCGTCGCCCTTGATGATGCCGGCGCGCACGCCGTAGTTGTTCAGCACGCGCGTGAGCGCCGCCTTGAAGCCGGTCTCGTGCATACCGCCCTCGGGCGTGCGCACGTCGTTGGCGAAGGAGGTGATGTTCTCCTGATAGCCGTCGTTGTACTGCAGGGCGATCTCGGCGAAGCGGTCGTCCTTCGCGCCGCTCATGTAGATGACCTTGTCGTGCAGCACGTCGCGGCTCTTGTTGAGGAAGCTGACGTACTCGCGGATGCCGCCCTCGTAGCACAGCTCGTCGCTCTGCTCGTGTCCGGCGCGCAGGTCGGCGATCCTGATGCGCAGGCCCGCGTTGAGGAACGCCTCCTCGCGCATACGGTCGTGGAGCGTGTCGTAGCTGTAGACGGTGTCGTCGAACATCTCGGGGTCGGGCTTGAAGGTGACGGCGGTGCCGGTGCGTTCGGTCTCGCCGACGATGCGCATCTCCTGCGTGATGTGCCCGCGCGAGAAGCGCATCTCGTGGATCCTGCCGTCCTTGTGCACCTGAACGGTCAGCCACTCGGACAGGGCGTTGACCACGCTCGCGCCGACGCCGTGCAGGCCGCCGGAGACCTTGTAGCCGCCGCCGCCGAACTTGCCGCCCGCGTGCAGCACCGTGAACACGACCTCCAGCGCGGGCCGCCCGGTCTGCGCCTGGATGTCGACGGGGATGCCGCGCCCGTTGTCCACGACGGTGATGGTGCCGTCGGCGTTGATCTGCACGGTGATCTCGGTGCAGTAGCCCGCCAGCGCCTCGTCGATGGAGTTGTCCACGATCTCATAGACAAGATGGTGCAATCCGCTGGTGGAGGTCGAGCCGATGTACATACCGGGGCGCTTGCGCACCGCCTCCAGACCCTCGAGCACCTGGATCTCCGAGGCGTTGTACTCCTGCCCGACGGCGGTCACCATGTTCTGTTCGTCATTCATAAGGTAATCTCCTATTCTTTTGCCTGTTGCTCCGCGCGTCCCAGCAGGGTGCGTGAGTTGAGCTGGGACAAATATACGATCTGCCGATGATAGGGATGGTCGCAGACCAGAAACGATTTCGGGATATCCTCGCACGCGTCGATGACGACGCCGTCCTGCTCCGCGCGGCGGAGGAACGCGGCGGTCTGCCGCGACTGCGAGGTGATCTCCAGATCGAACACGCCGATGATCCGGCGCTCCGGGATCATTTGATTGTTGCCGATGTGAAGGTACATGGTATAACCTCTCCGCTCCCTTCGCCGCGGCGGATGGGTCAAACGACCCTTCCGCAGTCAACGTGCAGCACTTTTCCGGCAGTCAGGCTGCCAAGCCTGTCCTCCTCACAGCAGGTGATGAACACCTGCCCCCCGCCGATGCGGTTGAGCACAAACTCCTGCCGCCGCGGGTCCAGCTCGGACAAAACGTCGTCCAGCAGCAGCACCGGCGCGCGCTGCGCGACCTCCTGATAGACGTCCCGCTCGGCGAGCTTGAACGCCAGCGCCGCGGTGCGCGTCTGCCCCTGCGAGGAAAACTGCCGCGCGTTCTCGCCGCCGATGTCGACGGCGACGTCGTCCTTGTGCGGCCCGGAGAGGCACAGGCGCGAGGCGCGCTCCGCCGCCGCGTGCGACTTCTGGTGCGCCATGAGCTGCTCGAAGATCACGCCCTGATCGGCGAACGGGTCGGTCACGGTCTTGACCGTCTCGTAGCGGAGCGAAAGCTCCTCCCGTCCGCCGGAGCAGTCGCGGTGCGCGATCCCCGCGTAGTACGCCAGCCTTGCGCAGAAGCGCGCGCGGTAGTGGATCAGCACCGAGCCGGCGAGCGCCAGCCCCGTGTTGAATTCCGGCAGCGCGTCCAGCAGGGCGGGATGCTCATCGCTGTCGCGCAGGATGCGGGTCTTGTGCTCGTAGAGCCGGTTGTACTCGGCGAGCGCCGCGGCATAGCGCGGGCGCAGCTGCACGAGCGACTGGTCCATGAACCGCCGCCTTGCCGCCGCGCCGTCGCGGATGAGGTACAGGTCCTCCGGACAGAAAAACACCGTGCCCAGCACGCCGCCCAGCTCGTCCGCGCGACCGACGGCGACGCCGTTGACGCTCAGCCGCCGCCGCTTTCCCGCGGCAAGCCGCGCCTCGACGGTGAACTCGCGGCCGCGCGTCGTCACCTCGCCGGCGACGGAGGCCTCGCTCTCGCCGAAGCGGATGAGCTCGCGGTCGCTGCGCGCGCGGTTCGACTTGCCCTGCGAGAGATAGACCACCGCCTCAAGCAGGTTGGTCTTGCCCTGCGCGTTCTCGCCGACGATGACGTTCACGTCCGGCGCGAAGTCGACGCGCGTTTCGGCGTAGTTGCGGAAGTTCTGCAGCCGCAGGCTATTGATCCGCATAGCAGACCGTCAGCTCCGTGCCGCGGAAGGCGACGACGTCGCCGGGGCGGATCTTTTTGCCGCGCTGGGTGCAGACCTCGCCGTTGACCGTGACCCGCTCCTCCAGGATCATGACCTTCGCCTCGCCGCCGGTGGAGACGAGGTCGGCGAACTTCAGCAGATCCTGCAATTTGATGAATTCGGTTGTGATAGGAATGACCTTCATGCTCCGCCTCCCCGCTCACGCGCGCAGCCGCACGGGCAATACCATATATAAAAAGCTGTCGTCGCTCTCGTCGGTCGGGACGATGATGGCGGGCGAAACGCCGGTGTTGAGCTCCATGCGCACGGTGTCGGCGGGCGCGTAGCGCAGCGCCTCGGTGAGATAGCGGTTGTTGAAGCCGATCTCCAGATTCCGCCCGTCGCCGCCGACGCGGCAGACGTCCTTGGCGTCGCCGCTGGGCGTGCGCGCGGAGAACGTCACCGAGCCGTCGCCAAACAGGCAGCGCACGGGGCTTTTGAGCTTCTCGTTGATGACGACGCCGACGCGTTCGAGGCTCTCGATCATGGTTCTGGTGTCGACGGTGAGGAAGATGCTGTTCTTGCGCGGGATGGCGTTCTTGTAGTCGAGGAACTCGCCCTCGAGCCGGCGGCAGATCAGCTCGGTGTCGCCGATCTCGAAGAGGATGTGCCGGTCGCCCAGCGTGACGACGACGGGATCGTCGCCCTCGCCGCAGATCTTCTCGACCTCGTTGAGCGCCGTGCCGGGCGCGACGAAGGAGAACACGCCCGCCGCCTTGTCGAGCTTCACGCGGCGCAGGGCGAGGCGGAAGCCGTCCACCGAGACGACGGTCAGCGCGTCGACGTAGACCTCGAACAGCGAGCCCATGTGCACGGGCCGCGCCTCGTTGGTCGAGACGGCGAAGCTGGTCTGGCGGATCATGGACGCCAGCGTGTTTTCGCCGAGGGAGATGGCGTTCTTCTCCTCGACGACGGGCAGCTCGGGGAAGTCGCCCGCCGCGAGGCCCACGATGTCGAAGTCGGCGTCGCCGCAGTGGAGCTTGACGGTCAGCGCGTCGTCGGCGACGAGGGTGAGCGTGTCGTCGGGCATACGGCGCACGATGTCGCCGAACAGACGCGCGTTGAGCACCAGCGCGCCTTCCTCCTCCGCGTCGCAGGCGAAGCGGGTGCGGATGCCGAGCTGCATATTGTATCCTGTGACGGTCAGCGTGCCGTCCCTGCAGACCAGCAGCAGCCCCTCGAGCGCGGGGATGGAGCTTTTCGTGGCGACGGCGCGCGTCGTGGTGGCGATGGCGCTTTGCAGCACCAGCTTTTCGCAGGAAAATTTCATGTCGGTCTTCCTTTCTGAAAGAAGAATAGCATATCTTTTAGCAGTGGGAGTAGAGGGCGGGAAACTGTGGAAAAGCGGACAAGAGCGCATATCTCCGCGCTTCGCGCCGTGGAAAAAGCGGTGGAAAACGGGGATACCTTTCCACCGGAATGCACAGGGGCGATTCTTTCCACACGCGCCGCTGTCGGGAAAGTGTGGATTGTGTGGAAAACCGCGCTCACGGCTGGCGGCTGTTGATGTTCAGCGTGATGTCCTTGATGGTCTGGGACAGGGCGCTGTCGCGCTCCAGCTTCTCGGTCACCTGATCGAGCGAGTGCATGGCGGTGGAGTGGTCGCGGTCGAAGATGCGGCCGATCTCCACGGTGGAAAGCCCGATGATCTGGCGGATGAGGTACATGGCGATGTTGCGCGCCGTGACGACGCCGCGCGAACGCGACGGCCCGCGCAGCACCTCGTCCCTCATGCCGAAGTAGCGCGCGACCTCGTTGATGATCGCCTCCGGCGTGGGGATGGACTCGTTGTTCTTGCGCACGGCCTCCCTGACCACGGCCTCGATCTCCTCGTCGGACATCTTCTCGCGGTTGAGCTCCTGATGCGCCTTGATGGTGTTGATGACGCCCTCGATGCGGCGGACGTTGGTGGTGACGTTGCGGGCGATGTAGTCGGCGCTCTTGTCGTCGATGATGAAGCCGCGCTGCACCGCCTTGTTCTTGATGATGGCGATGCGCGTCTCGTAGTCGGGGGACTGGACGTCCACCGTCAGGCCCCACTCGAAGCGCGTGCGCAGGCGGTCGTCCAGCAGGGTCATCTCGCTGGGCAGGCGGTCGCTCGTCAGCACGATCTGCCGCCCCGCCTCGTAGAGCGTGTTGAAGGTGTGGAAGAACTCGTTCTGCGTCTGCTCGCGCCCGGCGACGAACTGCACGTCGTCCACCAGCAGGAGGTCGGCGTCGCGGTACTTGGCGCGGAACTCGTCGCCCCGGTTCTGGCGCACCAGCGCCACGAACTCGTTGATGAACTCGTCGCCCTTGATGTAGACGATCTTCGCCTTTGGCAGCCGCTCCTGAAAGCGGTGCTGGATGGCGTAGATCAGGTGGGTCTTGCCGAGGCCGGAGTCGCCGTAGATGAACAGCGGGTTGTAGTGCGCGCTCGCGCCGTCCGCCACCGCCTGCGCCGCGGCGTAGGCCAGCTTGTTCGACTCGCCCACGACGAAGGAGTCGAAGGTGAAGTCCCCGCGGTCGAAGAGCGTGGCGGTCTTCTGGGCGGGCTTTTTCGGCGCTTTTTCCTCCTCCGCGCCGGTGATGATGCGCAGCGTGAAGTCCGCGCTGAACAGGTCGCGCAGCGCCTCGGCGATCTTGGCGGCGAACATCTGCTCGATCATGTCGCGCTTGAACGGGTTGGGACAGACGATCGTGAACGTGGTGTCGCTGAGCGACACGTCGCTCACCTCGTCGAACCAGGTGTTGATGCTGGTTTCGGAGAGCTGCCCGGCCAGCCGGGAGAGAACGATCTGCCAGACGTCGGAGATCGAATTCACGGCGTCACCTTCCTTCGGGATGATATCATTAACTAGATAATGATATCACAAATGTGGAAAAAAAGCAACGCTTTTCTTCCTATTCTAATATAAGTTCTAATATAAGCTGTCGACAGGGATCGCGCCGCTCTTGAGCGGCGGAAAGCGCGAAATTACGCACAAATTCCGTGAAATTTCAGGTTGACAGAATACGGAACTGTTTGTATAATAGCATTTGCGCCGCTTTTTGCGGCAGGAACGGTTACTGCGTGAGCCGCGCAAGCGCCTCGCGTCGAGTAAGCGCGGCGGGAAACCGCCGCCGGTATCATCATCAAAGGAGGAGAACGACATGGCAACCAAACGCACCTATCAGCCCAAGAAGCTCCAGCGTTCCAAAGAACACGGCTTCCGCAAGCGCATGAAGACCGCGAACGGCCGCAAGGTCCTTGCCCGCCGCCGCGCCAGAGGCCGCGCCCGCCTGACCTACTGATCCGGTCACAGGACGCACAAAAGGGAACCATGGTCGAACAGAGGGACGGACGCAGAAACCAGCTTTCTCGCCGTCCCTTGCAGACTAGCACGGGATAAATGCTCACCGATGAAACGAACGACGACGCTGAAAGAGAATTATGAGTTCCGCCGGGTCTACAACAAAGGTAAATCCGGCGTTTCCGCGCTGCTCGTGGTGTACGCGCGGCCGAACCGGAGCGGACGCAACCGCCTCGGCCTGACCGTCGGAGCCAAGCTGGGCCACGCCGTCGCGCGCAACCGCGTGCGCCGCCGCCTGCGCGAGATTTACCGTCTCGCCCAGCCGCGGCTCGCGCAGGGTTACGATATCGTGGTCGTCGCCCGCGGCCGCGCCGTGAACGCGTCGTACCACGAGCTGGAGCGCGCGTTCCACGCGGCGTGCGCCAAGGTCGCCCTGTGGGAGGACGCGCCGTGAAGCGCGCCATTCTCGCGGCGATCCGCTTCTACCGCGCGCGCATCTCGCCGCTCTCTCCGCCGAAGTGCCGCTTCATCCCCACCTGCTCGCAGTATGCGATGGAGGCTGTGGAAAAGTACGGCGCGGTGCGCGGCAGCGTGCTCGCCGCGAAGCGGCTGTCGCACTGTCACCCGTTTTATCGCGGCAATAAGATCTACGACCCGGTTCCCTGACGCAACCCCAAGTACATTTGGAGGAAAACACCTATGTTTTCAACGATCGGCTACTACATTAGCATTCCGTTCGCGTGGCTCCTGCGCCTGTTCTACAGCGTGACCGGCTCCTACGGCTGGGCGCTGATCCTGTTCACGCTGGTGGTCAAGCTGGTGCTGCTGCCCTTCCAGCTCAAGAGCAAGAAGAGCATGCTCCGCATGAACAAGTTCCAGCCCAAGATGAAGGAGATCCAGGAGAAATACGCGAACAACCAGCAGAAGATGAACGAGGAGCTGCAGCTCCTCTACGCGCGCGAGGGCATCAACCCCATGAGCGGCTGCCTGTGGTCGCTGCTGCCCTTCCCGATCATCATCGCGCTGTACTCGATCATCCGTATGCCGCTCAGCCGCTTCATGCTGCTCTCGGCGGACACGATCGAGAACGTCCGCAGCATCGCCTCCGGCCTCGGCTACGTCGCGTCGGAGACCGCGGGGCGCGCCTCGTTCTACGAGGAGATCCGCCTCGCCCAGTTCATCAACGACAACTTCGCAAGCTTCTCCGGCATCAAGGGCCTGCTGCAGGTGGACTACAGCTTCCTCGGCCTCGACCTGACCGTCGCGCCGACCGACGTGTGGAAGCAGGTCTTCACCGGCGGCTGGGCCGCGATCGGCCTCGTGCTGATCCCGATCGTCTCCGCCGCGCTGAGCTTCTACCAGTCCAAGGTCTCCATGGCGGGCAACGGACAGGACGGCAGCGACGCCTCCGCCCGCACCAGCCGCTCCATGATGCTCATGATGCCGGTGATGTCGCTGTGGATCGGCTTCACCCTGCCGGCGGCGCTGGGCGTCTACTGGATCGCCAACAGCGCCTTCCAGATCGTGCAGGACGTCATCCTCAACAAGTTTTTCTCCAGGCAGATGGAGGAGGAGGAGAGCGAGCGCGAGCGCCGGAAGCGCGAAGCGCGCGTGGCGAAGATGATGGCGGCGCGCGAGCAGCAGCGCCAGTATCAGGAGCAGGCGAACCAGGGCAGAAAGCCCGCCCAGAAGAAGGCGGACAAAAAGCCCGAGAAGAAAGGCCCCTCCACCTCGGAGGCCGGCCGCGTCGGCGACCGCCCCTATGCGCGCGGCCGCTCCTACGACCCCGAACACTACGGTGAATAAGGAGTAAACGTCCACATGACACAGTATATCGAAGTGACCGGCAAGACCGAGGACGAGGCCATCGAAAAGGCGCTTGTCCAGCTCTCGATGGATCGCGACGAGGTGTCCGTCGAGCTGCTGGAGCGCGCGAAGTCCGGCTTCCTCGGCATCGGCGCGACGCCCGCGAAGGTGCGCGTGTCCTATGACGACGGCAGGCCCGAGCCGAAGGAGGAGAAGCCCGTCTTCCGGCCCGAGCAGCGCAAGTCCAGAGAGGAGCGCGAGCGTGAGGAGGGCGCGCGCAAGGCGGAGCAGGAGCGCCGCGCCGCCGAGGCGAAGCAGAACGCCGCAAAGCCCGCCGAGCTGCCCAGCGATTTCCGGCCCGAGGTCCTGCAGAACAAGGCCGGCAAGAGCGAGAAGCAGGCGCCCAGGCGCGAGCGCAGGCCCCGCGAGGACCGCAAGCCGCGCGAGGAGCGTCCGGCGCACGAGCCGAAGGCCGCCCCCGTCGAGCTGGGCGAGGAGACCCACGACGAGAAGTCCGAGCAGATCCGCGCGTTCATCGGCGGCCTGCTCGGGCACATGGACTGCGCGGCGGAGGTCAAGGTCTACGTGACCGAGAAGAACCGCTACAAGGTCATCCTTGAGGGCGAGAAGCTGGGCGCGCTGATCGGACGCCGCGGCGAGACGCTCGACGCCATCCAGCAGCTCACGAGCTACGCCGTGAACCGCAGCGGCGACAAGAGCCGCGCCCGCGTCCAGGTGGACGCCGAGAACTACCGCGAAAAGCGCGAGCAGAGCCTCCAGCGCCTCGCGGACAAGGTTGCGGCGAAGGTCGTCAAGTACCGCAAGAACGTCACGCTGGAGCCGATGAACGCCTACGAGCGCCACGTCATCCACACGGCGCTGCAGGATGTGAAGAACGTCTCGACCTTCTCCATCGGCACCGAGCCGAACCGCCGCGTGGTCGTCGCCTTCGACCGCGGCAAGAAGACCCCTCAGGGTGAGGAATAACGCAAAAAGACCGCCGAAAGGCGGTCTTTTTTTTGCGGGGAAAAAGCTCTCCGCACCGGGGCGCCTTCCCTGAATGGGGAGCCGGCGCGAAGCGCTGACCGGGAGGTTTCCTTATTTATAGTAGTCCGTTTCGTCCTCGATCGCCATGGGCAGGCCGTTGTGGTAGACGGGCAGGGTCATGAACTTGAAGCGGCTGGCGCGGTGCTTCGCGTCGATCTGCGCCTTGATCTCCGGGTCGCAGACGCCGGTGCGGACGTACTCGTTCACCGCGTGGTAGGTGAAGCCGAGGTTGTCCTCGTCGGTCAGGCCGGTCAGCCCGTCGGAGGGCGGCTTGACGAGGAAGCGCTCCGGCAGGCCCAGCTCCGCGCCGATGGCGATGACCTCCTCGGTGGTGTACATCCCGATGGGCGAGAACGCGCCCGCGCTGTCGCCGTAGATCGTGCAGTAGCCCACCCAGTCCTCGGAGAGGTTGGACGTGTTGACGACGATGCCGCCCTCGACGCTCTGGGCGAAGGCGTAGAGCGTGGACATCCGGATGCGGCTGGGCAGGTTGACCGTGGTCTGCCGCGTCGGCTCGAGGCCGAGGCGCTCCATCTCGTCCAGCACGCCGCGCACGGCGGCGTGGATGTTGACGGTGTAGTGCCGGATGCCGAGGTGCTCGACCAGGCCGTTGGAGTAGTCGATGTCGGGCTGCACGCCGTCCGGCATCAGCACGCCGACGACGTTCTCCCTGCCGTAGGCCTCGCAGCACAGCGCCGCGATGACGCTGGAATCCTTGCCGCCGGAGATGCCGACGACCGCCGTTTTGCCGTAACAGTTCTTCATCTGCTCCCGCATCCAGGCGATCAGCCCGGGGAGCTGCGCCTTCGCGTCAAATTCATACATGGTAACGCCCCCTTTACACGCCCATTTTACCACAGGGACGCCGCGGCGGTCAAGCCATCAGCGCGCAGAGCTCGTCATATTCCAGCGGCTGGAGCGCGAGGTTGATCCCCTGCCCCACGATGCGCGCGAGCGCACGCACCTGCGCGTCCACGTCGCGCGTCGTGACCCACACGCCCCCGTGAGCGCGCAGGGCGGCGGGATCGTCCACGGCCGCGCCCGCCTCCTCCAGCACGTCGCGCGCCAGCGTCGCCGCGTCCACCACCGTCGGCACGCCGACGGCGACCACCGGCACGCCCAGCGACGCGCGGTCGAGCGCGCGGCGGTGATTGCCCACGCCCGAGCCGGGCACGACCCCCGTGTCCGATAGCTGCACCGTCGTGCAAAGCCGCGCGAGCGAGCGCGCCGCCAGCGCGTCCACCGCGATCACCGCGTCGGGCTTCGTCGCCGCCACCGCGCCGCGCACGGTCTCCGCCGCCTCGATGCCGGTGCGCCCCAGCACCCCCGGCGTCAGCACGCTGACCGCGGCGAGGGAGGCGAACGCCGCCTCGCGCGCGAGGTGCCGCGTGACGAGCACGCGCCCCGCCGCCAGCGGGCCGAGCGCGTCGGGGGTCATGGCGTCGTTGCCCAGCCCGACCACCAGCGCGCTGCGCACCGCGCCGCCCAGCAGGGCGCGCAGCTCCCCCGCCACGGCGCGCGCGGCGGCGTCGGCGTCCGGCGCGGCGCCGAGGTCGAGCGTGACGTAGGTGCCCGGCGGCTTGCCCAGCGCCTCCCCCGCCGCCGCGTCCGCCACGCGCGCCACGGTCGCGCGGAAGCCGTTCGCCGCGCGCTCGCGCAGCGTGACGCCGGGGATATCCTTCGCCGCGCCGCGGCGCAGCTCGTGCGCCTCCAGCGCGAGATCGGTGCGGATCTGCCGCATGAGGCCGTCCTCCCCTCCACAAAATCTTGTGCTTTTGGCATAGTATTGCCGCCAAGTCTTGTTTCATTCAAAAAAAGTGAGAAAAAACGAAAAAAATGCTTGCAATTCTCCGCGGAGTTTGCTAAAATACCAAACTGCACGGTGGAAGACCATCGTAGAACGGATTCGGAGGAGGTGTTTGGTTTGCCGAATATCAAGTCTGCCAAGAAGCGTGTGCAGCTTTCCGAGGTTCGCAATGCCCGCAATCGCGCGGAGCGCAGCGCACTCAAGACCACGCTGAAGAAGTTTGACGCTGCTGTCGCGGAGGGCAATCGCACCGAGGCCGAGGGCGCTTACAAGGTCGCGGTCAAGACCGTGGACAAGGCTGTCGCGAAGGGCATTCTGCACAAGAACAACGCCGCGCACAAGAAGAGCGCGCTGACGCTGAAGCTCAATGGCCTGAACTAATGGCAAATCAAAAGCACCGCCGAAAGGCGGTGCTTTTCGTATCTGTTTGCTTCAATACAGCTTTTCGACCGTGTTTTTCCAGTCGAATATACCGTAGATGTGCCCGTCGGGCGTCAGAATGTCGCCGTCGGTATAGACGAAGCGGCGCAGCAGCTCCAGCTGGCCGGTCTCGGGATTCATAGCATAGTAGCCGTCGTTGTAGGCGGACGCCTCCATCACGCCGCCCTCGCCGGCGTATTGCGCCGAGCCCTGCTGGCATTTGACGACCAGAGGATAACCCCGCGGCGTGTCGTTATGGATTGAGACACCGATGAGTTTCATGCTGCCGTAATCTCTGTAGATATCCCATGTGTCCATGCGCTCTACGGCTTCGGCGCTTGATTTCCTGTAGGTATTTCCCTCGGCGTCCATATAAGCGGTGACGTCAATGCGATAAAGCTCCTCGTTCGGGTTTGTAAAGCCCTTCCAGCCGGTGAAGCGTTTCGCGTTGCAGAAGACGTAGTCCCCCACGCGCACCGCGCGGGTGACGATGACGTCGCCGCTGCCCTCGCCGATGGCGTATTCCCTGCCGTCCACCGTGACATAGGCGTGGGCGACAAACGGCGTGTAAGGCGCGGGTATGTCGTCTCTGGTATAGGCGCGCTCGTTGCGGATCGTCACGCCCTCGGGCAGGACGCCGACGGGCATGTCCGTCTCGCGCTGCGCCCAGTCGTCGTAGCTCGCGCGCTGCTCGCTCTCAGTCAGCTGCCCCGTTGCAAAGTCCAGCGTGTAATACTTCTGCGCGTTCTCGGTGGTGTAGACCGTGTCGCCGCGCTCGTTCTCTCCGATCGCCACGCTGTGCAAGCTGTATTTCACCAGATACGCCGCCGTGTCCGTGACCTCGTAGACGCTGGTCTGATAGCCCCAGTCGCTTTCGATCTGCCAGTGGATGGCGAAGCGGTTCTCCTCCGCGGACCACTCGGTGTTCCAGTTGAACTCCTCGCGCGCGAAGCGCCATGTCATCGGGAAATAGGTCACGCCGCGGAAGTTGAGCAGCGGGTACTCCTCTTTGCTGTTGTCGATCCGCTTGCCGTTGACGTAGATCGGATAGGTCGGCAGCGTCGCGGTGACGGTTTTGGGGTTCTTCGTCGCCGCATAGGTCGGGAACTCGTCGCCCGCCGCGGGGCCGTAACTGCCCCAGCTTGCGATGAAGAGCCCCTCACCCTCGACCCAGACGCTCGTCAGGCCCAGAAGGCGGCAGTACCCCCACGTCATCGGGAAATAGGTCACGCCCTTGTAGTTGAGCGGCGGATAGACGGAGTTTTTGTAGTCGACGTTCTCGTATGCCAGCTCCCAAGTATATGTGGGGATCGTCGTGCTCACGCCGGACGCGGCGCGGGCGGGTGCGGGGACGGTCGCCGCCGTCAGCAGCAGCGCGAGCAGGCAGGCGCAGAGCCTTTTTTTCATGGGGAAACCTCCTTTGACGGGTTGTTTTCTCATTCTAGCATGAAATCTTCGGGATTTCAAATGATAAGGCGGATTCGTGCCGAGAAAAGTTCCTGTTTCTCTAATGCTTGACAAGTTGCGCCTCCTATACTAGAATACAGCCATTGTGTAAAAGAAGGAGAGTTTTCCATGGAACACAGCAAGAAAAACTTTGATGCGATCGTCAACCTGTGCAAAAACCGCGGCTTCATCTTCCCCGGCAGCGAGATCTACGGCGGCCTCGCCAACTCGTGGGACTACGGCCCGCTGGGCGTGGAGTTCAAGAACAACGTCAAGAAGGCGTGGCTCAAGAAGTTCGTGCAGGAGAGCCCCTACAACGTCGGGCTCGACGCGGCGATCATCATGAACCCGACCACGTGGGTCACGACCGGCCACGTCGCCAGCTTCTCCGACCCCCTGCTCGACTGCAAGGCCTGCAAGGCGCGCCACCGCGCCGACAAGCTCATCGGCGAGGAGTTCCCCGACGTCAACACCGACGCCATGACCTTCGACGAGATGGACGCCTTCATCTCCGGGCACGAGAACGTCATCTGCCCCGTCTGCGGCAAGCATGACTTCACCCCCATCCGCAAGTTCAACCTCATGTTCAAGACCGCCATCGGCGTCACCGAGGACAGCTCCTCCACCGTGTACCTCCGTCCGGAGACGGCGCAGGGCATCTTCGTGAACTTCGCGAACATCGCGCGCACCACGCGCAAGAAGCTGCCGTTCGGCGTGTGCCAGGTCGGCAAGGCGTTCCGCAACGAGATCACCCCGGGCAACTTCACCTTCCGCACCCGCGAGTTCGAGCAGATGGAGTGCGAGTTCTTCTGCAAGCCCGGCACCGACCTCGAGTGGTTCGCCTACTGGAAGGACTACTGCACCAATTGGCTCACCAGCCTCGGCATCAACAAGGAGCACCTGCGCCTGCGCGACCACGAGCCCGCGGAGCTGGCGTTCTACTCCCGCGCGACGACCGACATCGAGTACGCCTTCCCGTTCACCGACTGGGGCGAGCTGTGGGGCATCGCCGACCGCACCGACTACGACCTCGGCCGTCATCAGGAGGCGAGCGGCAAGGACCTGACCTACTTCGACCCCGAGACGAACGAGCACTATATCCCCTACGTCATCGAGCCGTCGCTCGGCTGCGACCGCGTGGCGCTGGCCTTCCTCTGCGACGCCTACGACGAGGAGGTCGTCGGTCAGGACAAGAAGGGCAACGACGACGTGCGCACCGTGCTGCACCTGCACCCGGCGCTCTCTCCGTTCAAGGCCGCGATCCTGCCGCTTTCCAAGAAGGAGGTGCTCACCGGCCCCGCGAAGGAGCTGTACGCCGAGCTGGCGAAGGACTTCATGATCGACTACGACGAGACCGGCTCCATCGGCAAGCGCTATCGCCGCGAGGACGAGATCGGCACGCCGTTCTGCATCACCTTCGACTTCGAGACCGTGGGCGACGAGAACACCCCCGCCGACCACTGCGTCACCATCCGCGAGCGCGACACCATGAAGCAGGTGCGCCTCCCCATCAGCGAGGTCAAGGCCTACCTCGCCGAGCGCGTCCGGTTCTGAATCACAAACAAAAAAACCCGCCGTCAGGCGGGTTTTTTGCTTGCGCTTGTTTGCACGGGGGCTGTGGATATCTCTTCCTCCGCGCCGGATCCGAGGCCGCCGGCCTGGAGCCAGTCCTCGACCTTGCGGTAGTTTAAGTAGAAGTCCAGCACGTCGTCGGGAAGCTCCTCCTTGGTCAGGAACTGCCCGTCCACGAGGAACCTGCCGTACAGGTGCACCAGCGGCGTGTACGCGCGCATCTCGCGCGAGAACTGCATGAACGCCGGGCCGTCCCAGCCGCAGAGGTCGAACAGCTTCGTCATCAGCATGCAGGGCGACATCTCGCCGCCGTCGCCGGTGAAGCTGCGGCCGAGCACACGCTCGGCGGCGCTGTTCGCAAAGATCAGATACGGCGTGCAGTAGAAATTGCGGAAGCCGTCCTCGGTCATCAGGTCGAGGTTGACGCCCAGCTCGGCATAGACGGACTTGTCGTTGCCGAGCCACGGCTTGTGGTCGCCGAAGAACACCGCGACCACCGGCTCGTCGCGCTTTTCCAGCGCGCTGGTGAAGCGGACAAGCTCCCTGACCGTGTTTGAGATGTTGTACAGATAGTGGCTCAGGATGCCGCAGGTCTCCTCCGACCACGGCGAATTCTCCGGCGTGACCGGCGCGCCGTCAAAGAGGGTGTTATCGTAGGGGCCGTGGTTCTGATAGGTCACGGAGAAGGAGAACAGCGGCGCGTCCGTCTCCGTGCGCGAATCGAGGCTGTCGAGCAGATAGTTGAACAGCACGCCGTCGGAGCGGTAGACCGCGAGATCGGGGTCGACCAGCCTGCCGAAGCCGTCCTCGGTGAAGACGCTGCGGTCAAAGCCGAGATAGCTGTTGATGTTGAGGCGGTCGTAGAACCAGCTGTAGCCGGGGTGCTGGTACACGGTGTCGTAGCCCTGCGCCTTGAAGTAGCGCACATAGCTTTCCACATCCTGTGTAAACTCGGCGAGGTGGGAATAGCCGGTGAGGAAGTCCCACTCGGAGTCCACCGTGCCGCCGGAGAAGATGTTGGTGATGAGGTCGCCGCTGACGCAGCGGCGCTCCAGCCGGTGCAGCGGCGCGTACGCCTCCGCGACGCCGCTGTGCTGCGCCAGCACGGGATAGTCGGTCAGGTCGCAGAACGACTCCAGCATCACGCCCACGACCTGCACCTTCCGCCCGTCGGGGATGTCGGCGTCGCGGTAGTTCGACAGGATGCGCCGGGCGTCCCTGGCGGCGTAGTTCGCGGGGATGGCGGAGAAGTAATCCGGCATGCTGTGCAGGAACGAGTAGCAGAACCCGCGCGAGGCGTACAGCTCGTTGTCGGAGCTTTCGGAGACGTAGGCGCTGTTCTCGGTGGCGGCGTAGGACGCGTCGCTGAGATAGCAGGGCGCGAGCAGCGGCGGCGCGACGGTCAGCAGCGCCAGCGCGCCGATCATCCGCGCGCGCGCGGAGAGCAGCTCGAGCGGCGGGAGATACAGGAACAGCACGAGCAGCGCCGCCGCGCACACGCCCACGCCGATCGCCAGCGGGCTGCGGGGCAGCTGATAGCGGCTGACGATGCCGCCCGCCGTGCGCGCGAGCGCCAGATCGCTGAACAGCAGCGGGTCGCCGCGCAGGGCGACCTTGAAGCAGTTTGCAGTCGCCAGCCCCAGCGTCGGCACGGCGGAGATCAGATAGCCCGCCCAGACGCGCCGCGTCAGCAGGCAGCCCAGCGCGGCGAGCCACAGCGGCGGCAGCAGGTTGAGCGCGGCGATCGCGGGGTTGCTCAGGCCGGCGCCGAGCTTTGCCAGCGCACCCGCCTGCGGCGCGTAGCTCTCGGCGGAGAGCAGCAGCGCCATCAGCGCCGCCGCCGCGCCCGCCGCGACGACCGCCAGAACCTCCGCCGCGGCGCTCAGCCGTCTGCCGGGTTCGAAACGGATCTTCATGTTTTCCTCAGCTTTCGTACGTCCTCGCCGTAGAACGGGAGGAACTCGTATTCGCCCCAGATGCGCGAGAGGATGGCCTCGCCGTAGCGTTCGCCGATCTTCTGCGGGGACAGGTTGGTGGAGATGACCGTCGCGCGCTTTTGCATCATGCGCGTGTTGACGATCTGGTAGAGCGCGCTCTGCACCATCGGCCCCGTCATCTCGGTGCCGAGGTCGTCAAGGATGAGCAGGTCGCAGCGCAGGATGCGGTCGACGTCGCTGTCGGCGCTCTCGTCGGCGCGGTCGAACTTCTGCGCCTCGAAGCGGGAGAAGACGTGCGTCGCCGTGTCGTAGACCACGGAGAAGCCGCGCTCGCTGACCTCGCGCGCGATGCAGGCGGAGAGGAAGGTCTTCCCCAGCCCCGGCGAGCCGGAGAGCAGCAGGTTCCTGACCTTCGAGGGGAAATAGCGCGCGAAGCCGTAGCACACGTCGCGGTTGTGCTCCATGTTCTCGCGGGCGGTGCGGCGGCGGTTGAAGGTCTCGGTCGCGGAGTAGAGCGTCACGTCGAAGGCGTCGAAGCTCTGCGCGCCGAGGTCGAGCATCCGCGACAGCTCGGCGTTCTGCTCGCGCGTGTAGTAGGCGCGCAGGCAGCGGCACATCCGCCCCGCGTCCCAGCCCGTGTCGCCGCACTTCTCACACGCGGGGGTCTCGATCAGCGCGTCCACGGGATAGCCCAGCGTGTGCAGGAGCTCGCCGCGCTCGCGCTGGAGGGCGAGGTTCTGCTCGCGCAGCGCCGCGAGCGCGGATCGCGCGTCCGCGCCGCGCCGCAGTCCGGAGGCGACGATCTGCGCCATCGTGTGCGTGAGCGTGCGGTCGATCTCCTCGAGCCTCGGCTCGCGGGCGTAAAGCGTCTTTCTGCGCGCGCAAAACTGCTCCGCGCGCCGCTGCTTGTCGTCCTCAAAGCGCGCCGTCGCGCGGCGCAGCACCTTCGGGTCGTACGTCATGGTCCTCGCCTCCCTGCCTACTTGAGAAATTCATCCATCCAGGCGTCGCGGTCCTCGCCGCCGCCGGAGGACGAGCCGGAGCCGCCGCCGCGCCGCCGCGCCGTCTCGGCGCGCGCCTCGTCGGGCGTGCGGAGGCCCTTTTCGTGCCAGCGCTTGAGGATGCCGTTGCAGTACGGCCACTTGAACGTCTGGCAGTTGAGCACGGTCTTGTCGTGCGCGAGGGCGACGGTCTCGGGCGGAAAGCCCCAGTCGATCCAGTTGTCGAGATACTTCTCCTCGCTGCTCACGGGGGCGCGCCCCGCGATGCCCAGCGCGGCGAGATAGGCGCCGTAGCGTCCGCGGCGCTCGCGCGCCGAGCGGACATAGGCGTCCGCCGCGGCATAGGTGAACAGCTCGCGCCGCGCCCAGCCGTAGCCCTCCTTCTCGACGTCGCGCATCGTGGGGAGCCTGCCCTCGCCGAACTGCTCGGTCTTGCGCTCGGCGCAGAACTGGAGCAGCAGCATGATGACGTCCGCCGGCAGGCCGAGGTAGTCGTACAGCCCCAGCAGCTTGCGCACCGACGCGTCGCTCAGGCGGCCGAGCTTGCGCTCGGCCTCGCGCAGCACGGCGGAGAAGCCCGCGTCCCGCTCGATGGCGTTCATCACGTCCTCGCGCGAGTAGTCGGGCAGCGCGGTCTCCGGCGGGGGCGGGGCGGTCTTCTCCGGCGGGGCGAGGGCGGCCTCGCCCGCGGCGGGGCGGCGGATCAGGCCCATGGCGCGCAGCTTGTCCTCCGCCGCGGCGAACTGCCCGGCGGTCCAGCCCAGCTCGGCGCGCAGGCCGTCGGCGTTCGCCGCCTTGTTGCGCGCGAGGCAGAGGTACAGCAGCGCCGCGTCGCCGCTGCGCCCCTCGATCAGGCGCTGCACGGTCGGCGCGCCGAGCACGATGTTCTCCTCCTGCGTCAGACGCAGCATATAATCCGCCACGCAGCAGCCCTCCTTTTTTCGACAGTATCTTATATATTACATGATATCGCGCGGTTCGTAAACAGGAAATTTTGCACAAGCCCCCTCTTTTCAAGGCGCGCGCTTTGTGTTATAGTGTATTCTGTATCATTGGGCGCATTGCCGGAACCTTCAACAGAGATGGGAAAGGAGACCCCCTATGGAAAACCGTGTTACCGTGAACATCTGCGGCGAGGAGTACACGCTCGTCGCCGAGGAAGCGCCGTCCTATATGCAGAAGGTCGGCGGCTACGTGGACGCGAAGCTCAGCGAGTTGCTTTCCGCCGCGAAGGTCGGCCGGAGCGACGCCGCCGTGCTTGCCGCCGTCAACATCACCGACGAGCTGTTCAAGGCGCGCGAGGCGACCGAGGCGCTGCGCGCCCAGATCAAGGAATACAGCGACGAGGCGCAGCGCGCGCGCAACGAGTGCTCGGAGCTCAAGCGCGAGCTGTTCAAGCTGCAAAACGGAAAGAAGTAACGACATGACCGAGCTGCTTGCCCCCGCCGGGTCACAGGAGGCGCTCGTCGCCGCCGTGCAGAACGGCGCGAACGCCGTCTACCTCGGCGTGGACGATTTCAACGCCCGCCGCAACGCGCACAACTTCACGCTGGACGGTCTGGCGGACACGGCGGCGTACTGCCACCGCTACGGCGTCAAGGTCTACCTGACGCTCAACACCATCATCAACGACCGCGAGCTGCCCGCCCTTGCCGCCGTCGCGCGCCGCGCAAGCGCGGCGGGCGTGGACGCGATCCTGGTGCAGGACTGGGGCGTGCTGGACACGCTGCGCCGCACCGTGCCGGACGTGGCGCTCCACGCCAGCACGCAGATGACCGTCCACACGCTCTCCGGCGTGGTCGAGGCGGCGCGGCTCGGCATCACGCGCGCCGTGCTTGCCCGCGAGCTCAGCCGCGGCGAGATCCGCGAGATCTGCGCGCGCAGCCCCATCGAGATCGAGGTCTTCGCCCACGGGGCGCTGTGTATGTGCTACTCGGGCCAGTGCGCGATGAGCGCGGTCATCGGCCAGCGCAGCGGCAACCGCGGCCTGTGCGCCCAGCCCTGCCGCCTGCCCTACAACGGCGCTCACCCGCTCAGCCTGCGCGACAACAACCTCGCGGCCTACGTTCCCGAGCTGATCGACATGGGCGTGAGCTGCCTCAAGCTCGAGGGTCGCATGAAGCGCCCGGAGTACGTCGCCGCCGTGACGGGCATCTACGCCCGCCTCATCCGCGAGCACCGCGCCGCCACCGACGAGGAGCAGCGCCAACTCGCCCTCGCCTTCTCGCGCGACGGGTTCACCGACGGCTACTACACCGGCGAGAAGCGCGATATGTTCGGCGTGCGTCCGGCGGACGCGCGCTGGCCGGAGGAATGGTTCGCCGGGCTTCGCGCAGACTATGAGCGCGGGAAGCTGCGCGCCGTCGGCGTCACGATGGACGCGCGCGTGCGCCGCGGCGAGCCGGTCGCCCTGACCGTGAGCGACGGCGACGGCCATACCGCCGCCGTCTCCGGCGACGCGCCGGAGGACGCGCGCACGCGCAGCCTCACCGCCGACGAGGTCGGCGCGCGCCTGCGCAAGACCGGCGGCACGGCCTACGCCGTGGAGGACTGCCGCGTCGCGCTGGACGACGGACTGTCCGTCTCCGCGGCGGCGCTCAACGCCCTGCGGCGCGACGCGCTTGCCGCGCTGGACGCCGCGCGCGTCCGCGTGCCGGAGCGGCGGACGTTCGACTACGTCCCGCCGGAGCCCGCCGCCGCCCCCGCCGAGCCGCCGCGCTTCACCGTGTCGCTGCTGCGCGCCGCGCAGATGAGCGGCGCGCTTGCGGCGCTGCGCCCCGCGATGGTGCACCTCCCCGCCGACGAGCTGGCCGCGCTCGACTTCGAGCCGTGGCTGGATCAGACGCGCTTTTGCGCGGTGCTGCCGCGCATCTACCGCACGGCGGACGAAGCGGCGCTGCGCGAAACGCTGGAGCGTCTGCGCGCGCGCGGCGTGGACGCGGTCGGGATCGCCAATCTGGGCCACCTCGCCCTCGCGCGCGATCTCGGCATGGAGCTGCGCGGCGAGCAGGGGCTGAACGTCTACAACTCCGCCGCCCTGCGCTTCCTGAAGGAGCAGGGGCTTTCGACCGCCATGCTGTCCTTCGAGCTGCGGCGCGAGCAGGTGCGCGACCTGCAAAAGTGCCTGCCCTGCGAGATGATCGTCTACGGCCGCCTGCCGCTGATGCTGACCGAGAACGCGCTGCCCGCCGAGCTGACCGACCGGCGCGGCGAGCGGTTCCCCGTGCTCGCCGTCGGCGGGCGCAGCGAGATCGAGAACGCCAAGGTGCTCTATCTCGGCGACCGCGCCGACTGGCGGGATATCGGGCTTTCCTTCGCGCGGCTGCGGTTCACGGCCGAGTCTGCGGCGGAGTGCGCCGCGGTGCTGCGCGCGCACCTTGACGGCGCGGACTGCGCGCCGCGGGAGATGACCAGAGGGCTTTTTTACCGCGGCGTGGAGTGAGCAGGAGGAAAACCTCTCCGTCACGGCTTCGCCGTGCCACCTCCCCTTTCAGGGGAGGCAAAAAGGCTGCGCCGCGCTCCCTTGGCTCCCCTGAAAGGGGAGCTGTCAGCCGCAAGGCTGACTGAGAGGTTACAACCAGTAATAATCAAAGGAAATAATACAGATATGCCACACATTGTATTAGCCTCCGGCTCGCCGAGGCGGCAGGAGCTGCTCCGCCGCATCGGCGTAACGGAGTTCGATATCGTCGTCCCCGAGGCGGACGAGAGCTGCCCCGCGGGGCTGGGCGCGCGCGAGACCGTCGCGCACATCGCCCGCGCCAAGGCGGAGGCGGCGCGCGCGCTCACTGCGGCGGACGACCTCGTCATCACCGCGGACACGATGGTCTTCCGCGGCGACGAGCGGCTCGGCAAGCCGCGCGACGGGGACGACGCGGCGCGTATGCTGCGCGAGCTCTCCGGCGGGCGCCACACGGTCTGCACCGGCGTGACCGTGCGTCAGGGTGACAGGCTGGAATGCTTTACAGTGTCCACGGACGTGTACTTCCGCGCCTTGTCCGACGCGGAGCTGCGCGGCTACGTCGCCTCCGGCGAGCCGATGGACAAGGCGGGCGCCTACGGCATACAGGGGCTCGGCTCCCTGCTGGTCGAGCGCATCGACGGCGACTTTTTCAACGTCATGGGCCTGCCGCTGCTGCCGCTGTACGAGGCGCTGCGCCGCTTCGGCGTCGAGCTGCTGACAGACCGGATCACAGGATAGGGATGGTTTGATGAGGGATTTTTTTGCCAGGCACGGCGTATGGATTCTCTGCGCCACGGCGGTCGTCGCCGTGACGCTGAGCGTGCTGTCATACTTCTCCGCCACCTCGTCGGTCTTTCACGACGCGGTGGGCGTGGTCAGCGCGCCGTTCCGCGCCGCGGGCGAGGCGGTGAGCGGCTGGTTCGAGGATAAGCGGCGCTATTACGAGTCGTACAACGACCTGATGGAGGAGAATCAGGCGCTGCGCGAGGAGGTCGCCGCCCTGCGCGCCGACGCGCGGCAGGCGGAGAAGGACCGCGCCGAGAACGCGCGCCTGCGCGAGCTGCTGGACCTGCGCGCCCAGCGGCGCGACCTTGTGTTCGAGGCGGCGAAGGTGCTGGAGCACAGCACCGGCAACTGGGCCAGCACGCTGACGCTCAACTGCGGCACGAAGCACGGCGTCGCCGAGAAGAACGTCGTGGTCAGCAGCGAGGGCTACCTCGTGGGCATCGTGACCGAGGTGGGGACGAACTGGTGCACCGTGCGCACCATCGTCGACACCGAGACAGAGCTCGGCGCGGTGCTGTTCCGCACGGGCGACGTGGTGGTGGCGGAGGGCGAGCTGGCGCTCATGGGCGAAAACCGCCTGCGCGCCGTCTACCTCCCCGACGACGCGACGCTGCTCATCGGCGACTATGTGCTCACCTCCGGGCTCGGCGGCTACTACCCGAGCGACCTCGTCATCGGCACGGTCGAGCGCGTCGAGGCGGACGACAACGGCTACGCCCAGTACGCCGTGCTGCGCCCGATGGTCTCGTTCGACGATCTGACCGAGGTGTTCGTCATCAAAGAATTCGACATTGTGGAGTAACTATGCTCACCAGACAGGAAATGTGGATCAAGTGGACGCTGTACACGCTCGCCGTGCTGCTGCTGACGCTGGCGTTCGCGCTGACGCTGCGCGGCGCGCGGCCGCTGGGCGTCTGCTTCTATCTGCCGCCGCTGTTCGTCGGCGTGGTGGCGTCGCTCGAGGGCGCGCGCGCGGGCGCGATCTTCGCCCTGTGCTACGGCGCGGTCTGCGACCTCGCGCTGCCGGGGACGCTGCCCTGCGTCCACACGCTGGCCTTCGTGCTGGCGGCGATGGCGTGCGCCGTCGTGGCGCAGAGCCTGTTCCAGCCGGGCGCGATCTGCTCGGCCGTGTGCACGCTGATCGTCTTCGCCGTGTTCGACGCGTTCAATATGCTGGCGCTGGCGATCGCCGACCGCGCGCCGTTCGTGACGATGCTGTCCATCACCCTGCGCGAGACGGCGGTGTCGCTGCCGCTGCTCGTCGCGGTGCATCCCGTGCTGATCCGGCTGCACCGGCGGTTCGTATTCTGAATCACCCTCCTCTCCCCCTTCCCTGAACGGGGAGGCGCTCCGGCGCGCACGCCGGGGCGGAGAGGCTGCGCCGGGCTTGACCCGAACATGATAAAAAGGAACATTGCTTATGGAGCATAACAAAGCCCTGCAGCTGCGCCTGCTGGCGATGGCGGCGCTGTTCGCGCTGTGCCTCGGCTGGTACGGCACGGCGATGTTCGACGCGCAGATCGTCCACGGCGACGACTACCGCGCCCGCGCCCAGCGCACCAACACCACCGTCGAGCCGGTGGAGTCCTCGCGCGGGATCATCACCGACCGCAACGGCAAGGTGCTGGTGTCCAACCGCGTCGTCTACACGCTGACGTTCGACCCCACCCTCGTCCCCGCGGACGGGCTCAACGACGCGCTGCTGCGCCTCGTCGAGCTGCTCGACGCGCAGGGCGTGCCGTGGTTCGACGAGCTGCCCCTCACGCGCGAGCGCCCCTATGCCTACGACGACACCGTCAGCCGCTCGGGTATGCTGGTGAAGTACGCCGCGTCCGTCAAGTGGATCGACGCCGGCGCGGACGCCGAGGCCCTGCACAACGCCTACGCCCCGCAGGCCATCTTCGAGCTGCTGCGCGAGTCGTTCGGCGTGGACGCGTCGCTCTCCGCCGCGCGCCAGCGCGACCTCGTGGGCCTGCGCTACTCCCTCGCCACCGCCCGTCTCGACGGCGACGGCACCTTCCTCTTCGCCAACGGCGTGGACGTGGCGCTGATCTCCCGCATCAAGGACGGCGACTTCGGCGGCGTGCGCGTCGGCATGGCGAGCGAGCGCGAATACTGCACCGACGCCGCGGCGCACATCCTCGGCCGCGTCGGCAAGATCCAGGACTGGGACGAGTACAAGGACAAGGGCTACGCGTGGAACGACATCGTCGGCCTCGACGGCGTGGAGTACGCCTTCGAGGACTACCTGCGCGGCAAGGACGGCAAGCGCCTCGTCACGAGCAACGCCGAGGGCAAGGTCATCTCCGAGCTCTACTCCGTCGAGCCCGAGCCGGGCCAGAACGTCGCCCTGACGATCGACGTGGACTTCCAGAGCGACGTGGAGCGCATCCTCGCCGAGTCCGTCGGCGCCATGATCGCAAAGGACGGCATCGACCGCGGCGCGGCGGCGGCGGTGGTGCAGGTCGGCACCGGCGAGGTGCTGGCGCTCGCCTCCTTCCCCACCTACTCGCTCAAGACCTTCAATCAGGACTTCGCCTCCCTCAACAGCGACAGCCGCCGCCCCATGCTTAACCGCGCGACCCAGTGGGCGTTCGCTCCCGGCTCGACCTTCAAGCCCGCCGTGGCGGTCGCCGCGCTGGAGAGCGGCGTCATCACCCCGTCCACTAAAATACGCGATCTGGGCGCGTACCACTACTACGACATGACGTTCAACTGCTGGATCTACGGCTCCTACGGCCGCACCCACGGGCTCGTCAACGTCACCGACGCGATCACCGTGTCGTGCAACTACTTCTTCTACGAGGTCGGCCGCCAGCTCGGCATCTCCGCCCTCGACCGCTACGCCGCCGCCTTCGGCCTCGGCGAGCCGACCGGCATCGAGATCCCGGAGAACGTCGGCACGCTGACCTCGCCGGATTATGTAAACTCGCTCAAGGGCCACACCTGGACGGACGGCCTGACCCTGCAGGCCGCGATCGGGCAGGCGTACAACACCTTCACCCCGCTCCAGCTTGCCAACTATATCGCCACGCTCGCCGGCGGCGGCACGCGCTATAAGGCGCACCTGCTCAAGTCCGTCAGCGACTACGACAGCGGCGAGGCGACCTTCGCCTACAACGAGGGGCCGGTCGCCACCGTCGAGATCGGCGACGCGAACCTCAAGGCGGTGCTTGCGGGGATGCGCAAGCTCGTGACGGACGGCAGCGTGCGCAACTCGTTCTCGCGCTGCGTCGTGGACGCCGCCGCCAAGACCGGCACGGCGCAGACCGGCGGCAAGGGCACGATCAGCAACGGCGTGTTCGTCGCCTTCGCGCCCTATGACAACCCGCAGATCGCCCTCGCCATGATCATCGAGAAGGGCGACAGCGGCGGCGCGCTGGCAAGCGCGGCGGTCGACATCCTCAACGCGTGGTTCACCGCCGCCGAGACCGACGTGGTCGGAGAAAATATACTGCTCAAATAAGAGCGTCAGGAGATCACTATGTATTTTGATTCGAGAAGCGAGCGCTGCAAGAAACCCTTCGGCGCCGTACCCACCGCGACGGAGGTCGAGCTGACGCTCTACACCGACGCGTACGAGTCCGTGACCGCCGCCTATGTCGTCGCGCACGAGGAGTTCAGCGACCTCTGGACGGAGACCGAGCTCCCCGCCGTGACGATCGAAGGGCTCAAGGCGTTCCGCGGCGTCTACACCGCGCCCTCGCGCGGCGAGCTGGTGTGGTACCACTTCAAGCTGCGCTGGGCGGACGGCGGCGAGAGCCGCTTCGGCAAGAACGGCAGCTGCCAGCCCGACGCCGTGCAGGCGTGGCAGCTCACCGTCTACGACGCCGCCGACGACACGCCCGCGTGGTTCGCGGACGGCGTGAACTACCAGATCTTCCCCGACCGCTTCTGCCGCGCCGTCCGGCGCGACGTGCGCGGCATGGTGGGCCGCCGCACGCTCCACCGCGACTGGGGCGAGATGATGGACTATCTGCCCAACGAGCAGGGCGAGATCACCTGCTCGGACTTCTTCGGCGGCGATCTGCGCGGCATCGCGGAGAAGCTGCCCTATCTCCGCTCCCTCGGCGTGACGACGCTCTATCTCAACCCGATCTTTGAGGCGGCGAGCAACCACCGCTACGATACCGCCGACTACCGCAGCATCGACCCCCTCCTCGGCGACGAGGACGACTTCCGCGCGCTGTGTGCGCAGGCGAAGGCGCTGGGGATGCGCGTCATGCTCGACGGCGTGTTCAACCACACCGGCTCGAACAGCGTCTACTTCAACGCCGAGGGCTTTTACCCCACCGTCGGCGCGGCGCAGAGCAAGGACTCGCCCTACGCCAGCTGGTACCACTTCTCCCACTTCCCCGACGAGTACGACGCGTGGTGGGGCTTCAAGACCCTCCCCGCCGTCGAGGAGAGCGACCCCGACTACCTCGACTTCATCGCCGGGGGCGAGGACAGCGTCGTGCGCCACTGGCTGCGCGCGGGCGCGTCCGGCTGGCGGCTGGACGTCGCGGACGAGCTGCCCGGCTGGTTCATCGAGCGCATCCGCCGCGCCATGCGGCTTGAAAAGCGCGACGCGTATCTCATCGGCGAGGTCTGGGAGGACGGGTCGAACAAGGTCGCCTACTCCACGCGGCGCAAGTACCTGCTCGGCGGGCAGACGCACGGGCTGATGAACTACCCCTTCCGCAACGCCCTGCTCGCCTACCTGCGCGAGACCAACGCCGCCATCTTCCGTGACGCGATGGAGACGATCCGCGAGAACTATCCCCCCGCCGCGTTCTACGGCGCGATGAACTTTCTCTCCACCCACGACACCCCGCGCATCCTGACCGTGCTGGGCTGCACCGGCGCGTGGCCGCAGACGCGCGAGGCGCGCGCGGGCACGGGACTCAGCCCCGTCGAGCTGCGCCTCGGCGTGGCGCGGGTCAAGCTGGCGGCGCTGGTGATGTTCTCCTTCCCCGGCGCGCCCACCGTCTACTACGGCGACGAGGCGGGGATGCAGGGCTTCGAGGACCCGTTCAACCGCGGCACCTTCCCCTGGGGCGGCGAGGACCGCGAGCTGACCGCCTACTTCCGCCGTCTCGGCGCGCTGCGAGGCGCGCGCGTGTCGCTGCGGCGCGGCGACGTCGAGTACCTGCGCGTCGAGGGCGCGGTTCTGGCGTTCCGCCGCTCCTGCCCCGGCGAGACGAGCCTTTGCGTGTGCAACGCGGGCGGCGCGCGCGTCAGCCTTGAGCTGCCGTGGGCGCTGGGCGTCGCGCGCGACGCGATCACCGGCCGCCATTTCAACCCGCAGGGCGGCGTGCTGCGCCTCACCCTCGACGGGTACGAGGGTCTGCTTCTGACCGAGTGAATGTTTCACGTGAAACAATCCACCGCTTTCCACAGGTTTTCCCCAGCCATCACGCGCTCCGCCTCGCGGCGGGGCGCGTTTTTGCGCGCAAAAATTTCAGAATGCGGTTGAAATCGCATTTCTTTGTGATATACTATAAGTCTCAAGATAATCGGGCAGCATGACCCTTCGGGGCTGCTGCGGAAAGCTGGTGTCTGTTTGGCAAAAACCATTTCGATCGTCAACCAAAAGGGCGGCGTGGGCAAAACGACCACCTGCGTCAACCTCGCCGCTGCGCTTTTCGAGGCGGGCAAGCGCGTGCTTCTGTGCGACTTCGACCCGCAGGCGAACGCCACCTCCGGCATGGGCGTGGACAAGAGCCTCTCGCAGGGCGTGTACGACGTGGTCATCAACGGCGCGGACGCGCGCGGCTGCATCGTGCGCACGAAGTACGGCGACGTGCTTCCCGCCAGCAAGGCGCTCGCCGGCGCGGGCATCGAGATGATCGGCCGCGAGGGGCGCGAATACCTCCTGCGCGACGCGCTCGCCCCCCTGGCGGACGATTACGACTACATCTTCATCGACTGCCCGCCCTCGCTCGAGCTGCTGACGCTCAACGCCCTGTGCGCGGCGAACGCCATCCTCGTCCCCGTGCAGAGCGAGTACTACGCGCTCGAGGGGCTCAGCGACCTGATGAGCACGGTGCGCATCATCAAGCGCTCGCTCAACCCCGCGCTGGAGCTGGAGGGCGTGCTGCTGACCATGCACGACGGGCGCACCAATCTCTCGGTGCAGGTGGCGGCGGAGGTCAAGCGCTACTTCCCCGGCAAGGTCTACGCCACGGTCGTGCCGCGCAACGTGCGCCTGAGCGAGGCGCCGAGCCACGGCAAGCCCATCAACGTCTACGACCGGACGAGCCGCGGCGCGGAGGCGTACGCCGCGCTGGCGCGGGAGTTCCTGAACAAAAACCTGTGAGGAGGAACGGCATGGCAAACACATCACGAGGGCTGGGCAAGGGGCTCGGCGCGCTCTTCGGCGACGAGGCGCTGCGCGCCGACACGAGCGAGAACCTGCACAGCCTCCCCATCTCGCAGGTCGAGTGCAACGCCAACCAGCCGCGCAAGCGGTTTGACGACGAGGCGCTCGACGAGCTGGCGGATTCCATCCGCGAACACGGCATCCTGCAGCCGCTGACCGTGCGCCGGCTCAGCACGGGCTACTATCAGATCATCGCGGGCGAGCGCCGCTGGCGCGCGGCGCGGCTTGCGGGGCTCTCCGAGGTCCCCGCCATCGTCATCGAGGCGGACGACCGCAAGGCGTCGGAGCTGGCGCTGATCGAGAACCTCCAGCGCGAGGATCTCGACCCCATCGAGGAGGCGGAGGGCTATCGCAAGCTGATGGACAGCTATCAGCTCACGCAGGAGGACGTCGCCGCGCGCGTGGGCAAGTCGCGCTCCGCCGTGGCGAACGCGCTGCGGCTGCTGGGCGTCTGCCCGGAGGTGCGCGCGCTGCTGATCGACGGCAAGCTGAGCGGCGGCCATGCGCGCGCGCTGCTCCCCCTCCCCGCCCCGCGGCAGAAGGCGGCGGCGCAGGAGATCATCGCGGGCGGCCTGAACGTGCGCCAGACCGAGGCGCTGGTCAAAAAGCTGCTCGCCAAACCCAAAACGAAAAAGGAAGAGGACGCCGAGGCGGTGAACTACACCAAGCTGGCGGCAAGCGAGCTGGGCGCGAAGCTCGGCCGCGGCTGCCGCATCGTGCCCGGCAGGAAAAAGGGCCGCATCGAGCTGGAATACTACGGCACGGACGACCTGAACGACCTGCTGGACGCTCTGGCGCTCATCAAGAAGAGGAACCGGACATGACAGATTTTATCCACGAGCGTCCCAAGGACCCCCAGACCACCCCCGCCCAGAACACGCCGCCGATGGACGAGAAAACCGGCCAAAAGCGCGTTTACGGCTACATTTTCGTGCTGTTCGTCGTGGCGTTCGGCCTGCTGGCGTGGTCGTTTCTGATGAACCAGCGCGGCACCGATCAGGTGCTCTCCGAGCTGCGCGGCAACGCCGACGCCCTGCAGACCACGCTGACGCGCAACGTCGAGCTGGAGCGCGAGGTGGACGCGCTGGAGGAGCGCATCGAGGCGCTGGAGGCGGAAAAGGAGGCGCTTGAGAAAAGCGCCGCGGAGCAGCAGCGGGAGATCGAGGACCGGCACGCCGCAGAGACCAGAGAGCTGACCGTCAAAGAGCAGCTCTGCTACGCCCTGCTGCTGATGGACGGCGGCGAGCACGAGGCGGCGGCAGCGGAGCTGGCGTCGTGGTACGGCATGGCGGACTATCAGGCGGCGGTCGAAGCCCACGACAACGGCGCGTGGAACGACGGCGAGCCGCCCATCCTGCTCACCGAGCGCTTCAACGCGATGATCGAGCAGCTTGTCGAAGAGGGCTGTCTCACCGTCGCGCAGGACGGCAGCTTGAAATACTGGCACGTCGACAAGTCCTGAGCCGCCTCTGTTTCACGTGAAACACAGATAAAGGAAACCTCTCAGTCAGCTTCGCTGACAGCTCCCCTTTCAGGGGAGCCAAAGAATGAGCGCGCCCCTTTGGCCTTCCCTGAGAGGGGAGGCGGCGCGACGAAGTCGCGACGGAGAGGTTATCGCAAATTACAGAAAGGATACGATACCCCATGCTTGACATCAAATTCATCCGTGACAACCCCGACGCGGTGCGGGAAAACATCCGCAAGAAGTTCCAGGACGCGAAGCTCCCGCTGGTGGACGAGGTCATCGACCTCGACGCGAAGCTGCGCGCCGCCATCACCGAGGCGAGCGAGCTGCGCGCCGCGCGCAACCGCCTCTCCAAGGAGAACGGCCCGCTGTTCGGTCGTCTGAAGAAGGCCGAGGGCGAGGAAAAGATCAACATCCAGCGCCAGATCGACCTCAACATGGCGCAGGTCAAGGCGAACGACGAGCGCCTGACCGAGCTGGAGGGCATGGAGGCCGACTACGAGGCGAAGCTCCACCACGATATGCTGCTGATCCCGAACATCATCGACCCCAGCGTCCCCATCGGCGAGGACGACAGCAAGAACGTCGAGGTGCAGCGCTTCGGCGAGCCGAAGACCCCCGATTTCGACGTGCCCTACCACACCGAGATCATGGCGAGCTTCGGCGGCATCGACATCGACTCCGCCCTGCGCGTCAGCGGCAACGGCTTCTACTACCTGCTCGGCGACATCGCGCGCCTGCACGAGGCGGTCATCGCCTACGCGCGCGACTTCATGATCGGCAAGGGCTTCACCTACTGCATCCCGCCGTTCATGATCCACGGCAACGTCGTCGAGGGCGTGATGAGCCAGAACGACATGGACTCCATGATGTACAAGATCGAGGGCGAGGACCTCTACCTCATCGGCACGAGCGAGCACTCGATGATCGGCAAGTTCATCGACCAGATCCTGCCCGAGGCCTCCCTGCCCCAGACGCTCACCAGCTACTCCCCCTGCTTCCGCAAGGAGAAGGGCGCCCACGGCATCGAGGAGCGCGGCGTCTACCGCATCCACCAGTTCGAGAAGCAGGAGATGATCGTCGTCTGCCGTCCCGAGGACTCGATGAAGTGGTACGAGCAGATGTGGCAGTACAGCGTCGAGCTGTTCCGCTCGATGGACATCCCCGTGCGCCAGCTCGAGTGCTGCTCCGGCGACCTCGCCGACCTCAAGGTCAAGTCCTGCGACATCGAGGCGTGGTCCCCGCGCCAGCAGAAGTATTTCGAGGTCTGCTCCTGCTCCAACCTCGGCGACGCGCAGGCGCGCCGCCTCAAGATCCGCGTCAAGGGCGAGGACGGCAAGATGTACCTCCCCCACACGCTGAACAACACCGTCGTCGCCCCGCCGCGTATGCTGATCGCCTTCCTCGAGAACAATCTCCGCTCCGACGGCACGGTCAACATCCCCGAGGTGCTGCGCCCCTACATGGGCGGCACGGAGAAGCTCGTCCCCAAGGCGTAAGGGCAGCCAAAGAGGAAACGGATCGTATAATCTCGCTTAAATAATACCAAACGTAAAGGAGAATCGCGGTATGAAGAAGTTTTTGGAGGAGTTCAAGAAGTTCGCGCTCAAGGGCAACGTGGTGGACATGGCGATCGGCGTGGTCATCGGCGGCGCATTCGCGTCGATCACCGGCTCGCTGGTCGGCGACGTGATCACCCCGCTGCTGGCGTTCCTGTTCAACAGCCCGAACACCGACGCGCTGAACATCACCCTGCGCGGGGCGACCGAGACGCAGGAGGCGATCGTGCTGGGTCTGGGCACGTTCGTCGGCACGATCATCAACTTCCTCGTCATCGCGCTGGCGCTGTTCGCGGTCATCAAGGCGATCAACAAGGCGAGCGAGTTGGCGGCGAAGCTCAGGAAGCAGCAGGAGCAGGAGGAGGCCGCCAAGCCCGCCGAGCCCTCCGCCGAGGAGAAGCTGCTCACCGAGATCCGCGACCTGCTGAAAGAGAAGTAAGATGCTGGACATCCTGCGCGCGGGGCTTCTGGAGCTGGGGCTCGACCCCGGCAAGGCGGAAGAGCTTGCCGCGTTCGCGGAGCTGGTTCTCGAGCGCAACCGCGTCATGAACCTGACCGCCATCACCGACCCCGCCGACTTCGCGCGGCTGCACCTGCTGGACTCCGCGGCGCTGCTGAACGTGGCGGACTTCGGCGAAAAGCGCGTGGTGGACGTGGGCACGGGCGCGGGCTTCCCCGGCGTGCCGCTGCGCATCCTGCGGGGCGATTTTGACCTCACGCTGCTCGACAGCACGGCGAAGCGCGTCAACTTCCTCGCCGAGAGCTGCGCCGCGCTGGGGCTGACGCGCACGGACTTCGTCTGCGCGCGCGCCGAGGCGTTCGCCGCGGAGCACCGCGAGGGCTTCGACCTCGCCGTGTCGCGCGCGGTGGCGGCGATGCCGGTGCTCTGCGAGCTGTGCCTGCCGCTCGTGCGCGTGGGCGGGGCGTTCCTCGCCATGAAGAGCGCCCGCAGCGACGCCGAGCTCGACGGCGCGCGCCGCGCGATCGAGACGCTGGGCGGCGCGGTCGAGCGGGTGGTCGATTACGCCGTCCCCGGCGCGGGGGTGGTGCATCGGGCCGTCGTCGTGCGGAAGGCGCGGCCTACGCCGCGGGCTTATCCGCGGGCGTTTGGGCAGATCAAAAAGAAGCCCTTGTGATCGGGGGGGGCGTCCCCCCTGTCCCCCCGATGAGGGGGTGTTCCGCGCGCTCCCGCCCGGGCGAGTCCCTCTTGCCTCCCCTGAAAGGGGAGGTGGCAAACGCCGTCTCCCGCAAGGCGTTTGACGGAGAGGTTTTTGCGCCCGCCGGGCGCGCTGGAGAGGTTTTTCGCGCCCTCGGGCGCGGGTGACTTTTTCGCCGCCGAAAAAGTCACCAAAAAGCCGCCAAAACCAATGGTTTTGGAATCCTTTGGGGATGCGACCGGCCGTTTTGGTAATTTGGCGGGTTTTTGAAAAGTATTTTACGCTGTTTTCTATGACGTATTGACGTCCCACGACCGGTCGCTTCGCGACCCCCGCTCTCTATCTTGTTGGGGGCTTGTACGTCGCTCGGTGGATTATAAAACGCAAGTTGATCCGTGACGTTGAAATGCAAGGTCGAACAGTTTAGACACACAACCCCGCGAAAGCATCCCAAAGAGCGGCAGCGGCCGTGGGAGGCAGAGTCAAATCGACGAGGAGAAACAGCGTCGCTGCGGCGCTGAACCGCCGCGCTCTACCACGGCAGCCGGACACAAGCGTCCTTTCTTCTTTGGCGGGCGACACCGTTTCTTCTTTCGGCAAGACGAAAGAAGAAATGGGGTCGCATACGTTCCCCTCAGCAGGCTGCTGCATCGCGCAAAAACCCCGCAAGACGAAAGAAGAAATGGGGTCGCATAACGTTCCCCTTCCCCCCGCAGGGAAAGATAGAATCCCCCCGCGCCGGGGTGAGGCGCAACAAAGCCCCCCGCGCCGGGGAATTAGGCGCAAAAGAAGCCCCGCGCCGGGGTTCCGGCGCAGCAATCACAAGCAAAGGAGAATCAACTTTGGGACAGGTCATCGCCGTCGTGTCCGGCAAGGGCGGCACGGGGAAAACTGCATTGACCGCGCTGCTGGGCGTGGCGCTTGCCTCGATGGGGCGGCGCACGCTGCTCATCGACGGCGACGTCGGGCTGCGCGACCTCGACCTCGCGCTGGGGATGAGCGACCGCGTGCTCATGGACTTCACCGACGTCGCCGCGGGCCGCGCGACGCTGGAGGAGGCCGCGGCGACCCATCCGCGGCTGGCGAAGCTGAAGCTGCTCACCGCGCCCGTCGCCACCGAGGCGGCGCTCGGCGCGCCCGACGGGCTGCGCGCGCTGCTCGCCGAGGCGCGCGAGAAGTTTGACGTCTGCCTCATCGACGCCGGCGCGGGTCTGGGCGAGAGCTTCCGCCTCTCCACCAGCGACGCCGACCGCATCGTCGTCGTCACGACGACCGAGCCCGCCTGTCTGCGCGACGCGCAGCGCACTGTCATGGAGCTGCACGACGTGCCCGACGGCAGCCTGCATCTGGTCGTGAACCGCCTGCGCCGCCGCCTGCTGCGCTCGCTGCGCGCCAATATCGACGACGCCATGGACGCGGCGGGCCTGCCGCTGCTCGGCGTCGTGCCCGAGGACGACGACGTGCCCGCCCTGCTGGCGAAGGGCATGGCCGACGGCTTCGGCTACTACTCCCCCGCCCGCCGCGCCTGCCGCAACATCGCCCGCCGCCTGTGCGGCGAGCGTGTCCCGCTGATGAAGCTATAGGCCTTCGGCGCGCCCATCAAGCCGTTGAACCGCTTCAACGGTTTCATTGGACGCATCGGACAGACAGCCATTCCAACATGGCAGAAAGGGAACGACATGAATATCGCACTGATTGCCCACGACAACCGCAAGGAGCTCATGACCCAGTTCTGCACCGCCTACGCAGGCATCCTCTCCCGCCACACGCTCATGGCAACCAGCACCACCGGACAGATCATCAAGGACATGACCGGCCTGGACATCCGGCTGTTCATGCGCGGCGCGCAGGGCGGCGACGAGCAGATCGGCGCGCGCATCGCGTACAACGAGATCGACCTCGTCCTCTATTTCCACGACCCCAACAGCCCCGAGTACGACGCGAGCGTGGCGTACATCGCCAAGCTCTGCGACCAGAACCGCATCCCGCTGGCGACGAACTCCGGCACCGCCGAGGCGCTGGTGCTCGCCCTCGGCCGCGGCGACCTCGACTGGCGCGACATCGTCAATCCCAAGACCAAGCCGGTCGTGGGGTAATTGGGGGTACTGCGTCCCCCGATCCCCTGCCGAGGGGGAACGTGATGCGACCCTATTTCTTCTTTCCTCTTGCGGAAAGAAGAAACGGTGTCGCCCGCCAAATATGTATTTCCTTGGCTCCCCCCGAACGGGGAGACAAATTCAGAAAGAAAGAAGAATCGACCATGATGCAATCCCGTACCCACACCTGCAACCAGCTCCGCATGGAGAACGTCGGCGAGCGCGTGCGCCTCGTCGGCTGGATGGAAAACGTGCGCGAGGTCGGCGGAAGCCTCGCCTTCGTCGTCCTGCGCGACTTCTACGGCACGACCCAGATCGTCGTCGAGGACGCGGCGCTGCTCGCCCAGATCAAGGGCTACAACAAGGAGTCCACCATCGCGGTGGAGGGCGCCGTGCGCGAGCGCGCCAGCAAGAACCCCAAGCTCCCCACCGGCGACATCGAGATCGTGCCGGAGAAGATCGAGCTGCTGGGCCGCTGCCGCTACAACGAGCTGCCGTTCGAGATCAACCGCTCCCGCGAGGCGGACGAGTCCGCGCG
>Ga0129307_1000953_pt1 | contig 37281 bp, 33 predicted proteins | sample P1105metagenome_FD_94437 | JGI IMG/M metagenome (GOLD analysis project Ga0129307, IMG submission 94437) | Capybara group fecal microbial communities from Wisconsin, USA - P1105 metagenome | ecosystem: Host-associated > Mammals > Digestive system > Large intestine > Fecal | place: USA: Wisconsin...
AAGCAGCCTCCTTGGCCACTTGGAGCTTGAAGTCTTTTGAGTAACGAGTCGACATGGTGCACCTCCTGTCTGCATGCATTATACCATGCTCTTGCAGACTCTACTTTTTGGGGTACACCTCATCGGATTTGAAAAATGTGTGTCAATCGATCACATAGAGAGCAGTTTGCCACACTTTTTCGGAAAGACGCCCCCTCCGGGAGCCGGATGATTGGCCGGCGGCGTGATGTGCCCGCCGTTGTTGAAAGTGGACAAATGCGGGACTTTTTAATATGATTGGGGAAGTTGTTTGTAAGGATAGCCGGCAATCGTTACGCGCCGGCTGGAATAGGAAACGGAAGATATGGAAGAGAAAAAGACAATGCGATTCTCCGGCAGCAGCACCTACATCGCGGACGACGACCTGCTGCAGGTCACGAACATCGCCATGGCGCTCGGCAAGCCGCTGGTCATCAAGGGGGAGCCGGGCACGGGCAAGACGGAGCTGGCGATTGCCATCGCGGAATCGCTCGGTATGCCGCTCATCACATGGAGCATCAAGTCCACGACCAAGGCGCAGGACGGCCTGTACCACTACGACGTCGTGCAGCGCCTCTACGACAGCCAGCTCGGGGAAGAGGGCGTCGACAACATCGCGCAGTACATCCATCTGGGGAAGCTCGGTGAAGCGTTCAGCGCAGATGAGAAGGTGGTCCTGCTGATTGATGAGATCGACAAGGCGGATCTGGAGTTCCCGAACGACCTGCTGTGGGAGCTCGATAAAATGGAGTTTTACATCCCGGAGACGCATGAGACGGTCAAGGCCAAGGAATCGCCCATCGTCATCATCACGTCCAACGCGGAGAAGGAACTGCCGGACGCGTTCCTGCGCCGGTGCGTGTTCCACTATATTGATTTCCCGGACGACATCATGATGCGCCGCATCGTGCTCGCGCATTACCCGGACATCGAGGAGCGGCTGCTGCAGTCGGCGCTTGCGGCGTTCTACGACGTGCGCGAGATCCGCGGCCTGCACAAAAAGCCCAGCACGAGCGAGCTGCTTGACTGGATCCGTGCGCTGCGCTACAGCGGCATCGAGGAGTCCCGCATCGAGAAGGAGATCCCCTTCTCGGGCGTGCTGCTCAAGAAGAACGAGGACCTCGACCTTCTGTACCGCGAGAAGCACAGGGGCTTTGGCCGGAAATAGCAGGCGGCGCGCCGCAGCAACCGCTGCGAGCTGGCGCCTGCACAGCTGACGCATTCGTATCACGGAGTATTTCATGTTTTTATCTTTCTTCTATTACCTCAGAGCCGGCGGGTTGAACGTCTCCCTCACGGAGTGGATGACGCTGCTCGCGGCGCTCAGGGAAGATCTGCATGAAGACAGCCTCAAGGGCTTTTATACACTTTGCCGGTCCGTGCTCGTAAAGAGCGAGACGCAGTTCGACCTGTTCGACCGGCTGTTCTTGGAGTACTTCGGAGACATTGCAAAGGAGAGTGAGAAGGCAATCGAGGACATCTTCCCCGAGGATCTTCTCAAGTGGCTCGAGCACCCGGAACTGGTGCCTGAGATGATCAGAGAGCTCATGGAGGCGACCGGTCTCTCCGCGGAGCAGATCGAGGAGATGTTCCGCAAAATTCTGCAGGAACAGGACGAAGAGCATAACGGCGGCAGCAAGTGGGTCGGCACCGGCGGGTATTCGCCGTACGGCCACCACGGCAAGAAACTGGGCGGCATCCGCGTCGGCGGCGAGAGCATGTACCGCAGCGCGTTCCGGGTCGCGGGCGAGCGGCGCTACCGGGACTTCCGCAGCGACAAGACGCTCGACAGCCGGCAGTTTCAGATGGCGTTCCGCAGGCTGCGGCAACTGTCCGACCACAATCTGCAGGAGAAGACCGAACTCGATATCGACGAGACGATCCGCAAGACCGGCGAGGCGGGCGGTCTGCTAAAGATCGTGAAGAAGGCGCCGCGACGCAATGCGGTCAAGCTGATGGTGCTGATCGACAGCGGCGGGAGCATGGACTATCACCGCGGGCTGGTGACGCTTTTGTTCCAGTCGATGCGCAAGGCCGGCAACTTTGAGGATGTGCGATTCTATTATTTCCATAACGCGATCGGCGATCATCTGTATACGTCGCCCACGCTGTCCTGGAGCAGCCGCATCGAGACCGACTGGGTCCTGCGCAATATCCCATCTGAATACAAGGTCCTGATCGTCGGCGACGGTGAGATGGCGATGTACGAACTGTACGGCGGCTTTTACTGGGGTGAATCGCTGGAGACCGATGCGCGCGGAAGACGCAAGATGCGCCGGTTCACGGACTTTGCGGACCGCTATCCGCATATCGTCTGGATCCACCCGCAGGATACGCCGACCGGACGCAACTACTGGAATGAAACGTGGTGGGAACTGGCGAAGGTCTTTTCGATGTATCCGCTGACGCTGGACGGGCTGAATGCAGGGATCCGCAAACTGCTGGTGAGCAAATGAGTGCGCCGATGAGCCGGTGCGCGCGGAATCGCCCTGCAAGTGTGTATTTTCTGCGGTTTTCCGCCATTTTTGTGCGAAAATCCGTTGACACTGCCTGCGCCAGACCATATAATGTCTAATGTCGCGAATCAGGACTATCTGCCAGTGCAAGGCAGAAGGGTCCGCGAGGAGCGCGCTAAAAGTTTTAGTCATGCCGAACCCGATCAGCTCACGGATCCAAGTAGGCAGCGCCGAAAACAATCGGCGGGCAGAAAAGCCGTGGACGGAAAAGCGAAGAGCGATTCCGCAAAGGCAGCCCGCACGATCCAAGTAGGTAGAAAGGAATAAGAGCTATGTCTTCGACACTCGCTAAGCCTCAGGAAGTAGAACGCAAGTGGTATGTCATCGACGCTGAAGGCCGTAACCTCGGTCGTATGGCTTCTGAAGTTGCCAGCATCCTGAGAGGTAAGAAAAAGCCCACTTTCACCCCCCATGTGGATTGCGGTGATTATGTTATCGTGATCAATGCGGAGAAAGTAGCCGTCACTGGTAAGAAACGCCATGACAAGATCTATAAGAGACACACCGGTTATCCGGGCGGCCTCAGAGAGTGCACCTTTGAGGAACTTATGGAGAAACACCCGACCGAAGCTGTCCGTCACGCTGTCAAGGGCATGATGCCCAAGGGCAAGCTGGGCAGACAGATGTTCAAGAAGCTGAAGGTCTATGCTGGTCCTGAACATGAACATCAGGCGCAGAAACCCGAAGTATGGGACTTTTAGGAAGGGAGATTAAATAATGGCTAAGATGCAGTATTACGGAACAGGCAGAAGAAAGTCTTCTGTCGCGAGAGTAAGATTGGTCCCCGGCAAGGGCAACGTCACAGTCAACGGAAAGTCCCTGGATGATTACCTTGCACTGGAGATCGTCAAGAGAGAGGTCAAGAGACCTTTCGAGATCGCTGGCTGCGAAGGTCAGTTCGATGTGATCGCGACCGTTACAGGCGGCGGTTACACGGGCCAGGCCGGTGCACTTCGTCACGGCATCGCAAGAGCGCTGTGTGAAGTTGACGCAGAAGCGTACAGACCTGCTCTGAAGGCCGCTGGTTTCCTGACCAGAGACCCCAGAATGAAGGAAAGAAAGAAGTACGGCCTGAAGAAGGCAAGAAAAGCCAGCCAGTTCTCCAAGCGTTAGTTCACAGAGAACGCCGGCAGCCGTCCGGGTTTGCGGATGGCGGACTTCACGAAAAGAGCAGACGGTCCATTCGGGCCGTCTGTTTTTCTATGCCGAAACCGAGGCGTATTAAAAAACCCCGCATGTCCATGCGGGGCTGGATCTGCGAGGGATCGATCAGTGGTAGCTTTCGATGACGGTGCGGATGATCTGCTTGTGGTTTTCCGAAAGAGAACGGTAGCCGCGGAGCATGGCGACCTCGTCATTGTTGATCGTGTGCAGCGCCATGTCGTTGTCGTCTTCATCTGTGTGGCCGATCAGCAGATCGACGCTGGTGCCGAAGTAATCAGCCATTTTCATGATGATGGTCAGATCCGGCTCGACGTTATGGTTTTCGTATTTGTTGACAGACTGCTGGCTGACGCCGAGTACAGCAGCAAGTGTTTTCTGGGTGGCTCCCTTTTCCAGCCTTAGTTTTTTGAGATTCTTTATCATTCTAGCAAATTCCCCCCATACAAACCAATTATAGGATAAAAATATTGTATTAACAAACATACAATATTAGCCATTTACAACAACTGGAAGTTGTTGCAACAGTTGGTTTTAACAAACAAAAAAGATGCAGTCAGGGGGCATCTTTTTTGAGGGTTGCCTTAGCGCCTTTGAAAGGGGGGGCCGGGTCAGGTTCCCGGCAGTGGCGTTGTCAGGCACATATATATTTTCACTGCCCTCATGATAACAGATAGCCAGAGCCCTGCCAAGGATAATTATTTGTATGTTAGAACAAGCAAAATTGCTCAGAATCGCCGATAAACTACGTTATATTGCCGGCTATTGACCATTGGCATGTAAGAATATACAATATCACGTGTAGAATACAGTGCGATTACACAATCGTATACTCAGCGTATAAAAAAGAGGGTAAAAAATGTACTATACCGTATCGGATTTCTACAATACATTCCAGGATAAAGTCACCCTGCTCTGCGGCAGCGGCGGACTGTCCCAGCGCATCACGTCGGCCGGGGTCGTCGACTATGAATTCGTGCCGGAGCTCAAGGGCAAGTACCGGTATACGGCGTTCCGTCGCAATGAACTGGAGGTCACATCGCTGCTGTACGCCAAAGACAATCCGTATCTGGTCGAGGATACGATCAAGCAGCTGATCAGCGCAGGCACCAGCGGCCTTGTCATCAAGAACGTCTTTGACATCAAGCTCCGCGATGCGATCATCCGGTACGCGGACGCCAGGAACTATCCGATCTTTATCACCGACGCGCCGGATTTCTTCTTTGAGGACTTCCTCTACGAGGTGCGTGCAGGCGCGGTCCGTCTGGCATCGATCGACGACACCAAGGTCGAAATGGACTGCATCATGGCGGAGCGCAACGACCCGGAGGCGGTGCGGCGCCATGTGCGGCTGCTCAACCCGTCTCTTGAGAACCAGCATTACGTCATCTACATCCCGATGGAACGGTTTTCGGAGGAGTTCTCGGATGCCGCCTATATCACCAGATACATCGGCGGGGATCTCGACTCTCCGCAGACGATGCTGGGTCTCGACGGGCACGGCATGTTCTTTATGGTGACCTGGCAGCAGGTCGAGCAGTTTTCGCAGGATACGATCAAGCGGCGGCTGTGGCAGGAGGTGCTGGCGACAGACGCACCGGTCCCGGCGGGGATCAGTCGGGTTCACATGGTGATCGAAGATCTGGGGCATGCGATGATCGAGGCAGCTTTCGCGGCGGCGTATGCGGAGTATTATCAGATCCAGGATTATGTGCGGTACGAAGACCTCGGCGCGTACAGTGCCCTGCTGCCGTACTGCCGCACCAGACCGATGCGCGACTTCAGCGACCGCATCCTCGAGCCTGTGATTGTCTACGACATGGAGAACAAGAGCCATCTGGAGGAAACGCTCAGTGCATTCTGCGAGAACGGGCACGATCTTGCGCGTACCGCGGAATCGCTCGGCCAGCACGCGAATACGGTCCGCTACCGGCTGCAGCGGATCGGCGAGGTGTCCGGCTGCAACTTCCGTGACCCGCTGCAGATGCAGCAGCTGGACATGGCATACCGGATCAGGCGGGGATGGGAGATCCTCGATATGTTAGGATTGCCGGAAACGGTGCGGCACGCGTAAGCGCGGGCACCGTGCAGCGCAATATCATGCAGGCATAATTGAAAGCACCCTTCTGGCAAAGGGTGCTTTCCGGTAATGGATATATAATCAATGTTCTGCTAAGGAGAAAGCAGTGTTGCTTAGTTAGCCATTGCTAACCGCAATTAAAATATAGCAGATGCATGGGTATTTGACAATAGAAAAAATAAAAAAACACAAAAAAACATTTGCACATCTGTGCAAATGTTCATAGGTTCCCTATCGGGCAGGACTGCAGACCCGCCAAAATGGCGCTGTCAGGCTCAGGCACTCTGCGATTCCTCGGCAAGCGCTTCCTTAAGTGCGATGGACAGCTGGTCGGCACAGGAAGTGGGACGGAAACCGCAGGTGTTGCCCTCGAGGATCTTCACGACCTGCTCGGCGTCCATGCCTTCGATCAACTTGCAGATGGCCTTGAGGTTGCCGTCGCAGCCGCTGACGAACTGTGCGTTGTGGACCTTGCCGTCCTCGATGTCGAATGAGATGTGCCGGGAGCAGACGCCCTGCGGGATGAATTCGTGTTTCATGATAACTCCTTCTTTTCTTTCTTATTCTTTATGGAAATGCACCTCAGTGCATCTGTTTGCATTTTTCATTGCGGCGGCCGAGCGTATCCATCAGCGTTTCGATCATGGGCTGGATCTTCGCTTTCTCGCCGTTCAGAACGTAGCCGTCGAGCTCCATGGTCTGGTCGATGAGCTCCTGGTCGATCCCGTCGAGGAACGGATGGTCCATCTGGTCGATGGAGCGCGTCGTGGAGGCGAGAACATGGATGGCCTTTGCGAGCTTCGCATCAGCGATACCGTCCGGCTCGGAAGCGGACGCGGCGATCTCGTCAAAGCGGCCCGCCAGCTCTTCGAGGAACGGGTTGTGCCTGGCGGCGAGCGCTTCCTTGGCTGCCTGCGCATCGGCGGCTTTCTCCGGGTTGTAGCGGAGCAGCATGAGGATCACGGCCACGAGGATGAGCGGATAAGAGATGACTGCCGCAATGCCTTCGTGCCCCTTGATGACCAGGACGAACAGCAGAGCAATCAGCATCTGCAGGATCATGAGCCCGATGCCGATATGCGCGATGGGAAGCTTGAAAAACTTGCTGTACTTGACGCCGGAACGCGCGGTACAGGCGATGGTGGTGATGATCGCGATGAAGATCGTCACGGTGGAGAGCAGGAACTCCATGCGGTACAGAGAATTCTGCTCCGCGCCGGAAGCCATCATCACAATGCCGAACAGGATGGCTGATGCGGCGATGATGATCCCTGCAATGTCTCTTCTTACAGTCATGTCTTTTGCCTTTCTGCACGCGGACTGGACTTTCCGCGGATCACAGCAATAACGTGACGGCTGGTGTATGGGTGCATTATACCACACTGCAAAGATTCTGTAATAAAAGATGTTTACAATTTGCCGGCAGATGCTATAATCGGCTTATAGAAGGCTGACAGACGCCCGACCGACCAATGCGTCCGGAGGCCGCGATATATCATTCAGTTTTTCGGATATTGTCCAGGGTTCTCGAAAAGCGCTATCGCACGCAGTTAATCCGCAATATCTTTTTTGATATCTGAAAGGAGAACGTGATGGGAAAAGAAATTGTTTTTCAGGCACTGCGGCATGAGAAGCCCGACAGCATTCCGTGGGTCCCGTTTGCCGGTGTTCACGCGGGTGCCGTAAAGGGCTACACCGCGGAGGAGATGCTTAAAGACGCCGATAAGATCGTCGAATCGCTGATCGAAGTCAACAAACTGTACATGCCTGACGGTCTGCCGATCCTGTTTGATCTGCAGGTGGAGGCGGAGATCCTCGGTTGTGAACTGCTGTGGGCGAAAGACAATCCGCCGTCGGTCAAGAGCCATCCGTATGAAGAGGGCAAATCCCTCCCCTGTGTCTGCAAACTGCCGGATGAAAACAGCGGCCGTATGCCGATGATCCTCGATGCGACAAGACGTGTCAAAGAAGCCATCGGGGACGAGACCGCACTGTATGGTCTGATCTGCGGCCCGTTCACGCTGGCTTCGCATCTGCGCGGCACCAACATCTTCATGGACATGATGATGGAGCCGGAGTACACGAAGGACCTGCTCGACTTCTGCGGCCAGGTCGCGATCCGCATGGCGGGCATGTACATCGACGCCGGCTGTGATGTCATCGCTGTTGTCGACCCGCTGATCAGCCAGGTGTCCCCGAAGCACATCAAGAAGGTCATGCTGGATACATTCAAGGGTGTCTTTGACTACATCCGCTCGAGAGATGTCTTCTCCTGCTTCTTTGTCTGCGGCAACGCGACCAAGCAGATCGAGGTCATGTGCGAGATGGGACCGGACGGCATCTCCATCGATGAGAATGTCAATCTGCCCGAGGCGAAGAAGATTACAGATTCGTACAACATCTGCATCGCCGGCAACATTCCGCTGACGACGACCATGCTGCACGGCAACCAGCAGGACAACATCAAGAGCGTCATCGACGAGATCGACAGCGTGGAAGATAAGACCAACTTCATCGTCAGCCCGGGCTGCGACATGCCGTACGCAACACCGATCGAGAACACCATCGCCTGTGCACAGGCGGTCAAGAACCCTGAGACATCCCGCAAGATGGTCGAGAACTACGAATCCAGCTGGGATGATATCGAGGTGGAGATCCCGGACTATGCGGCGTCCGACAAAGTCATCCTCGAACTCTGGCTGCTCGATCCGGACCAGTGTGCGGCGTGTACCTACATGCAGGCGTCCGCGCTGGATATCTATGAAGAAGTCAAGGATCTGATCGAGATCCGGACCTATAAGTATTTCATCAAAGAGGATATCGCACGGACCCAGAAGATGGGTATCGCGCAGCTGCCGTCGATGTCTCTTGACGGCGTCGTAGAGTACAGCTCCATCATTCCGAACAGAGATGAGCTGATCGCGAAGATCCACGAGTACTACGACAAAAAACACAAGTAACCAGGGTGCAGAGCAAGTCTGAATGCGAAGGCGCGCGGGCATGTCATCGGCATCCCGCGCGTTCTTGGCACATAGCACAGGATGAGCCGGTGCACAAAGCCGGCTGATATGGAGAAAAAATGATCAAAACGGTATTGCTGACCGGGTTCCTGGGGGCAGGAAAAACAACACTCATGCAGCGGCTGCTTGCGGGCAGAGAACGCACAGGCGTGATTATCAACGAATTCGGCGATATCCATATGGACGGGGCGCTGGTGCGCAAAGAAGGCATCGAAATGGCGGAACTCTCCAATGGGTCGATCTTCTGCGCCTGCATCAAGGACAACTTTGTGGATGCCCTGATCGAAATGTCCGGCAAAGACCTGGATGTGCTGTTCATCGAGGCCAGCGGACTGGCAGATCCCTCCAACATGCCGACGATCATGGATGGCCTGGCGGGCAAGCTGGGCGGCAGACTCAGCTATCTTGGCTCCATCTGTGTGGTGGACGCCAATGCGGTGCTCCCGCTGATGGATGTCCTGCCGGCGATCAGTGCGCAGCTCGAATACAGCAAGCAGATCATCGTCAACAAGGTGGACCTTGTCAGCGAATCGCAGCTGCTGCAGATCGAAGAGGCCATCCGTAAGATCGCGCCGGATGCGGCGATCACGGCAGCAAGGTACTGTCAGGTCGATGCAGCGGCGATGCTGGCTGCCATGGAGCAACAGGCGGGCGGACCGGAAGGCCGTGAGACCAGCAATACCTACGAATCCCGTCCGGTCGTATTCTACCTCACCTGCAAAGAAGCGGTCAGAAGGGAACAGCTGGAGGCGTTCCTCCGGGACATCGCGCCGGAAGCGTACCGGATCAAGGGCTTTGCCCCGACGGAATGTGGTATGATACAGGTGAGCATCAGCGGGGACCAGATCGTACTCGACCAGGCGCCCGCCGGTGAGCTGGAAAATCGTATCGCAGTCATCACCAGAACAGGTATGCGCGCCATGAGCGCGATCACAGCGGCCATCGACAGCAACGGATTGAAGGGGTCGATATGCGTATAACAAATGAATTGTGGACGATGTCTGGCAGGGAGTGTGACGCACTGGCCACAGAACTCTTCACCATACAGAATAATCTGGACCGCCCGGAAAAGCGCTATAAAAGACTGTTAAAAGAGGCGGTCTCATTGAAAGACGAGGTTGTTGATGATCTTCAGCTGCGCGCCGTCTACAATTACTATGACAATATCTTTCTGAAGGACGATGTTCTCGTCATCGACGGAAACATGTTCGTCTCAGAGGTGCTGAACGGGGTCCATCCCAGCCAGTTCCTCGGCGCGTATGTGTTCGTCCTGACGGCAGGGGATTTTTCTTATTCGGACCGCCCTATGATGGACCAGGTGTTCTATGATCTGTGGGGGACCGCATTTGCGACCGCTGCACGACAGCATCTGCAAAAGCACTTTGCGCAGGACGGCCGGATCAGCGAAGTCTTCGGACCCGGGCTCTTCGGCATCCCGATGGCAACGATGCAGGGGGTTGCGTCCATGGTTGATGCCGGACGCATCGGCGTCACAGTCAATGCAAGCAATTTCCTGCTGCCCGTCAAATCCTATGGAGGAATTATCTTCCGGGTCTCGGAGAATTACAGACCGCGCGGCGCCACCTGCGCGACATGTCTGGGGAACAAACTCAGCTGCAGTCTCTGCGAATATGATCCAAAGAGGCATCTGCACCCGGAGGAGTGAAAGGAACCAATGCGTATCACGAATGAAGTCTGGTCGATGACCGGGAAAGACTGCGAGACGATGGCGACAGAGTTGCTGATCGACGCGAACGACCTGGACAGACCGGATAAGCGTTATCCGAGAATGCTGCGCCAGGCGATCGAACTCAAGGACAGGATCGTCGGTGATATTTCGCTGCGGGCAATTTATAACTATTACGATGATATTTACCTTGCCGACTCGATCCTCGTGATCGACGGCAAGCCGTTTGTATCCAATGCACTGAAGAATGTCGATCCGAACCAGCTGCTGGGCGCTTACGTGTTCGTACTGACAGCCGGCGACTTTTCGTTCCCCGAAGAGCCGATGATGGAGCAGGTCCTGTTCGATCTGTGGGGCACGGCTTTTGCGACCGCGGGGCGCAAGCATCTGCAGGCGCATTTTGCGTCGGAAGGGCGCATCAGCGAGGTCTTCGGCCCGGGCCTGTATGGCATCCCGATGGAGTCGATGCAGGATCTGGTATCCCTGGTGGATGCGGACCGGATCGGGGTGAGCGTGAACGACAGCTGCTTCCTCTGGCCGGTCAAGTCGTACGGCGGGATCATCTTCCGTGTGGCGGATGACTACAAACCGCGCGGCGGCTCCTGCGTAGCCTGCAGAGGCTCAAAACTCAGCTGTAACCTGTGCGAGTACAATCCGAATGAGCAGGTCCGGAAGAACAGGCAGCGCGTGGCCGAAGACTGAGAGCAGTGACATTTCAAGAGGATCACAATGAGCACATATGATGATTTCAAATGCACTGGGCGGTGCGAGGAATGCGGCCGCTGCAACGGGATCAATAAAATACTGAAAGCGGACAACAGGAAGACGCGCATGATGTACTTCCCCGACGACTTCGTGACGGAGAGCGGCGGAGAAGGGCTTGGCGCGGCTTTTGACATAGGGACGACCACGGTCGTCGGGATGCTGTGGGATCTTAAGACCGGCAGGATGATGGACATCCTCGCCGAGACCAACCCGCAGAACAAATACGGCGCAGACGTCATTTCCCGCATCACCTACTGCGGCAGATCGGAAGAAAAACTGGCGGAGCTCAGCGGCCTGATCCGCAGCAAGATGGATGAGATGCTGGATATCATGTGCACGCGCAAGGCGCAGGAGCAGACGGACGGGCGGCAGATCAGCCGGTCGGAGATCCGGCGGATCACGGTCTGCGGCAATACGACCATGTCGCATCTGGCGGGCGGCTACGATCCGATGTCGCTGGCCCTCGTGCCGTTCACGCCTGCGTATGAGGGCGAACTCGTCCTGCAGGCATCCGATATGAAGATCACGGCGGCGCCGGGCTGCACGGTCACGATCATCCCGAACTTGGCCGGCCATGTCGGCGGGGACATCAATGCGGGCATCGTGGCGAGCCGGCTGCTGGACCAGAAGGAACTGACGCTGTTCATCGACATCGGCACGAACGGTGAGATGGCGCTCACGGACGGCGAACGGACGCTGGTCTGCTCGACGGCAGCGGGGCCGGCTTTTGAAGGTGCCTGCATCTCACAGGGCATGCGCGCCAGCACAGGTGCGATCGAGAAAGTGGAAATCAGCGGCAGTGACGTCACATTGTCGACGATCGACAACGGGGCGCCCGTAGGCATCTGCGGCAGCGGCCTGATCAGCGCTGTGAGCGAGATGCTCCGCAACGGCGTGATCGACGAGACCGGCAGGATGGACAAAAAGCATCCACGCGTCCGGCTCATCGAAGGCAAACCGGTCTTCGTCCTGGCCGAAAAGCCAAACGGTGATCCGGTCGGCCTGACGCAGAAGGACATCCGGGAAGTGCAGCTCGCCAAGGGCGCGATGCAGGCCGGGGCGGCCATCATGCTGAAGATCCTTGGCAGAAAACCGGAAGAGATCAGAAAGGTGATGCTGGCAGGGGCCTTCGGGAACTTCATCGACCGCGAGGCGGCTTCCAGGATCGGGCTTCTTCCCCGCATCCCGCTGGAGCGGATCGAGCCGGTGGGCAATACCGCCGGAGCGGGCATCTCCATGGTCCTGATGAACCGGGAGGAGGCGGCGCTGGCCCGCGGCATGGCAGCACACGTAGAGCACGTGGAGCTGGCGGCCTGGCCGGAATTCGATATGGAATACATGAACGCGATGTCGTTCGCATAGCATCAGAAAGGGCGATTCTCTGATCACAGGGAATCGCTTTTTAGTACTTTTGTACTAGATAATTAGCCCGTTATAGGGGCGGGTAAATTCTTGAAAAATACATGATCTCGTTATATCATTAAAGTACAAATAAATACTGACTGGAATTCACTGAAACCAACCAAATCAGTGGGTTTTAGCACCAACAGTTTACATTATGTCCAGGATGTAAATGTTCCTGCCGGCACCAGCCAACCACCGCCAGCAGCCAACCATCAGATTTTACTGTTCAGATAGGAGGAACCTGTATGGAAAGGAACATCCCCAACAATGTAAATTTTAGTGTACTCACTCCGGAACAGATCCAGAAGATCCACCGTGCCAGCGTGACAGTCCTGTCCGAGTTCGGTGTGAAGATGGACAGTGCCAGAATGAGAGAGGAACTGCAGGCTGCAGGAGCACAGATCTGCGAGAACGACATCGTCAAGGTGCCGGAACAGCTGATCAACAAATGCCTGGAGACCGTTCCGAAGGGTGTCAGCCTGTATTCCAGAGATGGTGAGGAGATCATCAAGATCGGCGCGGAGAACAATATCTACTTCGGCGCCATTATTGACGTTGTCAATGTCCTCGACCATCACACCAACAAGGTCCGCAAGATGTTCCGCGAAGACGTCAAGAACTTTGCGGTTCTGGAGGACTATCTCGACAGCGTCAGCTATGCCACGCCGGCAGGCATGTTCAACGGCGTTGACCCGCGCATCGCATCACAGATCGCCTTCCTCGACACCTGCCGCTATTTCACAAAGACTCAGAGCATCGTCACCGCGGAGTGCGCGGGGTTTGAAGACTGCATGCATGCGGCGCAGGACTTCGTCGGCGGCAAGGACAAGCTCGCGGAGAAACCGTTCATCATGTACTACGCGGAGCCGATCTCCCCGTTCATGCATGTTGATGAGTCCGTCAAGCGCATCATCGTCTGCGCCGAGAACGGCATTCCGATCACCTACATGCCGTACAGCATGATGGGCGGCACCGCTCCGGTCACCCCGGTCGGCGCTTTGATCCAGAACAACGCGGACGTCCTGATGGGTCTCGTCATGAGCCAGGTCATCAAGCCGGGCGCTTCCTTCATCTACGGCTCGATGCCGACCGTCTTCGACATGAAGACCACCGTTGGTTCGTACGGCGCGCCGGAGTTCCATATGTGCGTCGCCGCTTCTGCTGATCTGGCAGACTTCTACGGTGTTCCGTTCTACGGCTCGCACTGCCTGTCCGATGCAAAGACGATCGACGCGCAGTCTGTGGCGGAGTTCGAGATGTCCATGATGTCCACCATGATGAGTAAGGCCAACCTGGTCCACGACGGTCCGTTCCTCGACCACGCGAACAACATCACGCTGATCGGCCTGCTGCTGTTCGATGAGATGTTCCACCAGACCAAGGCGTACGTCAACGGCGTTGACACCAGTGACGAAATGATCGATCTGATGCTCAAAACGATCAAGGATGTCGGCCCGGGCGGCCACTATCTCGAAGAGAGATCGACGCTCAAGAACTTCAAGAAGATCTGGTATCCCAAGCGTTTCAAGCGCCTTATGCAGAACCCGGACGAGTCCGACCTCATGGATCGCCTGATTGCAGAGGTCGACCACATCCTCGAGACGCATGTGCCCAAGCCCCCGACACCGGAGCAGGAAGAGGTCCTCGCTTCCTACGAAGCGGAGTTCATGTCCCGGTATAAGTAGGTTACAGTCAGAACCGGCTATTGCAGAAACGGCATAAAGAAGGAGAACAGTATGGATATTTTGGAAATGATCGCAAATGACGTTGTAGAAGGCGAAATGGACGAGATCGCAGATCACGTGCAGGAAGCACTCGATGGCGGCATGGAGCCTAAGAAGGTGCTCGACGAAGGGATGCTCAAAGGCATGAACACCGTCGGAGACCTGTTCAAGGAAGGGGAGATGTTCGTACCGGAAGTCCTGATGTCTGCAAAGACGATGGAAGAAGGCATGGAGATCCTCAAACCGCTGCTCAAAGAAGGCGATGTCACCAAAGCGGGCGTCGTCGTCATGGCGACCGTCAAGGGCGACCTGCATGACATCGGCAAGAAACTGGTCTGCATGATGCTCGAGGGTGCGGGCTTTGAGATCCACGATCTGGGCGTTGATGTCACACCGGAAGAGATCCGTGACGCCGTCAAGGACAAGAATCCGGATATCGTCGGGATGTCTGCGATGCTGACCACGACGATGCTGTCCATGCAAGACACCGTCGCGCTGCTCAAGCAGGATGCAACGACCCAGAATGTTAAGATCATGATCGGCGGCGCACCGGCGAACCCGGATGTGGCGACCGAGATGGGCGCCAACTATTCGGCGGATGCGTCCGCAGCAGTAGATCTGGCGGTCTCCCTCGTCAGTTAGTTATTAGTGGCTGAGCGGGCTGCTGTGGGTTGGCGGCCCGCTGTACCAATTTCGTTCAATCAATCGTTAGAGTTCGGAAGGAGAATCAGATATGCAAAGAGACTTTGGTATCAATCAGATCTACGCAAGACCTGGTAAAGTCGGCTACGGCATGGGCCTTGGCGTCATGCTCCTCGATGAAGTCTATCCGGGGTTCCCGGGGGATCTGCGCAATGCAAGTGCATATCCGTATCCGGTCCAGTACGAGATCATCGAAGGCGCGAACTGCTACAACATCGGCTGGACCACAGGCGCAGGCGAAGCCATCATCCCGGCCATCGTCAAGGCTGCAAAGAAACTTGAAAAACTGGGCTGCAGAGGCGTACTCGCAGAGTGCGGATTCTTCGCTTACTATCAGAAGGACATCGCCGGCGCGGTAGATATCCCGGTCTTCATGTCGAGTCTGCTGCAGATCCCGTTCATCCAGCAGATCATCGGCCCGAAGAAGTCGGTCGGCATCTTCTGTGCGACATCCGGCAACCTGACCCCCAAGCACCTTGAAGCGGTCGGCGTAGACATGAACAGCAACTTCCACATCAAAGGCGCGATGGACGGCGACGGCTGTCCGCAGTTCCGTTCTCTGTGGGATGCGTCTACCAGACCAGACATCCCGACGGCGAACTACGAGATCGCAGAACGCGATATCGTGAACAGTGTCAAGGACTATGTGAAAGAGTATCCGGACATCGGTGCGATCATGCTCGAGTGCACCGGTTTCCAGCCGTTCGCAAGAGCGATCCAGAGAGAAGTCGATCTGCCGGTCTTCTCCTGGTCTACCCTGATGGACTACGCATACTCGGTCTGCTGCCACAGAGATTTCTACGGGCACGTATAAAGCTGCTGCGAAATCAGCAGTACGGGAGCGATTCCTTAACAAACGAAGCGCTGTGATCGTATAACGGATATGGATCATGACCGGTATTATCTGGATTTGGGTTAAGGAGTAAGAAAATGAAAGAGTCTAACAGATTGGATCATGCGGTATTCTGGCCGCCTATGATCATCTTCCTCGGCCTGGTCGTGCTGTCCCTCGTCAACGAGGATGCTTTCGCGACCACGGTCACGACCGCCTTCTACTGGCTGGTCGGCAACTTCGGCTGGCTGATGAGCCTGCTGGTCACCTTCGGTGTTGTGTTCTTTATCATCATCATGGTCAGCCCCTGGGGCAGGATCCGTTTTGGCGGTAAGGACGCCATGCCGAAATACACGACATTTGAATGGTTCTCGATGGCCCTTTGCGGCGGCATCGCGATCGGCATCATCTTCTGGTCCGTTGCGGAGCCGATGAACTTCCTCATGGCGCCCGGCGAGGGTATTGAGGCAGGCACACCGGCAGCCATCAACTGGGCGATGGAGCACGTCTTCCTGCATTGGGGACCGTCCTCTTATTCGACCTACATCTTCTTCGCTGTACCGATCGCACTGGCTGTTTACAACTACAACCAGCGCCTGACGATCAGCTCCTCGCTGTACTTCCTGATCGGCGACCGCGTCAATGGCGGCTGGGGCAAACTGGTCGACTGCATCTCCCTGTTCGCCATCGTCGGCGGCATGACCGCCAGCATGGGCATGGGCACGATGCAGCTGTCCACCGGCATCCAGTATGTCATCCCGGCATTCCCGATCAACGGCGTGACCTGGCTCATCGTGGCACTCGCGATCGTAGCGATGTACGTCCTGTCCTCGCTGACAGGCATCGACCGCGGCCTCAACTGGCTGGCCAACCAGAACGTCAAACTGTACATCTTCGCGATGGTCTACATCATCGTTGTCACAGTTCCCGCGTTCATCGGCATGAACTGGGTTGAGTCCTTCGGCGGCTACCTCAACAACTTCTTCCATATGACCACGTATGCAGGTATCGCAGGCGCGACCATGGACGGCGGACAGCTCTCCGTCGACATGTTCCCGCAGTGGTGGGATATGTTCTACTGGGCGAACTTCCTGGCCTTCGCGCCGGTCGTCGGTGTCTTCCTCACCCGCCTGACCTACGGCAGAACGATCCGTGAATTCCTGCTGGCCAACCTCATCGCACCGTCGATGTTCTGCCTGCTCTGGATGGGCATCTTCGGCAGTGCTGCGATCGACAAGCAGATCAACGGCAAACTGGACATCTGGACCGTCATGGGCGAAAGAGGCAACGAAGCTGCGACCTATGAGTTCTTCCAGAGCCTGCCGCTCGGCACGATCATCCTGATCATCTTCCTCGTGATCCTGATCATCTCCTTCATCACAATGGCTGACTCCATGACCGCTGCTGCAGCGATCATGTCCACCTCCGGCTTCAAGGCGGAAGAGGGCGAGCCCCCGGCATTCCTCAAGGTTATCTGGGGCGTTGTCATGGGTCTGTCCGCATGGGTCATGATTTCCTTCGCCGGCATCGACGGCGTCAAGATGATCTCGAACGTCGCCGGCTTCCCGATCCTGCCGATCGCCATCCTGGCTACGATCTCCATGATCAAGGGTATGGCGCGTGCATACCGTGAAGGCGATGCGGTGGAGACCAAGGAAGAACTGGCGATCCGCCGTGAGAAAATGAAGCAGATGGCTGCTGAGAGAAAGGCTGCGAAGAAGGACAAGAAAGCCGCTGCAAACGCATAAGCAACTTATGAATACTCCGAAATATAGTGTTGATTTGTATGAGTGATCCATATCCGATACGTTAGCGCTGCATGCCGGGCGGGGAGAGATCTCCGCCCGGTTTTTTAAAAGCGGGGATAAGAAAGGAAGCATCACATGTTCACGATGTCTGAGAAGCAGCTGCAGGAGATCCACGAAAAGACGGTAGAGATCCTGACGAAATACGGGATCCATGTGAACGACCGGCAGGCAGCCGAAGATCTGGCCGCATTCGGCGGCTCGTTCGAAGAGCACCCGAAAGGCGGCTATACGGTGCGCCTGACAGAGGATATGATCGAACGGGCGCTGGCGAGCGCGCCGGCGCAGTTCACCCTGACCGGGCGGGACGCTGCCCGCAGTGTTGTGATTGGGGAAAAAGGAACGACGGCCATGCTGCCGTTTTCCGGTGTGCTGTACAAGGTTGATGCGGGCGGCGTGCGGCGGCGTACCGTGTGGCAGGACTTCGTCGACTCGCAGAAACTATCTTATGCCAGCGAGGAAATCAGTGTCTCCAGCATGCTGACGCTGTTTCCGGCGGACCGGGGCGGCGCCGAGGAAACGCAGTTCGACATGGTTATCGAAACCATTCTTGACACGGACAAGCCGGTCCTGGCGGCGGCGAACAACGGTCTGTTCTCGCAGTTCTCGCTGGACTGCCTCGAGGCGGTCATGGGGGATCTTGACCGGTATTACACGGTGGGCACGGTCAACAGTTTGTCCCCGCTGGCCTGGGATGTGACCATGCTCGATACGATCCGCGTCTTTGCGGAACGCAATCAGCCAATCCTGATGGCATGCTGTTCGACGGCGGGCATCACGTCGCACATCGATCTTCCCGTCACGCTTCTGACCTGCAATGCGGAGATCCTGTTCGGCCTGGTCTATGCGCAGATGCTGCGGCCGGGTGTGCCCGTGGTCTATGGTCTGACCTCCGCGATCGGCGACTTCGCCTCCATGGGCCTCTGCATCGGGGCGCCGGAGACGGCGGTGCTGTCCGGGATGACAGCCTGCATGGCGCGCTACTACCATCTGCCGTACCGCAGCGGCGGCGGGCTGAATGACGCCAAATGCTGCGACCCGCAGGCGGCGTATGAGTCGTATATGAGTCTCTGGAACACCTTTGAAGAGGATGTGGACCTCTGTCTGCACGGACTCGGGATCCTGGAGTCATTCAATGCGTTCTCGTTCGAAAAGATGATCATGGACGAGGAGATCATCCGGTACATCCGCAGATACAGGGCGCTGCATTTTGACGACTATGAATGGAAGGACGGACTGGTGGAACAGATCGCATCCGACGGACATTACTATGACTATATGACCGACCGGGCAACGCTGAAGGGGATGCGCAAAGCGTTCCTGAAGCCGGTCGTGTCCGACCGGGCCGGCAATGTGGCCTGGGAGACGGAAGGCAAGACGTTCATCGATAACTGCAGAAAGGTCATCGAGAAACGCCTCGCCGCCTATGAACGGCCGCCCATCGATGAGGATGCTGTGCTGCACCTCGAGGCGATCAGGGCGGAATACCTGGCAAAACTGGCGGAATAGAGGATAGCAAAAGGGGCTGTTTGTATTGCCAGCGGCTCTGTTTTGGTATATATTAGATATAGTCTATTAGATATACTCTAATGATACGGGCGAAGCAATCAGGCAGTAATAAGGAGGACAGCAGTATGATCACGACAACGATGACAGCGGAAAAAGCACTCGCAGGATTTGGATCCGGCATTGACTGCTCGCAGGCGGTGTTTGCGGAACTCGCACCACAGTTGGGCGTAGACAGAGAAACGGCACTGAAGATCTCCGCCTGTTTTGGCGGCGGCATGTGGGAAGGAGAGACCTGCGGCGCAGTCGTGGGCGCGATCATGGCCATCGGCCTGAAATACGGGCAGGGCGACACCGTCGATCCCGATAAAAAGAATGCCATGCTGGCAAAGGCGGCGGCCTTCCGGGCGAAGTTTGCAGAGAAGTACGGCAGCTGCCTGTGCAAGGAAGTGCTCGGGTATAAGATCCCCGAGGAAATGGAACAGATCATGGCGGAGAACAAGTTTGGCAATGTCTGCTGCCATCTGGTCACGGATGCGTGTCAGATCTGTGCAGAGATCCTGAATGAAGACTGAGCGGGGAGAGCGATTCTTTATGAAAAACGACAGCATGGACATACGTAAAGCGATCGCAGATGCAAAGACAAAATGCCTGGCGGGAGAACCCCTGACGAAGGAAGAAATGGTCCGCCTGCTGGATATTCCTGTGGACAGTGAAGAGGATCATCTGCTTCGCCGGATAGCAAAAGAGGCCGCGATGGAGGTCACGGGCGGCAAAGGCTATATCTGGTGTGCGGTGGGCATGGACTTTGTGCCCTGCAGCATGAACTGCGATTTCTGCTCGTTTGGCGAGAAGTGGCAGGTGATCAAAGAACCGCATCATGTCACAGAAGAGGAAATCCTGGAGAGCATCCGCCGGTATGTCAAGGGCGGCGCTGCCTACATCGTGCTGCGGACGACAGAATTCTACAGTGTGGACCGTCTTCTGTCTTATATTCCTGTGATCCGCAAAGAGGTGCCCGGTGAGTATGTCATCATCCTGAACACCGGAGAGATGACGCCGGAGACGGCCGGGAAGGTCGCAGCGGGCGGCGTCTATGGGGTCTACCATGCGCTGCGGCTCAGAGAGGGTACGGATACGCCGTTTGATCCTGCGGTCCGCATCAACACGATGAAGAGCGTCTCCGGTTCGCCTCTGAAGCTGATCAGTCTGACCGAACCGGTCGGTCCGGAACACACCAGTGAAGAGATCGCCGAAGCGTTCCTCAATACGGTCCGCTGCGGTGCGGTGATCGGCGGGACGATGGCGAGATTTCCCGTGCCGGGAACGCCGCTTGGCGGTACCCGCCGTCTGACCGACGAAGAAATGGCACATCTGGTCGCGGTCCTGCGCCTCTCCGGAGGAAACGTCGTGCACGACATCTGCGTCCATCCCGCATCGCCGCAGACAATGGAGAGCGGCGCCAATGTGATGGTCGTGGAGAGCGGGGCGATCCCGCGGGATACGGACTTTGCCGATCATGACTGGCGGGATACGGATATGCTGCGCGCAAGGCGTCTTCTTGAGGATGCGGGATACGCAGTATCCTCTGTTTGCGATGGTTGCTGATATAGCGTATAATTTGGTCAGTATCAATTGTTTTGTCCAGCCAAAACCAACCAGATGGAGGCTATGGCAACATGACGTATAAAGACTTCATGATCCGCTTTTTCATGGATCTGGCGATCCTGTTTTTAGCGATTTTTGTCCTGCTGGAACTGCACTTCAAACAGTTCTTTGCGGTGATGTTTGCGGCGGCGATCATGTTCCTTGCGGATTTCATTTACTGCAAGATCCGGCATCAGGACTGGGTCCCGGGGAAGGCGGCGCGCAAGGCCAAAGAAGAGGAATACCAGCGCCGCTATGACGAGCGCAAAGCAAAGAAGGGCAGATAGTTCCCTGGGGGAGGCAGCCTTATGAGCAGTGTGAGAGAAGGAGCAGCGGCTCCGGAAAAAAAGAAAAAGAGCCCGCTGGACGAGCCGACCTGTGCCTGCAGGGGGGCAAACCTGAGCAAATTCATCCAGCCGGTAATCCTGGCGATTCTGAAAAAAGGTCCTTCTAAGGGCTACGGCATCATACAGGGTGCCACAGACTATGCCACCTTTGATAAAGTGCCTGACGCGACCGGGCTGTACCGGACCCTGCGGCAGATGGAAGAGAAAGGCCTGATCGAAAAGCTCGATACGGATGAGTATCAGATCACGGCCGAAGGCAGGATCTGCCTGAAAACGTGGAAATGGACGCTGCGGGAGTACGCGGACAACATCCGTACTCTGGCGGATGAGATCGATGCCTGAACAGATGCAAGGTCGGAATCCCCGGATCACATAGCGAATCGTTAAGAAAAGAGGAGCCCCTGGACGGACTCCTCTTTTAGTGTGGTTGGTGATACTGCTATGAAAAGCAGATACGGGAGCGTTGTTAATCGTTCGCTGCCATGTCCTTGCAGGCCTGGGCAAGGGCCAGGATGTTGTCGTACGGTGTCTCTGCAGCCATGTCGCAGCCGGTGGCGAGGATGTGGCCTCTGCCGTTCGCGATGCGGATGCGGTCGCACGCTTCTTCATAGGCGGCCTTGGCGCTGCCGGTCATCAGGACGCCGGCGGGGTTGATGTTGCCCATCATGATCGTGCCGCCTTCGCCGTCAGTGAGTGCCTGGTCCAGATCGACCATGTAATCGCCGGAGAATGCGTTGACGCCGATCTCGTGCAGCATCTTCATGCGGTTGCCCGAGTCGCCGCACACGTGGGTAAAGAAGTATTTGTATTCGGGCAGGTTGTCCTTCAGGTTCTGAATCGCAGGTGCTGCCCATTTCTTAAACATCTTGGGGCTGATCATAGAACCGCTCGCGACAGGCTCTGCGGGCAGGGCGATATCGGCGCCGACTTCGTGCAGCATGCGGAACATCTCCGTGCTGGCTGCGGTCGTGAAGTCGATGAGCTGTTTCATCAGATCCGGCTTCATCATCAGATCGAGCATGAACGCCTCGGTGCCGCGCATCATCGCCGCGACGGTGAACGGACCTGCGATATCGACGAGAATATACTTGCGGTCGCCGATCAGTTCCTTGACGTGTTTGCACTGGTTGACCATGTTCATGGCGAACTCGTTGGCTTCGAGCATCTCGCGGATCTTGCTCTTGTCGAGCTGCGGGATCTGCGTATCGGGATCATCAATACAGGAACCGGTATCGATTGAGCAGCCGACCTTATCGATGTCGATGGAGCAGCCAAACGCATTGAGCCATGCGGTAAAGACGCCTGCTACGCCGCTGACGATGTCGGTCCCGAACTCATCGGTCCACTTGACGATGCTCGCAGCACCGCTGTCAGGACGGCTGTAGAGCTGGCGGTAGGAAACGCCTTCGGTCTGGCAGGTCCATGCGCCGCAGTCTACGAGCGCGAACGGCGTGCGGTCAAACGGCTGTCCGGTCAGGACGGCGTCGATTCTTTCTTTCGAAGTCATTTCTTTCATGATGATCCTCCTTTTCAAATTGGGACGGGTAAAACAAAACCCCTGCGCTGTAAATGGCCGGGGCGAATGTGCAAGAGGATCCCTGGACAAAATCCTACTAAAACACTTGGTGGACTTGCTCTACTATCATTATACCCGGACTACCTATCCTGTCAATAGGAAAATAAAAAGACAGATGCGGGATCTGTCTTTTCGTTTTGCTTACTATGTGCCGGTGAAGGGATCAGCCTTGCTGCCTTTTATGCTCCGTGTGGGCGAGGGCGGTGGAGATGATCTCGTTCACATGCTCGTCGTCGAGCAGGTAGTAGATATTCTTGCCTTCCCGGCGCGTTCTGACAAGCCCTGCGGACTTCAGCGCCTTCAGCTGGTGGGAGACGGCGCTGTCGCTCATATTGAGGGCAGCGGCGATGTCGCCGGTGCAGCGCGATTCCTCACTGATGAGGAGCACGATGCGCATGCGGGTCTCATCTCCCAGCACCTTGAAAAAGGCGGTCATATCTTCCACGGCATGCGCGGGGAACTTTGCTGCGGCCGGGTGCTTTTCTTTCGTCATCACAGGCACCTCCTTACAGATTGCCCGCGCGCAGGGCACGCATCGCATTGAGGACGGCCAGGATCATGACGCCGACATCGGCAAAGATCGCCAGTTCCATGGTCGCCATGCCGAGCGCCGAGAGGACCAGCACCAGCACTTTGATGCCAATCGCGCCAATGATATTCTCACGGACGATGCGCATGCACTTGCGGGAGATGCGGATCGCTTTGGAGATCTTGAGCGGATCGTCATCCATCAGGACGATGTCCGCCGCCTCGATCGCAGCGTCTGCGCCGAGCGCACCCATGGCGATGCCCACATCGGCTGTGGACAGGACAGGCGCGTCGTTGATGCCGTCGCCGACAAAGGCGAGGATGCTGCGGTGTTTGCCGCCGGCTTCTTTTTCTCTGGTCTTCGCCATCATTTCCTGCACGATGCGGACTTTGTCCTCAGGCAGCAGCTGGCTCTTCACGTCGGTAATGCCGAGCTCGTCGGCTACCTCGCGCGCCACTTCATCGCGGTCGCCGGTCAGCATGACGGTCTCGCGGACGCCGTTCTGATGCAGCGCCTGGACGGCCTGGACAGAGGTCGGCTTGAGCATGTCGCGGATGACGATGTGACCGAAGTACGCGCCGTCGACGGCGACGTGGACGATGGAGCCGTGGCTGTGGCAGAACATGCCTTTGACGCCCTGCTCCTCGAGCAGTTTCTCGTTGCCGACGATGACGGTGCAGTCGTCGATGACAGCGACGATGCCGTGGCCGCCGTGCTCTTTGACGCTCTCAATGCGGGAAGTGTCGATGGTGCCTTTGTAGGCTCTGCGCAGGCATTCGCTGATGGGATGCGTGGAGTACGCCTCCGCATGCGCGGCAAGCTCGAGCAGTTTCTGGTCGTCGACCGGGGCGTGGTGGATGGCCACGACTTCGAAGACGCCCTTGGTCATGGTGCCGGTCTTGTCAAAGACGACCTGCTTCGTTTTGCTGAGCGATTCCAGATAATTGGCGCCCTTGATCAGGATGCCATTGTGGCTTGCCCCGCCGATGCCCGCGAAGAAACTGAGCGGGATGCTGATGACGAGCGCGCACGGGCAGCTGATGACGAGGAATGTCAGAGCGCGGAACACCCAGTCGTTCCATTCCGGTGCCAGTCCCATGATGCCCATCCGCACGAGCGGGGGGATGAGGGCGACGATGAGGGCGCCGAAGACGACGATGGGGGTGTAGACTCTTGCAAAGCGCGTGATGAATCGCTCTGAATTGGACTTGTTGAATCCGGAGTTTTCGACCAGCTCGAGGATCTTCGAGACGGTGCTCTCACCGAACTCCTTCGTGGTGCGGATCTTCAGCAGGCCGGTCATGTTGATGCAGCCGCTGATGACTTCGCTGCCGGGGAAGACCTCGCGCGGCATGCTCTCGCCGGTCAGGGCGGCGGTATTGAGCGTGCTTTCGCCTTCCACGACCACGCCGTCGATCGGGATCTTCTCGCCTGTACGGACTGTGATGATGGTGCCGACCGGGATCTCATCGGGGGAGATCTGTGTCAGTTTCCCATCCGGGCTGCCTTGTACCGCATCCCAGAGTCCCTCGGGGAATTCGCCTTCCGCAAAGCTGTCCGCACTGATATTGGCGTAGTCCGGGCGGATATCCATGAGCTGCGTGATGTTCTTCCGGCTCCTGCCGACCGCGTAGCTCTGGAAGAATTCGCCAATCTGGTAGAAGAGCATGACCTCGACGCCTTCATGGAATTCGCCGAGCACGATCGCACCGACCGTGGCGACGACCATCAGGAAGTTCTCGTCGAAGACCTGTCCGTGCCCGATGTTGCGGACCGCTTTCCAGACGATGTCATACCCGACCACCGCGTAGCCGATCAGGCAGATCGTGAGCTGCACCGGGACCGGCAGTTCCTCCGCCAGATGCAGAGAAACGAAAAGCACGAGTCCGATGAGGATCCGGATCAGGGTCTTGCGTTGTTTTCGTGTCATACCTTTGAACATGGGCGATTCCTTATTGTCTTAGAATTCGATCTCGCAGTCCGGCTCGAACTTGCGGCAGTTCTTCAGGACGGTCTTCATGATCTTCTTCGCGTCTTTCTCTTCGATACCGTCTTCGAACTCGACGTTCATCTTCAGGGTCATGAAGTTGACCTTCGCTTCTTTGATGCCTTCGGTGTCGTTGGCGGCAACTTCCATCTTGTTGGCGCAGTTCGCGCAATCGACTTCGATATCGTACTGTTTTTTCATGTCGTTCCTCCTGTGAGCCCGTTTGCAGCGGGCATTACATTTTTATATTTATTCAATTGAACAATCATTCAATTGTAATTCTATTATAAACGCATCTCTTGTATTGTAAAGCCCATTCGGACACTGTCAAATGTTTTTTGTGTGAATTCCCGGCTGCGGCAAAAAAACGTGGCAAAACCAGCCAGTGCTGATAGAATGAAGGCACAGAGGCAGGCGGAGGACGTCTGCTGAAAAGAAAGACTATATGATAAGAAGGAAAGAAAGGAATCGCCATGGCGGACCACTATGAGAAAGAATCGCTGCGCGCCTATCCGCGGCTGACCGTGGATCTTGGCAAACTCCGGGAGAACATCAGCCAGATCGTGAAGATCTGCGCGGCATCCGGCATCGAAGTAGCGGGCGTTGTAAAGGGCTTTAACGGGCTGGCGCCTGCGCTGCGGCCGTTCGCGGAGGCGGGGTGCAGACAGATCGCCTCATCGCGCCTGGAACATCTCAGGACGGCTGAAGAGGCGGGACTGCGCGCCGGGACCGGTGCGGGAGACGCGGGCGTAGAAACGCTGCTGGTGCGGATCCCGATGCTCTCCGAAGTGCCGGCGGTCATCCGGTATGCGGACATCAGTCTGGAGAGCGAGCCGGCTGTGCTGGAGGCACTGGAAAAAGAAGCGGCGGCGCAGGGCGTCACGCACGGCGTGATCCTGATGGCGGACCTCGGCGATCTGCGCGAAGGGTTCTGGGACAAAGACGAGATGGTGGAGGCAGCCGTTCATGTTGAGCAGCAGTTGCCGCACATCGAACTGTTGGGCGTTGGGGTCAATCTGGGCTGCTACGGCGCGATCTGCCCGGATACGGAGAAGATGAACGACCTCATCCATATCGCAGAGCGCATCGAGGAGAAGATCGGCCGGCAGCTGCGGTACATCTCCGGCGGTGCGACGACATCCTTCCCGTTGGTGCTGAGCGGGGAGATGCCTGCGCGCATCAATCACCTGCGCATCGGCGAAGGCATCCTCATCAACTACGACCTTCCCAACCTGTGGGGGCTCGATATGACACCGCTGCATGCGGACATCTTTACGCTCGAAGCAGAAGTCATCGAGGTGAAAAATAAACCGACCCATCCGGTCGGCAGGATCTTTGTGGACTGCTTCGGCGATACGCCGGTCTATGAGGACCGCGGCATCCGCCGCAGAGCGCTGCTTGGCATGGGCAAACTCGACTATACGATGATCGACAAACTGTATCCGCACACGGAGGGCGTTGCGCTCATCGGCGACAGCAGCGACCATGCGATCCTCGATGTGGAGGACTGCAAAGAGGACATCCGCGTCGGGGACGTCCTCGATTTTAATCTGGCATACCCAGCTGTGCTGTATCTGAGCCAGGATCCCTACATTACCATTCAGTACAGAGATGAAGAGTAGCTGTATCAGCGACCTCACTGCTGCAAAGTCTGACAGAACGACAGACACGGCGCACGGTCGGTACCTGAGACGAACGTTTTCACGGAAAAACCGCCACGCAGCAAGCTGCTGCGGTTTCCGTATGGGCTCTGCGCGCCGTATCAGAGATACGGGCAGAGCCGCAAGTTCGCCGAAGGGACTGCCGTGACAGCCGTGTCTTTTGAATTCGGGTATCGGATTGCTGCCTGCGAAGATGAATATGCACTAATCCATCGGCGCTTTACTGATCATCTCCTGCAATACCTGATTGGCCACATCACCCGCGACTGTCGCGCCGCTGCCGCCGTTCTCCACGAGGACGACGAAGGCGTACGGATAGTCTTCGTTGCGGATGTATCCATAAAACCACGAGTGCGGCGTATTGCCGTCGCCGACTTCCGCTGTGCCGGATTTGGCGCAGAGATCAAGTCCCGGGAAATTATCCTCGCCGTAGGTGGCGACCACATCGTTGTGCAGCATGCTGTCGAGCTTCGCTGCAGTGGTTTCTTCGAGCAGACGCTCCTTGCCGGGCTTGAATGTGAAGTCCGCATCCCAGCCGTTGGCAAACGTGACATCTTTGATCAGCGTCGGATTGACGGCGACGCCGCCATTGGCGATGGCGCCCATGTAGACCATCATCGCGCAGGGATTGACCATGTCGTGGTACTGCCCGATGCCCGCCCAGGCGAGCGCGAGGTCGGTGGAGGGGAAGTCGAACGTGCCTGCGGCGGTCTTGATGCCGTTGAGGCTGTACTGTCCGGTGATGCCGGACTTCCTGGTGTACTCTTCCAGCGCCGACGGTCCGACCTTGAGGGTGATGTCCGCAAAGGCGCAGTTGCACGAGTTGGCGAGCGCATCCTCAAAGCTCTGCGTGCCGTGGTTGTACGGGCAGGTGATCCTGTCGGTCTCGGCGTCGCCGAAGGAGATGACTTCCGGACAGGTGTACTCATAACTGTCCAGCCCGTTCAGCGTCTCGATCGCGGCGGTCGCTGTGATGACCTTGAAGATCGATCCCGGTACGAACGTACTGGATATAAACTTGTTGTAGTAGGCACCGTCCATATCCTCTGCGGAGAGATCCGGCGGATCGGTCGGATCGTAGTTCGGGGTGCTGACCATGCAGAGGACTTCGCCGGTCTTGTAGTTGTAAACGCCGACGGTGCCGTTGCGGCCTGCCAGTGCAGCGTTGGCTGCAGCGCAGGTATCCGCGTCGATCGTCAGGATGAGGTGCCGGCCGTTGCCGGTGATCGAGTGCGTGCCGGTCAGGAAACTGTACCCGACCAGTTTGTCGGCGAAGACCCGGTTGGCCCCGGTCGATATGTTGCCGACCGCATCGCCCACCGCATGCAGGGTGGCGGTGCGGATGCTGTAGTTTTCGTTGTAGTAGGGCACGCCGGTGTCGGTGTTCTCCATCAGCAGCGTCTCATTGCGGTCGTAGATCGCGCCTTTGCCGAGGTATCCGTTGGTATAGACGTCACCGTTGCCCGGGTAGGCTGCCCAGTCGCCGCCGTCTCTGGCGAGTTCATAGACATAGTAGCCAAGTCCCAGCAGCAGGACCAGCGCCAGTGCGATGCAGAGGCGCGCTCGCTTTTTCATTTTCTTCATTGGTCAGCGCCTCCTTTTCTGTTGTTCTTTGCGGAGCGTGCATGTCTTGCGCGCCGTTTTTTGGTTGGCGTGTCCGCCTCGAGGTCCAGCCAGTCCATGACATCGTCCACAACGTCCTCCGACAGTTTGGATCTGGAACGTTTGGAGCGTTTGCCTGCGTACTGGTTGGTTTCTGTAAAGACATCGCTGTAGTTGTCCGATGTTTCGCGGGCTCTGCCGTGACGGGCATAGTAATCGCCCTCGTCGTTGTCCGCTGCGTCGAAGATTTCATCCGGGTTGTCGGATACAGACCTGACGGCGAGCGAAGCATTCTGCCGTGTATCGGCTGCCTTCAGGAAGGCGAGCAGCCCCCAGGAGGTCAGCATACTCGTACCGCCGTTCGAGAGGAACGGAAGCGTGACCCCGGTGAAGGGGAAGATGTCAAGAGATCCCAGCACGTTCATGCACGACTGGAAGATGATCAGCGAAGTAGCAGCGCAGGCGGCGATCGTAAAGAATGTCGATCTGCCGAAGTTGATCGAGCGCACGGCGAAGAGGCCGAGTGCGACCAGAGAGAAGACAGCGAGCAGTGCGATGAGCAGGCCCCATTCTTCGCTGATCAGCGGGAACACGAGGTCGGTGTCCGCTGCAAAGATGCTGTGGAACCAGCCGTTCCCGGCGCCGAGCCCGAAGCAGCCGCCGCTGGCTGCCGCCGACATGCCGCGCACCTGCTGGAAGCCGCCTGCGTCCGGGAAGTCCCAGGCGTGCAGCCAGGAGGAGAAGCGCTGCGTGATATGCGGGATAAACCGGATCATCAGCAGTGCGCCGGCGACACTGACGCCGCCTACGAGGATGAGGGCGCCGAACTGGCCGCTGCGCAGATAGGAGATGATCAGGAAAGTGACAAAGAAGATGGCGGCGGTACCGAAGTCGTTCATGACCGCCAGTGCACCCAGGCAGAAGATCGAGAACCCGACGAACAGCGTCAGGTTTTTCTTTTCATACAGTTCGTCCAGCGTGGCGCTTCCGATAAAGATGAATGCGATCTTGACCAGCTCGGACGGCTGCAGCATGTAGCTGCCGATCGATACCCAGTTGACCGCACCGAACGAAGCGCTGCCGAAGACGATGTTGATGAGCAGCAGGATGACGCTGCCGATCACCAGGATCCTGCGGACCGCCAGCGAGCGCCGCAGATCCCGCAGATACCAGCACATGACAATGAAGAGGCCCATGCCGAGGAAGATGGCGAGGAGCTCCGTCGTGATCCCGGCGGCGTCGGATGTGGCGACGATCGCGAGGTTGAGTGTGCAGAGGAAGAAGACGATGGTCTCCATCTCAAAGCAGACCTGTCCGTGGCTGCGCAGGAGCGAGCAGTATACCCACATCGATACGCCGAAGAGCAGGAATGCAAAGATGACCGTAAAGGGCAGCTCCGCACCCTTTGCAGCGATCAGCTGAATGCAGGTGAGCAGCTGGAAAATGCTCAGCGCGATCAGGCTGGTCCAGGGAGAGAACCTGGTCGAATGCTTTTCGCGCATCATGACATTGCGCTGTTTTTCCGCAAGGCTGGGCGGCATGAGTGTGCAGTCCACACCACCGATCGTCAGCGTATCGCCCATCCGGACCAGCGTGGGTCCATTGACAGTCTTGCCGTTGACTTTGCTGCCGCTCTTGCTGTCGAGGTCGCTGTAGAACCAGTCGCCGCGGCTGTTGCGCACGAGGGTGCCGTGGTTGCGCGAGACGGTCATGAGGTCGACGTGCAGGTCGACGCTCTTGTCGCGGCCGATGACGTTCTCCCAGTGGAGGATCGGCACGAAGTGGCTCCCGGGCAGGCTGAGGTAGCCCCAGATCTCCGGGGGCGTCTTTGCCCGCAGCAAAGAGATGACCGCGCGGCCGACGATGAAGACAGCGAGCACGACAAATACAAACCTGACCACGGTCGTGTAGTACAGCGCGAGCCGCGGGAAGGACTGGAAGATACTCGATAAGGCCTCCATGATCGGGGCGGTTTTTTCAGCAAAAGATCCTAACATAGCGATTACAGTATACCATTATTCACGGTATCGCACCACTTAATAGGTATGAAGATGCGCTGAGGATGCGCTGAAGAAAAGCATCGATGCCGGCGGGAAAGCGAGATCACCGTGTTGAAAAACAGCCGTTTATCATATAAAATATTTCCGTATGCGGCCATGCTGAAAGGCCGCGGGCAAAACGGCAGAAAACGCTGCCCAGGCAGCGGGAAAGAGAGTACAACGTGCAGAAGGCAAGCGACCAGGCGGCAAAGGCCGCTGAGAAAGTAAAGAACAATGCAGCAAAAGGCACTGCTGTAATGCGCAGCGGTGCAGCGTCTGCGGCAAACAAGATCCGCAGCACCTACCGGGATCTGCATCCGAAGAAAAAACGCGGCGACAGATACGACGGCAAACGCGTCGATGTAGACGCCATCCATTATGCGATGGTGCATCTGTACAACAACCGCACCGATGCGGAAGTGTTCATCAACGAGACGTTCGATGTATCGAAGGTGCTCGAGTATGTAGAAAGAAAGAACCAGGAAGACCCGAGCTTCAAGACCAAGCCCTGGCATGTCTTTGTCCAGGCGGTGGCCAAGACGGTCTATGAGCGCCCGATGCTCAACCGGTTCATCTGTGGCCGCAGGGTCTACGACCGCAACAAGGTGATCATGGGCTTCATGGTCAAGCAGGAATTTGAGGACGGCGCTGAAGAGCTGATGCTCATGGCGAACGCGCGCCCGGAGATGGTGCTCGACGACATGAGTCACCTGATTCTCGGCGACACCAGAAAGCTTCGCAAGGGAGAAGAGGAGAGCTCGGCAACCGAGAAGATCCTCAATGTATATAAGAATCTGCCGCGCAGCGGCCAGCGCGCTGTGATCGAGACGGTCAAGTGGCTCGACTACCACGGCGTTCTGCCGCCGGACATCATCGAGACGCAGATCCATCACGCGACGGTCCTGATGAGCAACCTCGGCAGCATCAAGTGCGACGCCCCGTACCATCACCTCAACAACTTCGGGACCAACAGCATCGTCTGCACAGTCGGCGAGATCCACAAGGCGCCCCTGTACGATGAAAACGGCGAGGCGCATGTGACCGATGTCGTGGACTTCGGTCTGACGCTGGATGAGCGCATTGCGGACGGGTTCTACTTCGCGAAGTCCGTGAAGGTTCTGCGGTACATCCTGGAGCATCCGGAAGTGCTCGATCAGCCGCTCAGCGAGCCGCTCGGCATCGAGTTCTAGGAATCGCTCTGCAAAGCCGATATCTGACAGTCATGCGGCTGTCAGAGCAGGTCCCTCGGTGAACTGAAGACGTTCACCTCGAGACCTGACTCTGCGCCGCATCCCATATCAAATTACCACTTACATCTTTAATAAATCAGTTATATTTACTAACGAGAGAGCAATGACGACAAAAGCACCTTGGTATCCAACGTATCAGGAACTCGGTATTCCGGAGCATCTCGACTATCCGGACATGTCGATGTTCCAGCTCATCGAGAGCAATGCAAAGGCGTATCCGGACGGGATCGCCTACGAATTTGAAAACACGAAAGTGACCTTCCGCGAGTTCATCGGCAAGGTCCACACCTGCGCGAAGGCGCTGCGTGCACTCGGCATCAAACCCGACGACAGGGTCACGATCTGCATGCCGAATGCGCCACAGGGCATCATCATGTTCTACGCGCTCAACCTGATCGGGGCGATCCCGAACATGGTCCACCCGCTATCCTCGGAAGGCGAGATCGAGTTCTATCTCACGTTCTCGCACAGCAAGGCGGTGCTGGTGCTCGACCTGTTCTACGCAAAGGTCGCAGCGGTCCGCGGCAATGCACCGGAACTGGAGCATGTCATCGTGGCGGATATCGCGACAGAGCTCAAAGGCGTGCTGAAGACAGGCTACAAACTGACTTCCGGCCGCAAGATCAACAAGAAAAACCGCGGCGTTTCCGCAGAGGGGACCATCTCCTGGACGGACTTCATCGCAGGGGCGGCCACCTGGACAGGCGAGTATGTCCGTTCGCAGCGCGGTGCAGATCCGGGCGCGATCCTCTACAGCGGCACGACCGGCACAACGAAGGGGATCCTTCTCTCCAACCTCAACTTCAACGCGCTGGCGCTGCAGCTGTCCGCGTTTGTACCCGGCGTTATGCCTGGTCAGAAAATGCTTTCCATCATGCCGATCTTCCACGGATTTGGCCTCGGCGTCGGGATTCACTCGATGCTGGTGCTCGGGGTAACGTGTCATCTTGTTCCGCGGTTCAGCGTGGAGACGTATGCGAAGCTGCTCAAGAAGGTGCAGCCCAACTACATCGCCGGTGTCCCGACGCTGTACGAAGCGCTGCTGCGCAGCGACAAGATGCAGGGCGTCAATCTGGCCTGCCTGAAAGGGGTCTTCTCGGGAGGCGATTCCTTGTCGGTCGAACTCAAACGCAAGGTCGACAGATTCCTGAAAGATCACGGCGCCACCATCGAGGTGCAGGAAGGATTTGGCCTGACCGAATGCGTCACGGCGAGCTGCCTCACCCCGCGCGGGCATTACAAAGAGGGCAGCATCGGGATCCCGTTCCCGGACACCTACTACAAGATCGTCAAGCCCAGCACGAAGGTCGAAGAGCCGTACGGGCATGAAGGCGAGATCTGCATCGCAGGTCCGTCGGTCATGATCGAATACATCGACAACGAAGAAGAGACGGCGTCCACCCTGCAGTGGCACGAGGACGGCAAACGGTGGCTCCACACCGGCGACCTCGGGATGCAGGATGCGGAAGGCTTTATCTATTTCCGTCAGCGCATCAAGCGCATGATCGTCAGCTCCGGCTACAACATCTATCCGTCGCAGCTCGAGAACATCATCGACGGCAACGAGCACGTCCTGATGAGCACGGTCGTCGGGGTGCCGGATCCGTACAAGGTCCAGAAGGTCAAGGCCTACATCGTCCTGAAGAAGGGCGTGCAGCCGACGCCGGAAGTCAAGGCGGACATCGAGGAGCACTGCCGCAAGAACATTGCCCACTACGCGCTGCCGTACGAGTACGAGTACCGCGACAGTCTGCCGCAGACGCTGGTCGGCAAGGTGGCGTTCACAGTGCTTGAAAAGGAAGCGCTCGATGAGGTCTCCGCGAGCCCGGAACAGGATCCGGACGCGAAGAAAGCCGCCAAGGCGGAAAAGGCCGCGAAGCAGCCGAAAGCGCCGAAGGAAGACAAACCTGCCAAGGAGGTAAAGCCGCAGAAGGGCGGGAAAAAGAAAAAGGCTGCCGCGGCTGCTGAAAAAAACAGCACGGAAGGCGAATAAACCAGTTGCTAAGCCGCAAAGGCTTCTATATAGTATTAAACACGTGATGAAAATGTTCCGCTCCCGGATGCAGGAGCGAAGAAAAAGGAGACATGAACATGGACTACGCAAAAGAGTATCAGAGCAAACTGACCACACCGGAAGAGGCGGTCAAGGTCGTCAAGTCCGGCGACTGGGTCGACTACACCTGGTGCATGACCCATCCGGTCGCACTGGACAAGGCGCTGGCTGCCAGAAAAGACGAGCTGACAGACGTCAAGGTCCGCGGCGGCGTTACGATGTGGATGCCCGAGATCGCAAAGGCTGATGATGCCGGTGAGCATTTCACATGGCACAGCTGGCACTGCAGCGGTGTTGACCGCAAGGTCATCAAGAAGGGCATGGGTTACTTCGGCCCGATCCGTTACTCCGAGCTGCCCAACTACTACAGAGACAACGTTGAGGACATCGACGTCGTCATGTTCTCCGTTCCGCCGATGGACAGATTTGGCAACTTCAACTTCTCTTTGTCGCCGTCCCACACCGACGCGATCCTGTCCCGTGCAAAGCATGTTATCGTTGAAGTCAACGAGAACCTGCCCTGGGTCTATGGTCTGACACAGACAGAAGTCAATATTAAGGACATCGACGCGATCGTAGAGTGCAACACTCCGCTGGCCGAGATGGGCAGCGCTCCGGCGACCGAGATCGATAAGAAGGTTGCTGAACTGATCGTTCCCGAGATCCCGAACGGCGCCTGCCTGCAGCTGGGTATCGGCGGCATGCCGAACACCGTCGGCAGCATGATCGCAGAGTCCGACCTGAAGAACCTGGGCGTGCATACCGAAATGTACGTCGACGGTTTTGTCGACATCGCAGCGGCCGGCAAGATCAACGGCCTGTGCAAGACACTCGACCGCGGCCGTCAGGTCTTCGCGTTCGCAGCCGGCAGCAAGAAGCTGTTTGAGTATGCGGACCGCAACCCGGATGTCATGGGCGCACCGGTCAACTACACCAACGACGTCCACGTTGTCAGCCAGATCGACAACTTCATCTCCATCAACAACGCAGTCGACATGGACATCTTCGGCCAGATCAACTCCGAGAGTGCCGGCACCCGTCACATCTCCGGTACAGGCGGCCAGCTCGACTTCGTCATGGGCGCATACCTGTCCAACGGCGGCAAGAGCTTCATCTGCATGTCCTCCACAATGACCGACAAGCAGGGCAACGTCAAGAGCCGCATCCTGCCGACGCTGAACAACGGTTCCATCGTCACCTGCCCGCGCAGCTGCGTCCAGTACGTCGTCACCGAGTACGGCATGGTCAACCTCAAGGGCATGTCCACTTGGGAAAGAGCAGAGGCGCTGATCGGCATCGCGCATCCTGACTTCCGTGAAGAGCTGATCCAGGAAGCTGAGAAGATGAACATCTGGAGACGTTCCAACAAATAGTGACAACATCATAAGGAAAGATTGTACAGCCCGGACCGGCCCCGCTGGTCCGGGTAGATATTTATAAAGAAAGAGAAGGAATCGTATACAACCATGAAAGAGTTCTTGAAGAGGAAGAACATCGTTATCTCCGGCAAGCGCTACGGCATCGACGCCCTCGGCGCGATGGCGCAGGGCCTGTTCGCCTCGCTTCTGATCGGTACCATTCTGAATACTATCGGCACACAGTTCCACATCGCCTGGCTGACGCAGGTCGTCGCCACCATCGGCGGTGTGGATTATACGGTCGGCGGTCTGGCGTCCGCCATGAGCGGGCCCGCGATGGCCATCGCGATCGCGTACGCGCTGCAGGCGCCGCCGCTCGTGCTGTTCTCGATGACGGCGGTCGGCTTTGCGGCGAATGCACTGGGCGGCGCCGGCGGCCCGCTCGCAGTCCTGTTCGTCGCCATCATCGCGACCGAATGCGGCAAGGCCATCAGCAAGGAGACCAAGATCGACATCCTCGTGACGCCGATTGTGACCATCCTCATCGGCATCGGCCTGTCTGCGCTGATCGCGCCGGGTCTTGGCAAACTGGCTTCGTACGTCGGCAACCTGATCATGTGGGCGACCGAACTGCAGCCGTTCCTCATGGGCATCGTCGTCTCTGTCGTGGTTGGTGTGGCGCTGACGCTGCCGATCTCCTCGGCGGCGATCTGTGCGGCGCTGAGCCTGACGGGTCTTGCGGGCGGTGCGGCGGTAGCCGGCTGCTCCGCGCAGATGATCGGCTTCGCGTTCATGTCCTTTAAGGAAAACCGCTGGGGCGGTCTCATCTCGCAGGGCATCGGCACCTCCATGCTGCAGATGCCGAACATCATCCGCAATCCCCGCATCTGGATCCCGCCGACGCTCGTCTCGGCGATCACCGGTCCGATCGCGACCTGCCTGTTCAAACTGCAGATGAACGGCGCGCCGATCAACTCCGGCATGGGTACGTGCGGCTTCTGCGGCCAGATCGGTGTCTGGACCGGCTGGGTCGCGCCGAGTGAGGCTGCGCTCGAAAGAGGCGCGGAGGCGTTAGCGGCGACCGGGTTTGACTGGTTCGGGCTGTTCCTGATCAGCATCATCCTGCCGGCAATCCTGACACCCATCATCGCGCACTTCTTCCGCAAGATCGGCTGGATCAAGGAAGGCGACCTGACGCTCGAGGCGTAGCATGCATAGGAATTGCCTGACATGGCGATTCCTGACCACTGAAAGAAGAGAGGCTCCGGCCTTGCGGCCGGGGTCCTTTTGGTGCTGTTTTGCCTATATTTCGAACTTAGCATTGCATGTATTTTGTATGTATTTTTAGTACATAAATACAACAATAAACCTACTCCAAAACACTTGTCACTTTTTTAACACGATGCTACTATGAGCATGTAAGAAGGATCCGCAAGAAAAAAGATCAGGATCCGACAGAGAAAGGACCTTGATCGATGATCCGGATACCGACAGAGAAAGGGTCCGGATAACAAGAAACCACCGGGGGATCTGAAGACGAAGAAGGATCTGAGGACGCCGGGTCGGGACAGCGGAGAATCATACAAATAAACCGTTCAGAGAATGGACGGGAAAGAAGGAAGGTGGAGCCACCGGAAATGCAGAAGAAAAACGAACAGGTATAGTACCGATCGTTTTGGAACAAAGATCGCCTGAGCCGGCACGGGATGCTCGGACAGGACAGGAAAAGTGAAAGCATTAAGAAGTTTGCCAACACAGAGGACATAGAAGCAAGAGAATGTAGTCCGAGCCGATGAAGTGCCGGAGAGCAAGTCCATGAGGCAGATGGAAATGACGGAAACTTTGCCGCAAGGTATCTTTGGGAAGAAAGATCGGTACTATTATTTTTTGGGTTATAGGACAAAAAGAGTTGGTAAAAACGGCTGTAAGCGAAGGAATTCCAATAGCTGCAGCCGTTTTATCTTGTTTCCAAGAAGATACAGGTCGGACAAAAAGAGTTGGTAAAAAGCCAG
>Ga0129307_1000954_pt1 | contig 37273 bp, 34 predicted proteins | sample P1105metagenome_FD_94437 | JGI IMG/M metagenome (GOLD analysis project Ga0129307, IMG submission 94437) | Capybara group fecal microbial communities from Wisconsin, USA - P1105 metagenome | ecosystem: Host-associated > Mammals > Digestive system > Large intestine > Fecal | place: USA: Wisconsin...
CCTACTGGTGTTTCAGGCCATCTTCCCTCCCAATACAGTTCATCACATTTTCTTTTAAACTCATATGAATAGCGCATAGTAAAACCCCCTTCCCTGGTTGTCCAGGAAAGGGGGTACATATCACGCCTGTTCTTCAGGCAAAAAGGCTTTTTGATTTGTTCCGGTCTTATTGGCACGTTGTCTTCTATAGGTCAGCCTATTATCTGTATCTCTCTCGGATAGCTGTTCAGGACTTCACATCCATCCTTTGTCACTAGTACCAGATCCTCGATCCTGACTCCGAATTTACCGGGAAGATAGATGCCGGGCTCTATGCTGAAAGTCATTCCCTCTTCCACTGTTCCGGTATTCGAAGCAGATACGGAAGGTTCTTCATGAAGCTGCATTCCGATATTGTGACCGAGTCTGTGAGTAAAATACTCTCCATACCCCATCTCGGTAATATAATCCCTTGCTGCGGCATCCACGTCACAGAATCTCACTCCAGGTTTCACCGCTGCCTTGCCCCTTCTGTTTGCTTCCTTGACTATCTCATATACCTTTCTCTCTTCTTCAGAAACTTCCTTATAGAAAAAAGTCCTTGTCATATCTGAGAAATATCCGTTTGTTTCCTGGCCGGCATCGACAAGCACCACACCGGGGCTTATTACTGTATCGCTGTTTACGTGATGGGGATCAGCTGCTCCAGGTCCGAATCCCACGAGCGGGGCCCAGGGCTCTCCAACTTTCTTGTATTCTGCTATAAGAAGGTCCGCGAGCTCCAGTTCCGTCATTCCCGGTCTTATGAGTTCCGGAACTTTTGCGATTATCTCATCGTTAAGAACGGAAGCTCTTCTCATGAGTTCCTTTTCATCTTCTCCCTTTATCATCCTCAGTTCCTCTACGACATAAGAACCCACTTTTGGAACGATGTCGTTTCTCTGTTCGAGGAGCTGTATCAGGAACTGGGAGTAAAGGAACCTGTCTATCCCTATCTTTCCGGAAGGCAGAAAACGTGCCAGCCCTTCCGTCGCTATATCCGTATCATCATGATATACTACATCAAAACTCTCATCTCCCGAAACGGGAAACAGCCTGTTAATGAAGAGTATGCTCTTTCCTTCTTTCGGAACCGCAAGAGCCATGAGTCTCTCCCCAACATGGACGAAATTCCTGTTGAGCAGGTATCTGATAGATGTGGGCTCACAGATTACTGCGGCCTCAAGCCCTGTTTTCCTGATCTTATCCTGTACTCCTAACAGCCTCTCTGAATATATGCTCATGAATAAACCTCCTATTATCCTGCTATCCTTGTTACATCAAACCCTTCTCCATGGACTTCGTTAGACTCCAGTATGATGGTGAATGCGTTCTCATCCACCTTCTTTATCGCTGTCTCTATAAGGAACATCTGCTTATTATTGCAGGCACAGAGCACCATCTGTTTTGGTTCCATCTTATATGCCCCTTTTACGTCCACAAGAGTAGCTCCTCTCTCCGTCACCTCATCTATCGCCTTTGCCACTTCGGGTCCCTTCTCGGTGATCACCAGAGCAAGTTTTCCTGCATTAACTCCGAACATCATCTTGTCTATCACGGTATTTGTGACATAGCTGATTATAAGGCCGTACATGATTCCGTCAACGTCCTGCATGATGAGACCGCCTGCCACAACAATGAGCCCGTCTACGAAGAAAAGTATCTTTCCGAGCGATATGTGCGGGAAAATAGCCTTTATATATACTGATACGAAATCCGTTCCTCCCGTCGACGCGTTTCTCATGTAGATGATCGCGTATCCGAAGCCTCCAAGGACTCCTGAACTTAAAGCCGAAAGCATCATGCTGCCCTTATATACCGGAAGAAGCGGGGCCAGATAGTCCGTTGCAAGTGAATAAACAAGTGTGCAGAAGACGGATCTCCAGAAGAACTTTTTGCCTATCCTTTTATAACAAAGAATCGCTACAGGGATATTGAGGGCTATGTTCGTGATACCCATAGGAAGTCCGAACAGATAATTCAGGATCATGGCCAATCCTGAGAATCCGGTCAGCGGGAAATTAAATGCAACAGCAAAGTTATAAAGCGCTATTGCGCAGATCACGCTTGCCAGAAACAGTATCAGATAATCCAGAAGTGATTTGAAAAACTTACCTGTTTTCATAATCGTTCCTTTCATTTACAAATCTTTCAGATCAGATGATCATACTGATATTCTAACATATTTGATCTTTCTTTCCCCGTTTGAGGCAAAAGAAACGGCCCATGCCAGTTTATTCTGACATAGGCCCCATCACTTATCCTAAGAGGTTCTTGAGTCCGCCCAGCTTCTCTCCCAGATTGTCCAGGTTGAGCTTTGCTTTTACTCCGTCCACTATCGGCTGAATCTGATCATCAGGCAGGTCTACTCCGGCAAGACTTTCAACGGTCTTGACGGGCTCCTTCGTGAAGTTCTCAGCCATCTTTGGATCACCCTTGAGTTTCGCAAGGATGTCTTCTATGATCTTCTTGATATCAAATGCCATTATCCTTCTCCTTTTGTGTCAGCCGTGTAATCCTCTGGCCTGACGGTCCATATCCTCGACCACTATGTCATATATTTCACCCAGAGTCGAGCAATACTCAAGTACTTTCCAGGGTTCGTTGGTATGATAGTGGATCTTGATCAGGGTGTCATCTCCTACTGCAAGCAGGCAATCTCCGTTGAAGTTGTCGATGAAATAATCTCTGATGACGTCTTCGTCCAGATCTTCTCCTTCGATCAAAAGCTGTGTGTCGTAACGATATTCAAGCATGATTACGTCTCCTTGGTCATGTTAGGCATGTGCCAAATTCAATGAAATTCTATCACTTGTGAAATTTTTTGTAAATAAAGCGCAATGACGGGTGAAGCGCTTCTCTGTTTATGATATCTTTTTTTTAGTTTTCATTTATTTGGAGGCCAGATATCTGATGAAACTGAAAACAAGGATCATTTCCTTAATCATATGTATGATGCTCATCCTGTGCTCTTGCTCGGTCATTGAGAATCCGGAAAGTCTTCCTTCTGAAGCCCAGAGTGAGAACAGACACAGCCGATCGTATTTTTCTTCCATAAAAGGTAATGGGAAGGACGAATGGCTCATAATGCTTTATCTCAACGGAGAGGGCATAGAGGATTTCGGGATAGCGTCATATATAATCTCTCAACTCATAAAGACTGAGATCCCCGGTAAGATCACAATAGTCATACAGACTTTCGGCGTCACAAAGTGGCAGGCGGATTTCATGTCCACTCTTTCCGACAGGATACTTATAACCTCAAAAGGGATCAGTTCATCTGCAACGACTGCTACGAACGGAACCGCAGCAGATCTTAGATCTTTTGTGGAAACTTCTGAAACAGAATTTGATTCGTGCAATCGCAAAGGGCTGTTCATCATAGGGGAGAACAAGCTTTCTTCATTTGACATGGAAGACGCTCTTAACGGAGCAGATCTGGATTTTCTGGCCATCAATTCTTCCAGTTTCATCTCATTTGAAGATGCATACATTCTAAGGAATACGGCAGACTACCTGATATCCTCAGGGGCAGAGTACTGTGTGAACTGGGATTATGCCAACTTCATCGCCATGTTGGCCAACAATACTTCATATTTATGCAGGGATATCGCAAGACTTCTTTATGACGGTATAGTCACAGATTCCATTTTTGCCGTGACGAACACTAACCCTTGCCTGTATTGTCTGGACCTTACGAGAGTTCAGTTCGCAAAGGACAAGGTGAAGACCCTCCTCGATGAGGCTTATCAGACTATCCTGGAAGGTAATTTTTCAAGCATAGCATATGCAAGAGCGAACTCCTCATGTGATGATCTGTGTATATATGGTACTGATTTTGCTGATGCTCTCATATATGAATCCTCTTCAGAATGCAAGAAGAGGCTTGAGGACTGCATGGTCTACCACTCATCAGATGATGTCAAGCTTTCTCTCTTCGTTCCCATAAACGAGTCTGTCTGCAAGGATCTTCCGTCAACTCTCTCAAAATATTCTGCGGCAGGAATAGATTATGTTGATTTCATAACGGCATACCTTACTGCTGTCAGCTGTATTGATACTGAGAGCAAAACACATGACTGGTTCGACAAAGATGTTGCAGCCAAATATACCGGAAGCGGGTCGATGCTATCGATAGAACTACCATCAAAATCCCTTGCCATAAATGAGGATCACGTGGTATTTGCTGTAAATGAATCAGATGTGACCAAGGTCAGCAGTGTAACGACCATGACCTTTGCCGATACCGGAGAATACTACATACTCCTTGGAGACGTTCCTTCATCTGAATATTCTGGAGGCAGCTATATCATTGCAACCACCGAGGACGAATGGATGCACATAAACGGAAATGTCGTCTGCAGATACGGATATGTAGGGGTTGACGGCAAGGAGCATTTCAGGATACCCTGCAAAGTCAATGAAACGGACGTCTTCCTTATAGTTTCTGATAACCAGGTCCTGTCCGCTCTACATGATACCGGCATCTTCTGCCGTACCGAAGAGATAGTTACCGGTGATATCATCACTTTCTCATACCCGATAATCTCATATGAAGGTGAAATAATGGGCAGCACGACTTACGGTTACAAGATCGCCGTTGCAAAAGAGCTTGCTATAACATATTCTCCCGTATCCACGGGCGACATAATAATTGAATGCATAATAAAAGACATCACCGGACATTCGTACTACAGTGATGCCTTTAATCTCAGGGCTGAGATCATGGAGAAGGAGATCTCCTGATCGTAAGGCTCATATCATTCGGTCTTAGGCTCAAATGTGACATTGCATTTGAGCTTTTTAAATGTATTTCTGTCCTGCGCGGAAAGAATTACTGTGGAATGGACCTGACTCCCCTCCAGTTTGTTCAGCTGACTGAGCGCCAGTCTGGCAGCCTCGTTCCATTCTGCAGTACTGGAAAGCGCTATCAGGACCTCATCTGTATGAAGCCTGGGGTTCCTGCTTCCGAAATATCTGGTCTTAAGCTCCTGTATAGGCTGTATGGCCCTTGGTGAGATTATATCGTCTTCATGAGGAATCTCAGCAAGTTCCTTGAGAGTATTCAGGAGCGCTGCTGAGCTGGCTCCAAGAAGATCACCCGTCTTTCCGGTAAATATCCTTCCGTCAGCAAGTTCTATTGCAACTGCAGGGCTGCCTGTCTCCTCAGCTTTTCTGAGTGCAGGGCCTACCGTCTTTCGATCAAGAACAGTAAGGTTCTCCTGATTCATGAGCATCTGGATCTTCAGAACTTCCTCCTGACTCCTGGTACCTTCGGCCACACCGTCTATGGCCTCATAATATCTTCTTATTATCTCCTGCCTTGAAGCTTCCCTGCAGACTTCGTCATCAATTATGCAGTTCCCCGCCATATTGACTCCCATGTCCGTTGGAGACTTGTAAGGACTTTCCCCGTATATCCTCATGAACATTGCATTGACTACCGGGAATATCTCAACATCGCGGTTATAGTTGACCGTAGTGATGCCGTATTCTCTCAGGTGATACGGGTCTATCATGTTTATGTCATTGAGGTCTGCCGTTGCAGCCTCATATGCCAGATTCACCGGATGATAGAGAGGAAGGTTCCAGATCGGGAAAGTCTCGTATTTTGCATAGCCTGCTCTAACTCCTCTTTTCAGCTCATGATACAACTGAGAAAGACATGTTGCCATCTTGCCGCTTCCGGGTCCTGGAGCTGTGACTATGACTAAAGACCTGGATGTCTCAATATAATCGTTCTTTCCGTATCCGTCATCGCTGAGGATGAGATCCATATTGGAAGGATATCCCGGTATCATATAGTGATGATAAACCTTTATCCCCATAGCCTCGATCTTCTTCTGAAAAAGATCCGCAGCTCTCTCCCCTGTGTACTTCGTAAGAACCACACTGCCGACGAAAAGGCCTCTTGACTGAAACTCACGAATCAGTCTGATGACATCTTCATCATATGTGATACCTATGTCGGCCCTTATTTTATGCCTTTCTATATCAGCGGAACTGACTGCGATCACTATCTCAGCATGTTCGGATATCTTGGAAAGCATCTGGAGCTTGCTGTCGACAGCAAAGCCGGGAAGGACTCTGGAAGCATGATAATCATCGAACAGTTTTCCCCCGAATTCCAGATAAAGCTTATTATCAAACATTGAGATCCTGTCCATTATGTGTTCGGACTGCATCCTCAAATATTTCTGATTGTCAAAACCGATCTTCATAAACACCATCCAACAGATTATTCGGATAAATAAATGGGTGTAACATAAATCAAAAACACCGTTCATTAGTATATCATAAATGATACTGCATTTGAACGGACTAGCCCCTGCTGAAACCAAAAAGGTCCGGACCCGAATGACGGAGCCGGACCTGTATATTGATCTTGATCAGTTCTCAGAGTATCGACTTTTCTATTGTCGGGTCGTTCTCATGCTCCTTGATATATCTTGACCACTTGATGTATCCGTAGGTCGTGTTCGTGAAAAAGCCCAGTTTCAATATAAGGAGTATCCACTGTCCTGCAAGGATATTTATAACGGTTTCAAGAGCTGTATAGATATACCATGCTATCCACTGCTCACGGTATCTGAAGAGTATGAAGAGACCGTTTGCGATGCCTACCGCACTTACGCAGGCATCTATGTAACAGACTATGTTTTCCAGCAGGGGATTGTCAGCCAGTATCCCTTCTCCCTCTATGAAAGTCATGAGATAGCCCACGACTACAGTCCATATGACTATTCCGATAATAATGACTATCTCCTGCCACCCTTTCAGCCTTCTTACTATGGTAAGTTCTTCCTGTTCCCTGTCGGGATGTCTGTGCCAGTTTATGAAGCTGATGATGTCTATCGGTATCCAGAAGAACAGAGTTACTGCCATTGTTGCAAATCTGTAGGACAGGATTATGCAGATCGCTATTTCTACGAGTTCCACTATCAGTGAGACTAAAAAGTTCCACTTGCTCTGCTTGGATATGAGAAGCTCACAAGCCACGTTGCTGAATATATCCACGAGATATAATGCCATGATCACCCCTCCGTGAACTCCCTGAGTCTCCTCCTCAGGGAACAGGAATGCGAAGATGATCGATAAGATGACTATGCTGAAGAACCATACCTTCTCATATGTAGTAAAAAAGTTCCAAAAACGTTTTAGTTTTTCCATTGTTACTCCTTGATATCAAGAAGATCCAGTATCTCTCCTGCCTGATAGATTGAACCGGTAAATACCAACATGATCTCCTTTCCTTTTCTATATGCTTCTGCTTTTTTATATGCGTCTTCTGTGCCTGTGCATAAGGTCAGTTTGTCCTTATCAGTGAACAGCTCTGCGAGTTCTTCCGCCCGGAAGCTCCTGTCATAATCCATCTGAGAAACGAAAACGTGCTCAAACAGATCATTTGCCATGGTGTCAAAGAAAGATACGTCCTTATCCTTCATCGAGGAGCAGATCAGTACTTTTCTCCTTCCCTTATACTCTCCCGAAAGAGTCTCATACAGATATTTCAGCGAGTCCACGTTGTGGGCTCCGTCCACCAGTATATCACTGTCTTTGATATATTGCTGTCTAGCTGGAAGCACAGTCTTCTTGAGGCCTTTTCTGATATGGTTCTCATCTATGGTATATCCCTCCTTTGCAAGAACCTTCACGGCCTCAATGGCAAGACATGCATTTATGTATTGCTTCCCGGTAGCATTTCTGAGTTCAAAAGGCCCCTCCCCCTTATATGTGAACTTCCCTGTCTTGTCTATCACAAGAGCGTCTTCATCCACGAAGGAAAGATCATTCTTCCTGTATAAAGCAGTGGTCTCTATCAGTTTTCTGACCTGATCCTGCTGAGGAGCGGAAACAGTGCTGCAGTTCATCCTCATTGCCGCGACCTTTTCCACGGCTATCTTCTCTATGGTATCTCCAAGTACTCCCATATGGTCCATACCTATGGAAGTAATGACCAGTTCCTTAACGGGCAGCCTTGTAGTAGCATCATGTCTGCCACCCATGCCTGCTTCCATAACAGCTATGTCGACTTCTTTCTCTGCAAAATACCTTAATGAGGTATCGAAGAACTGACGGAAATAGCCTGTCTCCACAGTATCCTTCATAAGTCTGTTCAGATCCCTGTTTGAGATGAGCCTTCCATTGATGCTGATCCTCTCGTTAGGGACCCTCACGTGAGGTGATACGAAGAGACCTGTCTTATATCCTGCAGAACTCAATATATTTGCTATATATGTGGAAGTGGATCCTTTCCCCTTCGTTCCAACTATCTGAATGTAATCCATTATCAGATCAGCCCCTCCATATAATGAAGTCTCTCTTCAGTTGCTTTGAGCATGTCGGTATATTTGGCGAGCTTATCTCTCTCCTCCTGTACGACCTTCTCAGGCGCCTTGCTCACGAACCTCTCGTTCTGAAGCTTGCCGTTGGCTCTTTCGACCTCTCCTTTGAGAGAAGCAAGTTCTTTTGAGAGCCTTTCTATCTCTTTTGAGATATCGATGAGCTCTCCGAGCGGTATGTAACTTGAAGAGTTTGTGGTTATGGCAGCAGCGCAGCCTTCAGGCTCCCTGAAGTCAGAATCATGGAACTCCACTCCAGAACCATATGCCAGTTTGGCGATATAGTCTCCTGCTGCTTCCAGATTCTCTCTGTCCCTGGTCGCAATGTAGATCTTGGCTTTCCTGCTCGGAGGAACGTTCATCTGAGACCTTATGTTCCTGATGCTCCTCACGATGTTCATGACTTCTTCCATGGCTGACTCTTCCTTCACGAACGAGAACCCTTCGACAGGCTCAGGCCATTTTGAGATCATTATGCTCTCTCCTGCATGCAGCATCTCCACATAGATCTCTTCAGTAATGAACGGCATTATCGGGTGGAGCATCTTTAAGGCCTGCTTCAGAACATATACAAGCACGCTCAATGCAGTTGCCTTTTCATCTTCTGTTCCTTCGTAAAGCCTCGGTTTTGTCATCTCTATATACCAGTCGCAGTATTCGCTCCATATGAAGTCATATATCTTTGAGCATGCAAGACCGAGCTCGAACCTTTCGAGATTGTCTGTAACCTCGGATATGACAGTATTGAGTCTGCTAAGTATCCACTTATCGGATATGTCGAGATCGAGCTTTTCTATGTCTTCGCTTATCGCGTTATCCTTTATGTTCATGGCAACGAATCTTGAGGCGTTCCAGATCTTGTTTGCAAAGTTTCCTGCTGCCTTGACCTTGGAGTCATAGAAACGCATGTCATTTCCGGGACTGGTTCCCTGCGCCAGAGAGAATCTCAATGAGTCGGCACCGTATTCCTCTATTACTTTCAGAGGGTCTATGCCGTTTCCGAGGGATTTACTCATCTTTCTTCCCTGGTCATCCCTTACTATCCCGTGTATGTTGACATATTTGAAAGGGATCTCTCCCATGGCTTCCATGCCGAATACTATCATCCTTGCCACCCAGAAGAAGATGATATCATAGCCCGTAACGAGCACATCTGTCGGATAGAAGTACTTGAGCTCTTCTGTCTGTTCCGGCCATCCCATAGTGGAGAACGGCCAGAGCCCGGATGAGAACCAGGTATCAAGGACATCTTCGTCCTGATACATCTCTCCTCCGCAGTCGGGGCACTTGAAGATATCGTTCTCGGAGACTACCATCTTCCCGCAGTCCTTGCAGTAATAAACAGGTATCCTGTGGCCCCACCATAACTGTCTCGAGATGCACCAGTCTCTTATGTTCTCCATCCAGTTGAAGTATGTCTTGGCGTATCTGTCAGGAACGAACCTGATCCTGCCGTCCCTGACAGCTTCTATTGCAGGTTTGCTCAAAGACTTCATGGAAACGAACCACTGAGCTGAGATAATAGGCTCTATTATGGTCCCGCACCTGTAGCACTTTCCCACGTTATGACTGTAATCCTCTATGCTGACGAGATTTCCCATCTCTCTTAATTCTTCAACTATCTTTTCTCTGGCAACATCTCTGTCCATGCCGCAGTACTTGCCGCCATTCTCATTGACTCTTCCTTCGTCATCAAGCACTCTTATGATCTCAAGATTGTGTCTCTGAGCGACCTCGAAGTCATTCGGATCATGAGCAGGGGTCATTTTGACGGCTCCGGTTCCGAAGTCCATCTCTACATAATCATCAGCAACAATCGGAATCACTCTGTTCATGATTGGCAGTATGCAGTTCTTGCCGACCATATCCTTATATCTTTCATCCTCAGGGTTCACGGCAACACCCGTGTCTCCGAGCATGGTCTCCGGTCTTGTCGTTGCCACAACTACCGCACCGGTACCGTCTTCCAGATCATATCTGATATTCCAGAGATGAGATGGCTGATCCTCATAGTTTACCTCGACATCCGAAAGAGTCGTCTTGCACTTCGGACACCAGTTGATGATCCTGTTTCCCTTGTAAATGAGGCCTTTGTTGTAAAGGCTTACGAACATGTGCTTGACTGCCCTGTTGCAGCCTTCATCCATGGTGAAGCGCTCTCTCTCCCAGTCGCAGGAGCTTCCGAGTTTCTTCAGCTGTGCCACTATTCTGCCGCCATATTCCTCTTTCCATTTCCAGGCTCTCTTCAGGAACTCTTCTCTTCCGATATCTTCCTTTGTGAGACCTTCTTCTTTCTTCATCTGTTCAACGATCTTGACCTCAGTAGCTATGGAAGCATGGTCAGTACCCGGCATCCAGAGGGTCTCGTACCCCTGCATCCTCCTGAACCTGACAATTGAATCCTGGAGAGTGTTGTCAAGTCCGTGTCCCATATGAAGCTGTCCCGTAATGTTTGGAGGGGGCATCACTATGGAATACGGCTTCTTGGAAGGATCGGGCTCTGCATGGAAATAGCCCTTCTTCATCCATCTCTGATAGATCCTGTCTTCCACTTCGGAATGATCATAAGCTTTCCTGATCTCCTGAATCTGTTCCTGATTGTTCTCCATCTTCTTCTCCTTCTTCAAAAAAAATGATCCGCCCAGTAAAGGACGAATCATCGTGTTACCACCTTTTTTCCCGGACTCTGTCCGGCTCATCCCCGGCATCTACCGGGTGACACTTTAACGGGTATCTGTCCGTCATCTCTTGTTACGGAGATGAAACTCAAAAGCGACTTCATCTTCTGTTTCGATCCTGCCTCGCACCGCCCGGCATTTCTCTTCATCGTCATGAAGACTACTACTCTTTATCCCTGTTTTTCCTTATTGAATATTGCTTTTCTGTTCTTTACTGCGTATTGTACCATACTGACTACGCTTCCGAAAAGAGCAACATATACGAACCATTTATAATACGGATCGAGATATTTGTAAAGGAAGCACGTTCCGATCGATATGTTGAATATGGCTGCTGCGATCTTACCGAATTTATTAGAGGGTATGATCTTATTGATATGCTTTGCGGCGATCATTCCTCCTATTCCCATCATGAGTTCTTTTGCAAATATGACTATCGTGACCCATAACGGGAGTATGCCCCTGATAGTAAACGCTATTATCACCATTACGGCCATTGCCTTGTCCGCAAGAGGATCCAGGAACTTACCGAGCTGAGTGATCATGTCATACTTTCTGGCAATATACCCGTCTGCTATGTCTGTGAGACATGCAATAATAAAGACTATGAGTGCCGTTATCAGCCTGTCCTTAAAGATCAGAACTACCACGACAGGTACCAGAAACAGCCTGATCAGTGCCAGTATGTTCGGGATCGTGAATATTTGTTCTTTTGGTTCTTTCTGTTCCATATTCTTCTCCGGATCTTTCAATCGGTCAACATGGAAATTGTACTCCGAAAAACAACAATTTTCAATGAGGCTGCATTTTGTTTTATGGCAAAACATTATTATTATGGAACTTCCGGTGTAAGGTTCTCATTCTCTTGTGAAAAAACAGCATCTTAAATGATCCCTTACAGTTAATCCTCCTATTTCTCTATGGTATAATTCACATAAGATCAAGTTCTTTCATCCATCAGGAGGTTTCTCATGAGAGATTATGTTTTAGGTCTTGATATAGGCGGGACAAAGATAGCCGTCGGTATCCTCGATGGGAACGATAAGCTCATCGGACGTACACAGTTCAGTGCCAAGGCAGGCGAGAGTCCTGAAATGGTGTTCACTCTGCTCATGTCTTCCATAGATGAACTGCTTAAACGGTATGATCTCGCAAAAGATGATATATCTTCAATAGGAGTCGGGGTCCCCGGCATCATCAGCAGTGATGCCCGCTCGGTGCTATTTGCCCCGAACATCTCCATCCTGAACAGTTTCGATATATATGGTTCTCTTAAGGCAGAATTCCCGGATGCTTTTATCGTTATCGAGAACGATGCCAATTGTGCAGGCTATGCTGAATATAAGGCAGGTTCCGGCCTTGGAAGAAAGAACATGATATACTGCACCATATCTACAGGAGTCGGAGGCGCCATAATCATAAACGGGGATCTCTTCCGCGGTTCCAACATGGTGGCGGGAGAGATAGGACATATGATAATCCATCCGGGCGGCAGACTCTGCGGGTGCGGTAACAAGGGTTGTGCAGAGGCATATGCAGGTGGTGCCAATTATCCCCGATATATTAAGGAGTGTCTGGATAACGGAAGAAAGAGCATCATCTCTGAACTTGCAAAGGGACACGGAAAGATAGACGGCGAAGTTCTTTCAAAAGCCGTTGACATGGCCGATCCGTTCGCTCTCGAGGTGTTCAATGAGATCACCGAAACCATAGGGCTTCTGTTTTTCAACATATACAAACTTCTGAACATAGATTGCTATGTGCTCGGAGGAGGATTCACGAACGTTGGCGAGAAGCTTTTCAATGGCATAAGAGAGCATTTTGAAAAATATCGTGTCGGTACCGATACACATGACAGAGTAGACTTCATACCTGCCCATTTCCCCTCATCAGAGATAGGTATTTACGGTGCCGCTCTGGTGGCCAAGTACTATAAACCGTAAAGACGAGTGATTGGAGGTAATAATATTGAGAGACAATATATGGCATTCCCTTGATTCTTCAAGGGTCACTCCCGAGGACTTCATCTGTGTTATAGAGATCCCTCAGGGCAGCAAGACGAAATACGAACTGGACAAGGAATCAGGCTACATAATACTGGACAGAGTCCTCTATACGTCAACTCATTATCCGGCAAACTATGGGTTCATCCCAAAGACGCTGGGTTCGGATAATGACCCGCTTGACGTTCTGGTACTCTGCTCGGAACCTCTTCTCCCGCTTACTCTTGTAAGATGTTATCCAATAGGGCTCATCCCCATGGTGGACAACGGTATGGAGGATGAGAAGATCATAGCCGTCCCGTTCTCTGACCCTACATACAATTACCTTAAGAGTTTTGAGGATCTTCCTCCCCATCTCATAAGAGAAATGCGGCATTTCTTCAAGGTATACGGAGAACTGCAGAACAAGACGACGAACGTAAACCGTGCTACAGGCCCTGATGAGGCAAAGGTCATCATACAGGAGGCTATAAACAGATACGAAGAGAAGTATTCTTACAGATGAATAAAAGGCTCAGTTCTTTCGAACTGAGCCTTTTTTATCCATTTATCATTTTTCAGATTATCTTTGCGGGTATATCGAGATCGAACCTCTTTTTCGTGATCTCGAAAAGGATCTCTGCAGTACCCTTGAGTCCGAAAAGGCTGCTGTCTATCAGTATGTCCTTTCCGTGCATGTCGCCTCTCTGCTTTCCGGTCACGTATTTGTAGTATTCATGTCTCTGATTATCGATCTTCTTTACTATTTTTTCTGTCTGTGCTTTTGAGAATCCGTAAAGATCCATGATCCTCTTGGTCCTGAGATCGTATGGGGCATAGATAAAAACATTAAGTACGTTGTCCCTGTCCCTAAGTACATAGTCGGCACATCTTCCTATGATAACGCAGCTCTCTCTGTCAGCAAGATCCCTGATGACTTTTGTCTGGGCATCGATCATGGCATCAAACTTTTCGGCATTCTTTCTGTTGAATGCACCCTTGAACAGCCCTTTTGACCGGGCATTTACGCTCTCATCCACGTTGTTTATCTCTTCATCGAATACGCCGTATTCCTTCGAAAGTTCGGCTATCTTTGTCTTGTCATAGTACTCGACTCCGAGATACCATGCAAGTTCTCTCCCGATCTCCTTGCCGGCACTGCCGAACTCTCTTCCGATCGTAACTATGAATCTGTCCATCCTGTAAGCCTCCCTCTCTTAAGTTTGTATAAATATAGTAGCAAAAATACCTGGTATAGTAAACCGAACAGCGATCCTTCATTAAGGTTCGTTTAAACTTCACTCAATATCATATGTATGTAATAAGGAGGTGGTGAACATGGCAGGATACACTTTTGAGAGAGCAGAACAGAAATACATAATAAGTTCAAAAAAGAAACAGGCCCTTCTTAACTGCATAAGAGATCACATCGTCCCCGATTCTTACGGAAGGACCACCGTACAGAGTATCTATCTGGACACAAAGGACATGAGACTGATAAGAGCTTCAATAGATGCTGAAGTATATAAGGAGAAGTTACGGCTCAGGAGCTATGGGGTTCCTTCGGACAGAGACACGGTGTTCCTTGAACTTAAAAAGAAATACCGGGGAATTGTATATAAGAGACGGGAATGCATGAGCCTTGCAGAAGCAAGAAGATATGTGTTTAACGGCATCATCCCTAAGGACACGCAGATAATGAGAGAGATTGAGTACTCCATGGAGTTGTATGGAAGACCTAAGCCCTCAGTACTGATCTCATGCGAGAGGGAAGCCTATTATGAGACAACGAACGAGGATATACGCATCACCTTCGACACGGATCTTAGATTCAGGACACATGACCTGCTGTTGGAGAAGGGCTCCACGGGAACAAGGATATTCAACGATGGATCCTGTGTCCTTGAGATAAAAGTTCCTGCAAGCATGCCCCTATGGCTTGACAGAGCTTTACAGAGGCTCTTTATATATCCCTCCTCGTTCTCAAAATACAAGGAGGCATACCGGAAAATATTGATCGAAGGACTCTCTGAGCCCTTGAAAGGAGATAAATATGTCATCTATTTTTGATTCTATACTTACGGGAGACATGACGCTGACAGTCTATCTGATACTGCTGGGCTCTTCCATCATTCTCGGAATACTTAATGCGCTTGCCTCTTCCTTCAGGAACCGAAGCGGAAGGACCTTTTATTCAGCTCTGGTTCTCCTTCCTCCAACAGTTCTGACCGTGGTCACTATGGTGAACGGTAATGTCGGTACGGGAATTGCCGTGGCGGGGTCCTTCTCGCTTCTGAAATTCAGATCTGCTCCTGCAAAAGCAAGAGATCTGATGAGCATCTTCATTTCTATGGCTTCCGGGCTCTGCTGTGCAGCCGGCTACGTGGGGATCGCCTTTCTCTTCACGGTAATAATGTGCAGCATCTCTATGCTGCTTGCGGTGCTGAATACCACAGGAGCGGAGAAAAAGATCCTTTCGATCACCATACCGGAGACCCTTTCCATTAACGGAGCATTTGACGATGTTTTTGAGAAGTATACTACTTCCCATGAGCTCAGAAAACTCAAAACCACCAATCTGGGAAGCCTGTACAGGCTCAGATATGAGATAATGATCAAAAACAAGGATCATATACAGAATATGATCGACGAGCTGAGAGTCAGAAACGGGAATCTGGAGATATCTATAACAAATGACACGGAAGAGGAGGAAATGATATGAAAAAGAGTATCTCAATTATGGCGGTCATCATGATCATGGCTCTGATCATGTGCTCTTGTGCCAACGTTTCAGGAGTCTCTTCATCTGAAGAGGCAGAAGTCATTTCTTATACATCTTCCCAGGAGGGCACCTCCCAGGTGTCAGAGATCATGGACCTGTCCGCATATGATCTCTCCCTGTCTGACAGGGATCTGGAAACAGAGACGGATGTATCAGGAGCTACAGTGATAGAGATATCTGGTGATTCCGTGAATATAGACGGAAGCGGAGCAACATATAAAGGCAACATACTGTATATCTCTTCTGCGGGAATATACAGTATTTACGGGAGCTCGGATAACATATCGATATATATCAAAGCCGGGGATGATGACAAAGTACAGCTGGTTCTTAACGGAGTGAATCTCAAGAGTTCCAACGGACCTGTGATTGCATCCGTATCAGCAGACAAAGTCTTCATAACTCTGGCCGAAGGGACAGTCAATTATCTGGAAGACTCCGCCTCTTATTCGGGACTTTCGGATGATGGTTTCGATGCTGCTGTATTCTGCAGGACTGATCTCACCGTCAACGGAACGGGCACCCTTTATGTCACCGGCAACTACAAACACGGTATAGTATGCAAGGATGATCTGGTCTTGACCAATGTAAAACTCACCATATCTTCGATAAAGACAGGTATTACAGGAAAAGACTCCGTAAAGATCAAGAATGCCGTTATAACCATCTACGCAGGAACGGACGGCATCCGGTCAGATAATGATGAAGAAGACCATAAGGGCTATATCATGATAGAAGGTGCCTCCGTCTCCATCGAACCTCAGGATGATGGGATACAAGCGGAAGATCTGATCATGATAAACAGCTCCGATATAACTATCAAGGGAGGCTCTTCCTCAGATAAAGGCATCAAATCCGAAGCCAGTATAATCATCTATAGCGGAGATGTAAGCATAGATACTGAAGACGATGCTATCAATGCCACGGAATCGGTTCAGATCTTCGGAGGAAAAACGACTCTATCCACCAAAGATGACGGAATACATGCAGATGGCAGCCTAATCATAACTGGCGGAACCGTCATCGTCGAAGACAGCTATGAAGGTCTTGAAGCTGAGACTATATCTATCTACGGAGGAGAGATATCGGTATATGCTGAAGATGACGGCATAAATGCATGTGGCGGTAATGACGGATCCGGTACAGGGAACATGTTCATGGATTCCTTCCAGAATACCACGGGTTCCATTACAATAGCTGGAGGTACCGTATATGTGAACGCCAAGGGAGATGGCATCGATTCCAACGGAAGCATATACATAAGCGGAGGAACGATAACAGTGGATGGGCCCGCGAATAACGGAAACGGAGCTCTGGATTATAATACTACTGCCACCATAACAGGCGGAACATTCATAGCCACCGGCAGTTCAGGAATGGTGCAGAGCATGTCAAGTGCCGAGAATCAGGGAGTGATCCTCTGTACATTCGACGGTCTTAGTGCCGGAACCACGATCATCCTTCAGGACGGGAAAGGAAACATCGTTGCCGAGGTCACACCTACGAAGACATATTCTTCAATAGTCATTTCTTCCCCTGAGATAACTGAAGGGAATACATACGTGCTGAAAACAGGAGACACGGTCCTGTCTACGATCATCATGACATCCCTTCTTTACGGGTCAGGTTCCATGAATATGGGAGGCGGTTTCAATCATCATCCGTAACAGAAGCAACAAAAAAAGACAGATCGAACGATCTGTCTTTTTTACTGTCCGGATCCGATTGTTCAGGCCAGATATGCAGTAATAATGAGTCTTTTACCCTCAAGGACAGCTGATATCTCTCCTCCATGTGCCTCAGCAATGGCTTTTGCCACCGAGGTACCTATCCCATATCCTTTCGTGCTCCTGGAACTGTCCCCACGATAGAACCTGTCAAAAATATGTCTGATATCATCCTTCGACATATCAGAAGCCAGGTTTTCCGTCCTGATCTCTATCCCCTTCCCTTTCCTTGAAAGTCCGACACTAACAACTGATCCCTTATCACTGTGCTTTATCGCATTGTCTGTCATAATGGAGATCATCTGTCTCACCGCTTTTTCGTCTCCATTATAGTAAATGCCGCTTTCCACGTTCTTTATCATCTCTTTCTCTGCCGTCCTGGCGAGGCTTTCAAATGAAGCCAAAACTTCCTCGCAGACCTCTGAAACGGGAAATTCCGTTTTCACAGTTTTCTCCCCCTCTTCTATCTTGGAGAGATATATGAGTTCGTCAGTCAGCGTTCCGAGACGGCTCACCTGAGTACGTATGTCCTCAGTCCACTCTGAGCTTCCGTGTTCCATCTCCAGGACTTCCGTATCAGCTTCTATCACGGCAAGAGGCGTACGGAGCTCATGTCCCGCATCGGTTATGAACCTTTTCTGTTTTTCATAGCTGTCTGTCAGAGGCCTGATAATCCTCTTTGACAGTAATGTCAGCAATACAGATATCATGATCAGCGCTCCGACGCTGATTAGAATACTCGTCACGAGGAAACTCCTCTGTGTATGAAGATTTCTGGTACAGTCAAGAAAAAAGGCTGTCTTCTCTGATCCGTTCTCTGTTACTCTGTATCGGAAGCTGTCCAGGAATCCTTTGCTTTTTCCGAGTTTCAGGATCTCAGCAGTATACTGAGTTGCCTTTTTCTCATCGACCGACAGGATATTGTCCATGTTCTTGACTTTTACCGTTCCATCAGCAGAGATCTCGGTTGTAAAGAATCTTGATTCCGCAAGAAAATCCGGAGCAAAAGGGTCGCGACCCCCTATCTCTCTTCTCCTGTCTGACGACCTGTCATCCTTTTCCGGCGGAGGAACAGGATTATCCTGTCCCTTTGATACAGAAGAAAGGACTTCTATGGTCTCGTCAGCCTCTTTGATCAGGTCGGTATAGTTTATCACATTTATCGTTCCGACTATGAGAAGCAGCACCAGAGTGACTGACACCATGGCCGTAAAGATGAATCTTTTTCTGAGTTTCTTGCTCATATGTCATTCCTCCAGTATGTATCCCAGATTTCTCTTGGCAACGATCTTCATGTTCCCTCCGATGCTCTTGAGGATCTTTCTCAGATATGAGACATATACCCATACAACGTTCTGTTCAACTTCTGTATCGAGTCCCCAGATGGATTCAAAGAGAGTATCCGAAGAGATAACATTGTTTGGGTTCCTCATCAGCATCTCCAATACTTGATACTCTTTATTTGATAATCTTCTTATCCCATCCGGGCCTCTTACTTCAAATGTCACACTGTCCAGTTCTATATTCCCGTATCTTAATACACTGTCAGACTGTACCGAGTTGACTCTGATCATTGCCCTTAGACGCGCCAGAAGTTCCTTCGAGCTGAAAGGCTTTGTAAGATAATCATTTGCACCGCTGTCCAATCCTTCGACCTTGTCATCTATCTCTGATTTCGCTGTAAGGAGAATCACGGGTGTGTGATTTCCCTTTTTTCTCATTTCCCTGAGAACAGTGATCCCGTCTTTTTTAGGCATCATGATATCCAGTATGATACCGTCATATCCGACTGCGTCTATGTAATCCAGTGCCTCTTCTCCGTCATATACGGCATCTACGGAATAATGATTCATCTCCAATATAGCGCAGACCGCTTTGGACAGAGATCTCTCGTCTTCTGCCAGCAAAAGTCTCATCGTCTCCTCCTCAGTCCGGATAGACCATGTCTTCCGGTCCCATATCCTTCAGCACTTCGAGCATGTCGAGTGCAACGGTTTTTGCTTCATCAAGATCATGATCGAGATAGTTACCGCATTCTCTTCTTTTTGCTCCCGGGATCTCTCCTTCAAAGGAAGCAATGAACCGCATAGAATCCCTTACCAGGTCCGCTGCTTCTTCTTTTGAAACCGAATCTCGCAGGAGAAGATAGAAACCCGTCCTGCAGCCCATAGGGCCAACATATATCACCCTGTCGGTGAGGTATGAATTTCTGGCATAAGTGGCAAACAGATGTTCTATTGTATGAGCCCCTCCGGTGGAAAGATAATCTCCCTTGTTCGGTATCTTCATCCTAATATCATAAGTTATTACATCCCCGTCTATTCTGGAGACATACATCCCCTTTTGAAGAGTATCGTGGTTTATCGTAAAACTTGCTATCTTTTCCATATGTAATGGTTCCTTCGGTCTTTTTCTAAAATTATACCTTTCCCGAAGTCATTTTACGATACACGTTACCTTTTCATGTTTAAGGCTCATTTAAGCATCGGGCCTTATGATAAAGCCGAAAACACATAAGGAGGTCTTGATACATGAAAAAGACTATATCTATCATGCTTGTACTGTTGCTTATAGCCTCTCTGGCAGGCTGTATGTACAACAGGAAGAAAAATGACATCTCAGATAAGGTCTCTGATGATCAGAAAGAAAAGACATCCGTGACCAGGCGCGGAACGGTGGTCTCCGTATCGGATGATACGATCACGCTGTCGATCGGGATGTCATCAGGCAGTTCTAAACAGAAAAAAAGTAAAATGGAAGAAAAAGAAGATACTTCCGGACAGGAGAAAGACGGTAAGTTGCCCTCTCCTCCCTCAGGGAAGCCGGAAAGTGCTCCCGGTATACCTCCCGAAGCCCCTGATCAACAGTTCCCCCAGCCCGACGGACAGACGGAACCACCGTCAATAGCCCCATCAGCAGAGGGTGAACAGCCGGTTGCTCCGGATATGCAGCAGGAAAAGGCTCCGGAGACGGATGAGAAGCCTCAGGTACCGGGTCAGGATACAATCTCCTCAGAAAACAAAAAGAGTAATAACGACGACAATCCTTCCGGCAAAGCTGATAAGGATGAGAAAGTGGATAACGCCGATAAGGATTCCCATCAGCCTAAACACATTGTTACGGTCAGGTCTTCCGAGATATCCGTTTTTGACAGATCGGGGAAACAGATCTCTCCTTCCGGTCTCAGCCCTGGAGATGTAATAGACATCGGATATGATGATAAAGGCAATATAGTCACTATCAGTCTCACAGATGCGTCCTCAACAGGCAAAAAAGATCATAAAAGTCAGAACGATGAAAACAGCGGTTCTTCAAAGAAAGTACCGAAAGCGCCGTCTCTCGAAGACAGCGACAGCATATTCGATCAGGAAGAGACAAAAAAGTCCGGGAACTGATTTTTGACAGAAAGGAAAGTCCGGGGAGGCGAAAGTGCCTTATCCCCGGACTTGTTTTATTTTTCTTTTCTCTTCAGTTTTTCGACCGTATTGTCCGGATATTTGATATATGTGTTGTCGAGTATGGCAGTCATGCTCTTCCGAAACTCTTCCAGATATTTCTGCCTTACTTCGTTCCTCTCCTTTTTTTCCTCATCCGTCAGTTCCCTCTCCTTTGCGATCCGGGAAAACTCATTGATCCTCTTTAGGTATTTATTCTCCATATCTCCTCCGTCATTTATACCTGATCTCATCAATAGGTTCTATTATCGTTTCTCTCTGAACTATCTTTTTCTCAGTAGGCACGTCGTTCACATATGTCACAAGATAGGTGATCTTCTCAATGCCCGCCATACCTTCAGACTCTTCCGCTTCCGTCTTATTTCCCTTTTTGTGTTTTATATACTTCGTTCCGAAGGGTATCTTCACATATTCGGTCTCATACTTCTTTTCTGTAATGATGAGGGTTATCTCAGAACCACCGCTGATGAACTCGGTCACAGAAGGAAAGACCTGGTCACCATCCTTTAGTTCTATGCCTGCTATATCAAGGGCGTCTCCCACAGTCCCCGCTACCATGTAGATCACAGTCCTGTTCCTTCCTCTGTTGATCACTACAGGGAAGGCTCTCTTTATTTCTATGACCATTCCCTCTGTGACCGCTTCTTCAGGAGCAGTGACGAGAATATCCGGTGCTGTGATCTCGATATGGTTATCCTTCAGTATCTCTTTTACGAATCTCCTGTCAGTTTCCACTTCTATGACTCTTCCCGCGTCATTTATAGAAAGTCTGGTCTTCCTGTTCAGTATACCGGAGGAAAACAGCAACGCAGAGCCAATCAGGATGAGAGCACATATTACGACAACAGCTGAGAAAACAGCCGTGTTTCTTGTTTCTGTCCTCTTCAGTTGTCTTATCTCTTCTTCCCCTATAACGGCCCTTCTGACTTCTTTCTTGTCTCTTCTCGCTTTCGCTCTGAGCTTTCCCGCTACAGAGGAAATCTTCCCTTTCAGTTTCTCTAAAAGGGATGCAAAGGACTGGGACAACAGTCTTTCCTTTTTTCTCTTCTTCCTGTAGTACTGGGAAGAATCAGACAATTTCGAGATATCCGTTCTCTTGACTGCCCTCTTTCTAGTCTTGCTCAAAGTATTCCGCCCTTTCCTAGAGTAAAGATATTATACTCTGTTTCATCAAAATATGAAAATCCGCTTAAAATCGTATTTTGTATGAATTCTGGAACGGCTTTCTTTTCAAACCATCCTTTCGACCGTATAATTAGATTTATGAAGAAAGCCGTAAGAAATTTCATTTTAATCATAACCTCATCCGTGTTTCTCCTCTCTTTGATGCTGATCCCCGGATGCACTTCCAAGCGCACTGCAAGCGAGATCTGTGATGATTTCGTTCAGTCTCTGCGTCTCATGGACTTCTCGTCTGCTTATTCATGTCTCTGGAACAGGACTGGCAGTATAAGCAGGGACTCCTTTGTCAACAATGCAAAAGCAATTATAGATGCCCTCGGCGTCACTTCCATATCCGTAAGAGACACAGAGATCGGCATAGAAAAAGGATACGACGTCTTCAAATATACAATCGATTACCATCACGGAGATGAGTTCACTGTCTCCAACACGGCTTCACTGTACATCATACAGGATGGTACCAACTTCTTTCTGAAATACAACAAGGACATGCTCCTTAAGGATTACCGTACGGGCAGCAAGATCACCAGAACTACACTTACCGGAAACAGAGGAGAGATCTTTACTTCAGACAAGACCGCAATAGCCGTGAACGACTATTCCGAGACTGTCACAATAGCTGTTTCCGAGGAAACAAACATAAATGTTGTCCTGAACAGGATCGCTGCAATTACCGGTATGGATGTCGAAGACATGGTAAAGGTCAGGGAGAGATACAATTCTGCAGTCGAACACAATTACGGCGAGGTCGCAGCTTATGTCTATCCCAAGGGCAAGCTCCCTGCTGACAAGAGAGAGCAGCTGGAAGCCATTGACGGCGTGTACATAAATGACCATCTGACTCCTCAGAGATATTACCCATACAGAGAACTGTATGCACATATCGTAGGCTACGCCTCCACGGCAAATGAGGAGCAGATAAAGAGCCTTCGCGAACAGGGTTTTGAAACGGATATAATCGGAAAGACAGGTATCGAGGCGAGATACGACTCCCTCCTCCAGCCAAAGAACGGATTCGCTTACCGGCTGTACAATCCGGACGGACAGTTCGTAAGGACCTTATATGAACAGGCTGCTGTCAACGGGGCGGACATAATCCTCACCATCGATCATACCCTTCAGCAGGAGGGCTACTATCTCATGTCCTCCCAGCTAAGCAAGAAACAGACCGGTGTAAGCATAGTCATGGATCCGGTGACAGGCTACGTAAAGGAACAGATATCACTTCCGAGTTTTGACCCAAATATATTCTCCTTCCCGATATCGGACGCAGAATATGAACAGATGACCAACGAAGAAAGTCTTGCGCCACTCGTGAACAGGGCCACTCAGGGTCTCTATCCTCCAGGCTCCACCATAAAACCTTTCACTGTGACCCCGGCTCTTGAGAACGGTATCGTTGAAAGGTATTCCGTATTCCCGTACAAGATCAAGAACAACCAGTGGATCCCGAGCGGGACCTGGTACTGGGATCCCGTAACAAGGAACGAGGCCCCTGATGCCGACCTGCATCTGGATACCGCAATAAGATTTTCCGACAACATCTATTTTTCATGGGTCGCTCTTCAGATGGGTGGCGACATGTTCATGGATTACATGAAGAAAATAGGGATCGGAGAAACCGTACCGTTCGACATAGGCGTTGCTAAATCGAATCTCATAAACGAAGGAACGGATTTCAACAGAAAGATGCTCTCGGACATGTCTTTCGGACACGGGGAACTCCTTCTCACCCCGATACAGATCGCAAGCATGTATTCCGTATTCAGAAACAGCGGAAACATGGTAGTCCCGAGACTTGTGGAAAAGATCAGTAAATATGACAGTGAGGGAAACGAAGACGTTCTCTATCAGGCGACTAAAGAATATTGGAAGACAAATGTCATGCAGACAGATACGATCGATCTTCTTACATATTCTCTGAAACGGGTCGTCACGAACGGTACTGCAAAAGCACTGAAAACCGAGGGGCTCACTCTTGCAGCGAAGACCGGTACCGCTCTTAAAGGAGACAACAAGAAACAGAAGATAGCCTGGGTCTGCACTTGGTATCAGGATATGGATGAGGAAAGGCTCGTGGTAGTCATGGTGGACGGACCAAGAAGCTCCAATGACCACAGGCATGACATAGCAAAGGTCCTCCTGCGCTACGGTCACTGATATTTATCTAAGATATAAAAATAAGGCTGGTAATCCAGCCTTATTTTTTGCTTTCATATCAGAGTTCTTCAGTTATAGCTGTCAGAAGTCCTTCTTCCTTCCATCTGAGAGTCCGGACGGAGGGTATGGAATAGATTGTTGCGATCCCTATCACCGTGCATCCGAATTTCTCCAGCAAGGCCATCACTGCCTTTATCTGTGCTCCCGTCTCTATGAGTTCGTCTACTATGAGCACTTTCTTTCCCCTGAGATCAGCATCTTTGGCAACTTCTAAAGATTTGCGTTTGAGCTGATAGTCCATGAAGGCCACACTGTAGAGTTCATCTGAATTATAGGGAAGCTTCTCTCCCCTGCGTAGCGGGATCATGGGAATGTTGAGCCTCGCTCCTATCTTCTCTCCAAGTATCCATCCTATAGCCTCCGGTGCGACTACCACCTCTGCAATGCCTTCATATGGTTCTGACAGCACTTCTGTTATGTCATCAGAGAGTTCCCTGTCCACCAGCACCGGCAGAAGATCGTATCTTCCGATCGTATGGTTCGGCAGTTTCTCCTTGATCCTTTCTGTAAGTCCTTTCATAAGTCCTCTTTCCTGTCTTTTTCTTTTACGTGGTCTATTATACACAAGTCCGTTCCCTCTTGCCCGCTTTTTCCATATAATTCATGTGGTTTTATCTCATAGAGATATTGGGTATAATTAAAGAAACTTCAGATACAGGATGTATTTATGGAAAAATATTTGTTCTTGTTGCTGTTCATAGTGGCCGCGACGGCTTTCATCTATTTCATTTGCTCAAAGATCAAGATCCTGGGCACTTTCGGTACGTCAGGAGTCTGCTTTGCTGCAGGAGTGGTGCTTAGCTTCTTCTTTAATGATAAAGAACCTATATCCCTGCTCTCTGATTGGTTCGTATGCTTTGCCATTCCCCTCATGCTCTTCAGCATAAACATAAAAAAACTGAAGGACATGGCCACAAGTTCGGTGATATCCTTCATTGTCGCCTGCGCATCAGCTTTCATAGTCTGCACTGTGGGCGGACTGATCTTCAGAAGCATCTTCAGCGATGATACAAATAAGGTGATGGCTTCCCTTTCCGGCCTCTTCGTAGGGGGACAGCTCAACATGGCAGCCATAGCAAACGCCATACAGCTTCCCGGAAGTGAGCTCTCGAACCTTAATACCTGCTATCTGGTTGCCGGTGGCGGATATCTGATATTCGCCTGCATCATTCTTCCCCCGGTAGCAAGACTGATACTGCCCAAATATGTTTCATCCGATTCGGAACAGCCCGAAGACATGAGCATTTTGAGTTCGGGAAAAGGAGGAGATGGGAAGTTTTCTTTAAAGATGATACTAGACAAATGGCTTGTCGTGCTCGCAGCGATTTTCATAGTCGGAATATCCACTCTGGTTTCTTATCTCATCACGCATAACCTGCAGGACGCGATAATCCAGATGCTCGCGATCACGACTCTTTCCATTCTGTTTTCGCTCATTCCTAAGATCAGGGAAACAAGGGGCACCTATGAGATGGGAAATTTCCTGATAGACATGTTCTGCCTGTCTATGGGAATGATGTTTCATTTTTCCGGTTCCGGAACGATAAGCAGTCTCTTCATCTACATAGTCGCCATGCTGGCGATCCAGGTGATGATAGTCGGACTTCACATACTGATAGCAAGGATAATAAAGATCGATGCCGACACTACATTGATAACCTCTGCGGCCTCGATACTTAGTCCTGCCTTCATCCCTCCGATAGCAAGGTTCATGAAGAATCAGGATCTGGTCGCAATAGGTCTCATTTTTTCGATATTCGGCTTTGTCGTGGCTAACTATGTCGGATTCGGAGTTTATCTGTTATTGAACCTCATCGCCTAATGAGAACAGCCTTTTGGCATTTTCATTGGTGATACGAAGCATATCTTCATGGCTGAGCCCTCTGAGCTCGGCCATTTTCTTTACCGTATGTTCCACATAGTCCGGTCTGTTCCTCCTGCCCCTGAAGGGTACTGGAGAAAGATACGGGCTGTCCGTCTCAAGAAGAATCCTGTCAAGGGGAGCATACATGAAAGCATCCATCATGTCTCCCGGTTTCTTGTATGTGAGCACTCCTCCAAATCCGAGGTACATTCCAAGATCAAGAGCCTTTTTCGCATGCTCCTTTCCCTCTGAGAAACAGTGGACAACTCCTCTGGCTCCCCTCGCCTTTCCTATGATCTCAAGAACATCGTCCATGGAGGATCTGCTGTGTATGATGGCGGGTTTTTCAGTATCCTTCGCAAGCAGGAGCTGCTCGAGGAAGATGTCTCTCTGAAGAGCCGCGTCATCGTCTCTCCAGTAATAGTCGAGGCCTATCTCTCCCACTGCCACTATCTTACTGTTCGAGAGATACTGTCTAATAAGAGCCGGTGTTTCTCCGTTCCAGCTTTCCGCTTCCTCGGGATGCACTCCCACGGCACCGTAAACAAAGCCGTAAGAGCCCACTGCCCCGGCTATCTTTTCAAAATCAACTGAAGAGGAGGCGCATTCTATGATGGCCTCCATCTTAAGTTCCAGTTCTTTCATTACCTCCTGCCTGTCTGCCTCATATGCTTCAGAGGTGACCACGTGGCAGTGGGAATCTATCATCTTCATCAGTGGACCATATCTCCCGGTTCGAATTCTCCGTCTATAGTGAGAAGGCCTTTCACTTCCTCATCTCCTACTGCCAGTATCATACCCTGGGACTCTATGCCCATGAGCTTGACTGGTTTCAGATTTGCGACTATGACTATGGTCTTCCCAATCATCTCTTCAGCAGAATACTTGGATCTGATGCCGGATACGATGGTCCTGGTCTCATCTCCCATATCCACGGTCAGTTTTAACAGCTTGTCAGATTTCTTGACGGTTTCGGCATTGACGACCTTCGCTGCCCGAAGATCCATCTTCATGAACTCATCGTATGTGATCTCATCCTTGACCGGAGCCTTCTTAGGTCCCTGAACCTCTGCTGAAAGTGTCTCAAGTTCCTTCAATTCCTTCTCGACGTCTATCCTTGGGAACAGCGGGTCTCCCTTTACGAGTTCAGTACCCTCAGGCAGATTTCCGTAGGAAAGGATCGATGCCCAGTCAAAATGATCTTCGCTGACGTTCAGCTGCTGTCTCATCTTCTCCGATGTCTCAGGCAGGAACGGGTTGATGGCGACTCCGATGATCCTCAGTCCCTCGAGAAGGTTGTACATGACTTCCTTCAGTCTGTCTTTCTTATCCTCGTCCTTTGCAAGTATCCAGGGTGCAGTCACGTCTATGTATTTATTGAGAGCATTCGCATATTCGAATATCTTTGCCAGAGCATCGGCGAGCCTCATTCCGTCCATGAGCTCTTCTATCTGTGACGGAAGCTCTCTTGCCTTCTCAAGGATAGGGTCATCCTCTTCCGGAACATAAGCTCCGCTTCTTCCGACTATGCCATCGAAATACTTCATGTTCATTGCGATACTTCTGCTCATGAGGTTTCCGAGATTGTTGGCCAGATCAGAGTTGATGCGGTTGATGAGTATCTCGTTCGAGAACTGACTATCCTGTCCGAGAGGCATGTCTCTCAGAAGGAAGTATCTTAGAGCGTCCACTCCATACCTTGCTGCAAGCCTTACAGGATCTACGACATTTCCCTTGGACTTACTCATCTTTCCTCCGTCCATAATTACCCAGCCATGTCCGTAGACCTGCTTAGGCAGCGGAAGGTCCAGTGCCATGAGCATTGCCGGCCAGATGATGGTATGGAACCTTATGATCTCCTTGCCCACGAGATGAATATCTGCAGGCCAGTATTTCCTGTACAGTTCATCATTATCGGATGTATATCCGAGAGCGGTTATGTAGTTTGAGAGCGCATCCACCCATACGTATATGACATGCTTGTCGTCAAAAGGAACGGGGATCCCCCACTTGAACGAGGTCCTTGATACTGCAAGATCCTCAAGACCAGGCAGAAGGAAGTTCTGCAGCATCTCATTCGCTCTTGAAACCGGCTGAATGAATTCGGGGTTGTTCTGTATCAGTTCTATGAGTCTCGGAGCATATTTGGACAGACGGAAGAAATAGCTCTCCTCCTTTGCCCTCTGGACGGGTCTTCCGCAGTCAGGGCACTTTCCGTCCACAAGCTGTCTGTCGAGCCAGAAAGATTCACACGGAGTGCAGTACCAGCCCTCATATTCTCCCTTATAAATATCTCCCTTGTCATAGAGCTTCTGGAATATCTTCTGGACTGCCTTCTCATGTCTTTCATCTGTAGTCCTGATGAAATCATCATTGGAGATGTTCATGAGCTTCCAGAGTTCCTTTATATTGCCCACGATCATGTCGACGTATTCCTTCGGAGTCATTCCAGCATCGGATGCCTTCTTTTCGATCTTCTGCCCGTGTTCGTCCGTTCCGGTGAGGAACATGACATCAAAACCCGTATTTCTCTTGAATCTTGCCATTGCGTCTGCTGCGACTGTGCAATATGTGTGTCCTATGTGCAGATTATCGCTCGGATAGTAGATAGGTGTTGTTATATAAAAAGTAGGTCTTTCCATCTGTAGACTTCCTCCTTCGTAAAGAATTTCCTGACTATTATATCATAATGTCCAGACTTTTTTCCTTTTTATTTTCCTTGTCCGGAAAAGCAGAACCGGCAGCATCAAAAAAGCCCTTGAAAGCCCTTTGTAAAGGCAAATTTTCGCTTTCTTCCCTCCCTTTTCAAGGGGTATGTGTTCCTTGACAATGAATCGTTCAGACTATTACAATATTAGATGGTATTTTAGGTTATCTTTGACTATTTTTAAGGATAAGTAATTATTATAAGGAGGAAAAATTTAAATGCCACAAAAGATGTCTCTTGATGGTAATACAGCTGCCAGCCATGTAGCGTATGCGTTCAGCGATGTTGCAGCTATTTACCCAATCACACCGAGCTCACCAATGGCTGAAGTGGCTGATGTATGGTCTGCTAACGGACAGCTGAATCTGTTCGGCCAGAAATTGCACATTTCCGAAATGCAGTCCGAAGCAGGTGCTGCAGGTGCTGTTCACGGTTCTCTCGTAGCCGGAGCTCTCACCACCACCTTCACTGCTTCCCAGGGACTCCTTCTGATGATCCCTAACATGTACAAGATCGCAGGAGAGCTTCTCCCTTGCGTATTCCATGTCAGCGCACGTGCCCTTGCTGCACATGCACTCAACATCTTCGGAGATCACGCAGACGTTATGGCTTGCAGACAGACCGGTTTTGCAATGCTGGCTGCCGGAAGTGTTCAGGAAGTTATGGATATGGCTCTCGTAGCTCATGTTGCTACACTGAAAGCTTCCGTTCCTTTCCTTCATTTCTTTGACGGATTCCGTACATCTCATGAGATCCAGAAGATAGACGGCATCACCTATGACGAGATGAAGACCCTCGTACCGTGGGACAAGATCGATGAGTTCCGTGCTCGCGCAATGAACCCTGATCATCCTCATATGCAGGGCACCGCTCAGAACCCCGATATCTATTTCCAGAACAGAGAAGCTGCAAACAAGTATTATCTTGCAGTGCCTGAGATCGTCGAGGAAGTCATGGCTCAGGTCAAAGACCTCACAGGCCGTGAATATCATCTGTTCGACTATGTCGGAGCTCCGGATGCTGAAAAAGTCATCGTTATCATGGGTTCCGGTGCTGACGTCGTAGACGAGACCGTCACATATCTCAATCAGAACGGCGCTAAGGTCGGTGTCGTGAAAGTACACCTCTACAGACCTTTCAGTGCAAGCCACTTCGTGGCTGCTATCCCTGCTACAGCTAAGAAGATAGCTGTCCTCGACCGTACAAAGGAAGCAGGATCCCTCGGAGAGCCTCTCTATGAAGATGTCGTTGCAGCTTTGAGAGAAGAGAACCGCGATGCAGACGTCATCATCGGAGGACGTTACGGAATGGGCTCCAAGGAATTCACTCCTGTCATGGTCAAGGCAATATTTGATGAGCTTGACAAGGACGCTCCGAAGAACCATTTCACCATCGGTATCAAAGACGACGTTACCTTCACATCCATTGATTATGAAGGTGAGCTCGACGTTGCTCCGGAAGGCACCATCTCCTGCAAGTTCTACGGACTTGGTTCGGACGGTACAGTCGGTGCAAACAAGAACTCCATTAAGATCATCGGAGACCATACCGATCTTTATGCACAGGGATATTTCGCATATGACTCCAAGAAGTCAGGCGGTATCACCATCAGCCATCTCAGATTCGGAAAATCCCCGATCAAGAGCCCATATCTCATCGAGCATGCTGACTTCGTGGCTTGCCACAACTCCAGCTATGTAACCAGATATGACATGCTTTCATCCTGCAAACCGGGCGGAGTATTCCTGCTCAACAGCCCGTGGACCGTGGAAGAGATGGATGCTCAGCTTCCTGTCTCCATGAAGAGGATGATTGCCAACAAGAAGCTCCGCTTCTACAACATCGATGCTATCAAGATCGCTACCGGCCTCGGACTCGGAAGCCGTATCAACATGATCATGATGGCCGCATTCTTCAAGCTCGCTAACGTAATGCCTTACGAGAAGGCTGAAGAATATATGAAAGCTGCAGTAAAGAAGACGTACGGACGCAAGGGCGATGCAGTAGTCAACATGAACTACGCAGCAATAGACAATGCTATCAGCAACCTCGTTGAGATCAAGGTTCCTGAGGCATGGGCTACATGCACCGAAGGCGCTCTCCCTGCAAAGGTAGAAGGCACGACCGAGTATTTTGACAACGTCATAGCTCCTATCCTCGCTCAGGAAGGCGATAAGCTCCCTGTATCCGCATTCGATCCTGCAGGCCGCGTACCGGTAGGCACCACGAAGTTTGAGAAGCGCGGAATCGCAGTAAGCGTTCCTGCATGGAACTCCGCTAACTGCATCCAGTGCAACCAGTGCTCACTCGTCTGCCCGCATGCCGCTATCCGTCCGGTTCTCGTGACTGATGAAGAGAAGGCTGCCGCAGGTGATTCTTTCGTGACGATCAAGCCGATCGGTAAGAGATTTGAAGGATATTCATATCGTATGCAGGTAAGCCCGCTCGACTGCACAGGCTGCGGAAACTGCGCAGACATCTGCCCGGGAATGAGAGGCAACAAGGCCCTCACTATGGCTCCTCTCGCAACACAGCTTGAAGAGGCCAAGAACTGGGATTATGCGATGAGCGTTCCTGTGAAGAAACTGGATATCCCTGCTAACAACGTAAAGAACTCTCAGTTCCTCCAGCCGCTGTTCGAATTCTCAGGAGCATGCGCAGGCTGCGGAGAAACACCTTATGTCAAACTCGTCACCCAGCTCTTCGGAGACAGGATGATAATCGCTAACGCAACAGGATGCTCCTCCATCTACGGCGGATCCGCTCCTACATCTCCATATACTGCTAATGCAGAAGGACATGGACCTGCATGGGCTAACTCCCTGTTCGAAGATAACGCTGAGTTCGGTTTCGGCATGAATCTTGCTATCTCACAGAGGAGAGCACTCCTTAAGGAGAGAGTAGAGAAGCTCGCTGAGGCTGATGTTGCAGAAGAACTCAAAGCTGCCGCTAAGGCATGGCTCGAGACTGCTGATGAAGGTGACGAATCCAAGGTATCCTCCGCTAAGCTCAGAGAAGAACTTGCAAAGGCTGCTGACGGAAACGAGAAAGAACTCATCGCTCAGATCCAGAAGGATGACGATCTCTTCGTCAAGAAGAGCATCTGGATATTCGGCGGAGACGGATGGGCATATGATATCGGTTACGGCGGACTTGACCACGTACTCGCTCAGGGCGAAGATGTCAACATCCTCGTTCTCGACACGGAAGTCTATTCCAATACCGGTGGACAGGCATCCAAGGCAACACCTACCGCTTCTATCGCCAAGTTCGCTGCAGCAGGCAAGCGTACACGCAAGAAGGACCTCGGCCTCATGGCAATGAGCTATGGTTATGTATATGTTGCAAGCGTATGTATGGGAGCTAACCCTGCACAGCTCGTAAGGGCTATGAAGGAAGCTGAAGCTTACAAGGGACCGTCCCTCATCATCGCTTATGCTCCATGCATCAACCATGGTATCAATATGGGCAAGTCCCAGGCAGAAGAGAAGAAGGCTGTTGATGCCGGATACTGGAAGCTCTATACCTTCAATCCGGATAAGGCTGCAAATGGAGAGAACCCGTTCAAGCTCGACTCCAAAGAGCCTACGGCTGACTACAAGGAGTTCTTGCTCGGAGAAGTCAGATACAATTCACTCCAGAGATCCTTCCCGGATATTGCTGATGAACTGTTCGAGCGCTCCGCTAAGGAATCCGCTCAGAGACTTGAGACCTACAAGAAACTTGCACAGGAACAGATACTCTGACCGGTCAGATAAAAAACATACCCCCGAAGGAAATCCCTCGGGGGTTTTTTATTGTCATGTTCATTCTTTTGAGATAAGGAGCTGATATACTCTGTTCTTTCCTGTTCCAAGTTCTTCGGCAACCTTGGCTGCAATCTCCTTTTTTTTGAGTCCTGCTGTCTCGTATTCCTGAGCAAGTCTAATTATCTCCGTATCAGAGGCTTCTCTCTCTTCCTTCCTCAATCCATCAAGTACAATTATGAACTCACCTTTTATGGCCCTGTCCTTAAGAAGTGTGTATATCTCGCTCACCGTTCCTCTTATTGTTTCCTCATAGATCTTGGTCAATTCCTTCGACAAGGACATCATCCTGTCCGGACAGATTTCCGTTATCTCGCCCAGAGTCTCCAGAAGATGATGGGGACTTTCGTAGATAATGGTGGTATAATCGTGTGAAAGAGCGATCCTCAGCCTTTCTTTTCTAGTCCGATCCCTTGGGATAAATCCCTCGAATACAAACCGCCTTGCATCCAGTGCTGATACGGTAAGGGCCGATATGGCAGCACACGCTCCGGGAACTGTCACAAGCTCAATGCCGTTCTTCACGGCCTCTTTTGTAAGCTTCTCTCCCGGATCCGAAACTATGGGCGTACCTGCATCGGTAATCAGCGCTACATCCATTCCGTTCAACAGGTCTTCCACTATTGAAAGACACTTGTCATCGCTTGAATGCTCATGAAAACTGACCAGTTTCTTCTTTATCCCGAGGTTGTTCAGCAGCTGAAGGGAATGCCTGGTATCTTCTGCAGCTATGTAATCAGCTTTCTCAAGTGTCTCTATTGCTCTCTTTGTAATGTCTCCAAGATTCCCGATCGGAGTGGATACAATATAGAGTTTCCCTTTCTCAGCCATCGTTCTCCTCCATGTGATAAATCTTCCTCATCTCAGGTGTATAGTTCCCCTCGCTATCATATATGACAAGGGAAGGAAGCAGTCTCATACCGCTCAGACCGTCTTTAGTTGCTTTTATAAGAATGTATCTTGGCTCAGCTTCGGCCTTTTTCACGATCGGTCTAATCTCCTTGACTTCGAGTGAATGTTCCCTGAGTTTAGCTATGATCTCTGCCATCCTGTATGCTCTGTGAATCATATAGAACCTTCCGCCGGTGGAGAGGAGTTTTGCTGCTGCGGATGCTATGTCATCGAGATCACACTCGACCTCATACCTTGCGATCCGGATCTTTTCATCCCTGTTCATCTCCCCTGCTTCAGGCCTGTCATATGGCGGATTCATGGTCACCACGTCAGCATGGTCAACATATTTCTCTATCTCACGGAGATCTCCGTGGACTATCCGTATATTGTGAAGTCCGTTCAGTTCCACATTCCTCTCAGCAAGTTCACATGCATCTTTCTGAATGTCTATTCCGATCATACCAGCTCTGACACGTCCGGAAATAAGGATGGGAATAATGCCGGTTCCGGTCCCGAGATCCACCAAAGTCTCCCTTTTATGGACAGTGACATAGGAAGCCAGCAGAACGGCATCTGTTCCGAATTTGAGTACCTTGTCATTCTGAATGAGTTTCAGTCCTTTGAACTGAAGGTCTACGATCTGTTCCGGCATTTCTATAAAAAATCGGCCCGAATCAAGATTCGGGCCCAACTGATTTACGTCAGATTATTCTTCTTCGATTGCACCGACAGGGCAGTTAGCTGCGCAAGCTCCGCATTCAATGCACACATCCTGATCGATCTCATACTTGGAATCGCCCTCAGAAATAGCCTCAACAGGGCATCCTGCTGCGCAAGCGCCACATGCTAAACAATTATCTGTGATCTTAAATGCCATTTAAATATCCTCCCTTTCTTTAATACCCATAATATTTTATCACATGGGTTTGTATTTTCAACAACTTATTCTTCCTGCTTCTTCTCTTCAGGACTGCTCTTCTCTTTTCTGAACCTTCTTATGTCCTTGTAGAAGAAATCCTTGAGTTCCGTATCCTCGTTATCCTTTTCGATCTTTACTCTGACCGTCTGTTTCAGAGGATTCGTTTCCATCACTATTCCCCTTCCTTCAGGGGTCCCGACCGTTTCATTCACGTTCGGCAGCAGTCTCTTCATGTCCTCATAGTAATCCTGCTCGTAGTTGAGACAGCACATGAGCCTTCCGCAGAGTCCGCTGATCTTTGTGGGCGAGAGGGAAAGGTTCTGCTCCTTTGCCATCTTTATGGATACTGGCTGGAAGTCTCCGAGGAAGACTGAGCAACAGCACGGCCTCCCGCATGGTCCGAGTCCTCCGATGGTCTTGGTCTCGTCTCTGACTCCTATCTGTCTAAGCTCGATCCTGGTCCTGAAAACGGATGCCAGATCCTTTACGAGTTCTCTGAAGTCTACTCTTCCGTCTGAAGTGAAAGAGAATATGACCTTGCTCTCATCGAATGTATATTCTGCCGATATCAGCTTCATATCTAGCCCGTGTTCTTGGATCTTCTCCTTACATATGGGAAAGGCATCCTTCTCCTTCTGTCTGATCTTCTTCAGCTGTTCTAGATCCCTGTCATTGGCTTTCCTGATGATGGGCTTTATCGTCATGCCGAGGGACTCCTCATCCACCTGTCTGACCGGAATGACGACCTTCCCGTACTCCACTCCCTTTATAGTCTCGACTATGATTCCGTCTCCCACCTCCAGCTCATTGCCATTGGGAGAGAAGCTATATATCCTGCATGCCTTGTCGAATCTTATGCCGACTATATCCGTCATGCTTTTACCTCCATTAGATCGAAGATAAGAGATTCAATGAACAGGTCGTTCCTTAACTGCGGATTCCTGCTCTTAAGCTCTATCCTCTCGTTTATCATACTAATTATACGATTCAGGTATGACGTTGTAAAATTGCCTGTAACACTGCCGATGAGTTCCTCCATATCGGCATTTATGATACTGTCCTTAGTGTCTACGGAATAGATCACGGCATCCATGCACATGGAACCCACATGATACAGCATGTCGGTAAGTCTGTCCTGATTCTTCAGCATCAGCTTCTGAAGTTCCACGAAAGATCTCTTCTGCCTGGTCAGCTCTGTCAAAAAGGATGCGGCATCCTCTCTGATCTGGAAGAGGCTCTGATCCTCCATCATCTCCATTGCCATGGCTTTCGAGCCATGTGCCAGCCCGGAGATGACTCTGGCTTTCTCTTCATCACAGCCCTGTTCCGTCAGCATCTTCTGAAGCTCGTTCCTCGGGATCTGGGATATCTCTATCTCTATGCATCTGGATCTTACCGTCTCAAGGAGAGCCTCCTTGTTATCGGTGGAGAGCACGAAGACCACGTCCTTCGGGGGCTCCTCCAGGGTCTTCAGAAGGTAGTTTTGTGACTTTATGGTCAGTTTATTGGCCCCTTTTATATGTATGCATCTGGCGCCTCTGGAGAACGAAGAATTGATAAGGAACTCGGGTATGGTCCTGACCTCTCCGATCTTTATGATGTCCTCTCCGCCTATCTCCAGAAAGTCGAGCATATTGCCGTCATCAAACTTTCTGCAGTTGATGCATCCGTCCTTTGCAGTATGATCCATGCAGAATATCTTCTTGCAGAGTAATCTTGCGTTTTCGATTGCATCAGGCATTCCCTTTGCATAGACGACATATGCCGAAGAAGGTTCCCTTGATGCCCGATCTATCATTATTTCCGAGCCGATCTTATTCATGTGTTCCTTCCAGCAGCCCGTCAAGATATACTCTTATCTGAAGAGCTATTCTCTCTATGGAGTCGTCTGCCTTGATGGTCTTCACCCTGTCAGGTTCTGTCTTGGCTATATGGTCAAAACCTGCAATGACTCTCTGGAAGAACTCAACACTCTCCCGTTCGAGCCTGTCCCTGTCTCTAAGCTGTCTGTTTATTCTCTCATCACACTGTTCCTGTGACAGTTTAAAATATAAGGTCATATCCGGGACCATCTTGTCAGCAGCTCGGTTCACAGTCTTCACGAATTCGATACCGAGATCCCTCCCGAAAGCCTGATATGCGATGCTCGAATCAAGATATCTGTCACACAGTATCACATAACCTTCATTCTTCTTTTCCAAGAGCACGGAATCTATCAGCTGTGCGCGCGCAGCAGCATATAAAAGAGCCTCCGTTATCGGATCCATGCCCTTATTCTCAGGATCCAGGAGTACTTCTCTTATCTTTTCGCTAATCGGACACCCACCAGGCTCCCTCGTAAGATATACTCTGTATCCTTTTTCCGTTAAATAACGTGTGGCCAGATCTATCTGAGTGGATTTCCCTGAACCATCTATTCCTTCAAATGTAATGAAAAGTCCTTTCATATGAGAACGCTCCGTTTAAACTGCACTATCATTATAAATTAAATATGAACAAGAGTGAACTGGTCCGAATAAAAGGGAAAACTCCTTTGATGATCAAAGGAGTTTTCTTAGTTATAGGGAAATTTAGATACCGGCAGCTACCTATCCTCCCGGGCCGTTGCCAGCCAAGTACTTTCGGCGTATAAGAGCTTAACTTCTGTGTTCGGAATGGGAACAGGTGGATCCTCTTAGCTATCACCACCGGTAAAAC
>Ga0129307_1000955_pt1 | contig 37268 bp, 22 predicted proteins | sample P1105metagenome_FD_94437 | JGI IMG/M metagenome (GOLD analysis project Ga0129307, IMG submission 94437) | Capybara group fecal microbial communities from Wisconsin, USA - P1105 metagenome | ecosystem: Host-associated > Mammals > Digestive system > Large intestine > Fecal | place: USA: Wisconsin...
AGCTTCTATAGCTCTATTTTCACCTGTAGCAACACCTATACCAATTAATGCATCACCTTTATTTGCCATAACTGTTTTAACATCGGCAAAGTCTAAGTTAACAAGTCCTGTAACTGCAATTAAGTCAGATATTGATTGAACACCTAATCTTAAAACGTTATCAACTTCTTTAAACGCTTCTGTCATTGGTGTAGTTTTATCTATTATTTCTCTTAATCTATCATTAGGAATAATTATTAAAGTATCAACATGATCTTTTAGTTTATCTAATCCTTCTTCAGCATGTCTACTTCTTGGTTTACCTTCCCATGAGAATGGTTTTGTAACAATACCTACAGTTAATGCTCCAAGATCTTGTGCAATTTCTGCGATTAATGGAGCAGCACCTGTTCCTGTTCCTCCACCCATACCACAAGTAACAAATACCATATCTGCACCTTTTAGTACGTTAGTTATTTCTTCTCTTGATTCTTCTGCAGCTTGTCTTCCTACCTCAGGGTCAGCTCCAGCACCTAAACCAGTTTTACCTAATTGTATTTTTACTTCTGCTTTTGAACTATTTAAAACTTGTAAATCAGTATTAGCAACAATAAATTCTACACCCTTAACACCTGATTCAATCATTCTGTTAACTGCGTTGTTTCCACCGCCACCTACACCAATTACTTTAATTTTTGCTAATTGATCGATTTCTAATGCCATAATTACTCCTCCTTATTATCAAAAAAGTATCCAAATAGTTTTCCAATTGTAAAACCATTATCTGTTTCTTTTTTACTTTCAACTAACCTATACTGTTTATCTTCATTAACCATTGTATATTCTCTTCCTCTGATACTTAATTTATTAATAAAATACTTAATCATTCCATAAGAAGATGAATAAACAAAACTTCTAATACCAATCTTATCAATTGATTTTACTACAGCTTTATCTTGAAAAATTTGTTTACAAACTTTATCAAAACCTGGAATATTCCCTATTCCGCCTGTAATAATTATATAACGAAAATCCTTTTTTGTTAAGTGATTTAACTCTTTTTTTGCTTTTTCTAGTATTTCTACAAGTTTATTCTCAGCAATTTCACTTACTTCATACTGATTTATTTTTATTTTTATATTAGAATTGTCTTTTGTTTCATATACTTCATTTTTATTAGCGTATTCTTTATCCAATACTAAAAACATATTTCTTATTTTTGATGCCTTTTCCATTGGTAAATTATAAACATAAGAAATATCTTTATCTATTTCATTTGAACCATCAGCTAATAATGTTGAATTTGTAATAATACTGTTATTAAATATTGTTAATTCAGTTTTATCACTACCAATATTAATTACTCCAACAACATCTTTATCAAATGTTTTATCTTTATAACAATAATAGTCTCCGATAGAATTAAATAATATATCTACAACTTCTACTCCTACTTTACTTAAAACATTAATATGTCTATATAAATTCTTCTTTGGAACTGTAACCATCATAGATAAAACACTTAATTTATCAGCTTTTATACCTCTTGGATTAATTACTTCGTTTTTATTATCTATTACATATTTAATAGGCATTACAGTAACTAATTCTTCAGTTTCAGGTATTTTATTATAAATTGATGCTTGTAATGAGTTTAAAATATCATCTGATGTAATAACACCATCATCTCCAGTAATTGAAGTATAACCTTCTGTCAAAGTATATTTAGCGTTGTTAATAGGCACAGAAGTAACAACTTTATCTACTTTTATACCTAACGATTTATTTATTTCATCAAATGCATTTTTTAAACAGCTAATTACTTTATCATCATCTATTATTATTCCTTTTTTTATTCCAAGAGAAGGATAATTATTTGATGCTAAAATATTTAAACTACCGTTTAAATCTTCTAATACTACTATTTTTATATTACTAGATCCAATATCAACAGACGCAAAAATCTTTCGCATCAACATTCCTCCTTTATTATCAATAGTATTATACCATACTTTTTTTTAAAAAAAAATAGAAAATCTATATATTTTCTATTCCTTCGGTACAAAATAATTACCATAATCTAAATATAAAATACCTTTTTTATTTTCAACAGAATTGATAATACTTTTATATTCGTTTATCTTCGATAACTTAGTAAGAGTAACATAAACGTAATTTCCATCATTCATCGATAATAAGAATCTTTCTTTATCTATTCCGTTTGGTGAATATGATATTTCTGATATCATTTCTTTGGTATTATCATCAATTTTACCCATTTTTTTAACAAAATTCTTATAAACGTCATCATTATCTATTTTATTAATTAATTGAGGAATACTAGTATCTAAATAATCAATAGACTTACCATTTTCAATGATAGTTTTATTCAAATTCTTATCAAAAAATAACAATTTATACTCTTCTACATCTATTTTTAATTCTAAATCTAACGTCCTATGGAAATTAACATCTTTAATAAATTTACTCTTTTTAATATATATTTTTTCTAATGGCTTATTAGTCAATAGAAAAGATGAGTTTTTATCTAGTTTTAATTCTTTTAATACTTCTTCATCTGTTAAATAGTTATTATGATATACATAATACGTCCTTATTTTTAAAAAGGTCATAAAATATATAAAACCCGCAATAACTAGTAAAACTAAAAGAAATATAAAGACATTTTTTACTCTTAATTTTTTCCTTTTTTTTCTTTTTTTACTCATAATATTACTCTCCAAAATTAACAAATTCTTGTTCTACTTTTAAATCAATATTATATTTTTCCTTTATTTTTTCTTTTATTTCATCAATTAAAGCTTTTATATCTTCAGCAGATGCATTATTATAATTAACAATAAAATTAGCATGTTTTTCTGAAACTTTTGCTCCTCCTATAGAATAACCTTTATAACCTAATTCTTCAATCAATTGACCTGAAAAAACATTATCTGATGGGTTTCTAAATACAGATCCAGCAGATGGATACTCTAATGGTTGAGATTCAATTCTTCTTTGTCTTCTTGTATTCATAAGAGTAAGTATTTCTTCTTTATCTTCTTTATAAAGCTTAATTTTAGCGCTTACTATTGTATAATTATTTTCTTGAAAAATACTATGTCTATATGAAAAATCCAAATCTTCTTTCTTTTTAGTTACTATATTTAAATTATCATCTATATAAGTTACATCTATCAATACTTCACTCATATCACTTTTATAAGCTCCAGCATTCATATAAATTGCTCCACCTACACAACCTGGAATACCAGAAGCAAATTCTAAGCCACCTAAGTTTTCATTTGCACATGCATTAGATAATTTAATAAGTAAAACCCCTGCGTCTACTTCTACAATATCTCCATCAAATTTAATACTATTTAATTTATTTAAACTAATAATAATCCCATTATATCTTTTTGATGATATTAAAACATTACTACCATTTCCTAACACTTTATATTTTATACCATTATCTTTTATAAATTTTAATAATAATGTTAATTTTTCTATACTTGCTGGTTGAACAAAATAGTCACATTGACCACCAACTTTATATGTTGTGTGTTTTTTTAGTTCTTCATGTTCTTTTATATCACCAATTTTATTTTCAACTAAAAACTCTTTTATATTCATATAATTACCCTACTAACTTTCTAATCTCGTTTAAAATTCTTTCTTCCACGTCATAAACAGCTAATGACTTAGAAGCTTGTGACATATTTTTTAATAAATCTTTATTAAAAATTATTTCTTCAATTGTATCATTTAAATTAGTACTAGTAACATCACTATTTAAAATAATTTTAGCAGCCCCTCTTTTTTCAAATACTCTAGCATTATCTTCTTGTCTGTTGGCAGAAGAACTAGGTAATGGAATAAATATTGCAGGTTTACCTAATAACGCTAATTCTGTTAATGTTAAAGCTCCACTTCTAGCTACTACTAAATCAGATAAACTCATAATATCATTCATATTATAAATATAAGGTCTAATAATAGCGTTATTTGCTTTTTCTATATTGATACTACATTCTTTTAATTCTTCTTTAATAATTTCATATTGTTCTTTTCCGGTTGCCCATATAATTTGATATTTATCATTCTTTTTTTCTTTTATAATATCAACTATACAATTATTAATTTTTTGTGCACCCTGACTTCCACCAAATACTAATACTAATGGTAAATCTTTATTTATTTTTTCTTCTTTTCTAATTTTATCTTTTTCTTTAATAGTTAAATCTATAGGTTTAACTTTTGTAGGAGTTCCAGTATATATTACTCTTTTTGCTGATTTTAAATACTTTTTTGCTTCTTCTATACCTACTAATATAGTATCAGCTTTTTTTCTTAACATGCGTATAGCTAAACCTGGATAAGCATTACTTTCATGTAGAATGGTAGGTATTTTTAATTTATGAGCCGAATAAATAACTGCTCCACAAATATAACCACCAGTTCCAATTACTAAATCTGGTTTAAATTCTTTTAATATTTTCTTTGCTTCTTTAAAACCTTTAATAGTTTTAATAGTTTTTTTAATATTATCGATATTTATTTTCTTACTAAAACCATATGCTTCAATAGCATATGATTTATAACCAGCTTTAGATATTAAGTCTTCTTCTAGTTTCTTTCCTGTTGCGATAAACCTAATATTTGAATTAGGATATTCACTCTTTATTAAATCCGCAATTGCTATTCCTGGATTAATATGTCCACCAGTACCTGCAGCAGCAATAATTACCTTCATTTTCTTCACCTACTTAATTATATCATAGTGATAAAAAAAGAAGAACATTTTTTCTTCTTTTTTTATTTATTTTTCTTTCCCCAGATTGCTTGACCTAAGTCGTAAATTCCAGGAATTTTGTAATCTTCACCTTGTGTTGCTTTAATAAGTGCAATAATTACAAATACAAATACAACAGTAATAAATGTTCCAATTACTAATCCAACAAAAGGAATTAAAAATAATGGAGATGCGCAAAACATTACTATACAAGCTGCTCCTGCTTGATTATATAAAAATTTTGCTCTTTTAGAATATTTACTATCGTCCATAAAAGAAAAAATAAATCCTAAGATTGGTACTAAATATACTAGTATTACTTCTCCAACAAAATCAATTCCAGTAAATGTTTTTTCTACTTTTTCTACTTTTGCTTTTTCTGCCATATTTATTTCACCCTTTCTAAATAAAATATATCATAAAAAGGAAAAATTCACAATTAATTATTTTAATTGTGAAACAAAAGTGTCTAGTCCAATTCCATCATTTATTCTAACTCTAGATAAAGCTAGTTTTTCATCACCTTTATGAATTTGTCCATATTCAGTTGTAAAAGCTAGTGTTATTCCTGCTTCTTTAACTATTTCTTTAGCATGATCATTAGTATCACCACATGGATAAGCTAGTGCATCTGAATTACCTAACTTTTCAGCAGATGTTTTTAAATCATTTACACCTTGTTCATGATCTACACAAAGAATCCTTCCTCCATGTTGTTCACCACATCCTCCTTCATGCATATTATCAGTATGTGAGTGATATCTAATATATCCTGAATTATATAATTCTTTTTGGTATTCCTGGCTAACATCAGTCCAAGAAGTAACTACAAACCATACTAATGGTATTTTGTATTGAACTGCTAGTGGATAAGCAATTCTATAGTTAGATTCTTCTCCATCATCTAAAGTAAGTACAGCACTTTTTTCTGGTAAATCTAATTTACCATCTACATATAACGCTACTTCTTTCATATTAGGAATATAATAATCATTATCATGTAAGTATTTTAATTGTCCTTCAAATAATGATTTTGCTAAATAATTAGAGTTTTCTCCATTTTCTCCAGCAGTATCATCATAAAAATAATGATACATAAATACAGAAATACCATCTGTATCTTTATCTTTTACTTCAAATACAGTTACTTTTCTAACAGTTTTAGTTTCATTACCATCTTTATCTTTAACAGTATAAATAACTTCATACTCACCAGGTTTTTCAGCTTTTATTTTATTATTAATTTTTATATCTTTTGATATGTCACCATCTTCTTTATCTGTTGCAGATGCACCATATTCTTCATAAATACCATTTTTAACCATCGTCATTTCTGATATTCCATATAGTTTTATTTCTGGCACTTCTCCTATTTTTTCTTTTTTCTTTTCTACTTTCTTTACTGGTTTAGTTTTAGGTTTAGAATTTTGATCTTTTAGAGTACTAAATATCTTATAAAGCATAAAAATACAAAACAATATTAAAAATATAGTAATTATAACCATCAAAAGATTCCTGGTTTTTAACTTCTTTTTCTTTTCCATAAATACTTCCCTATCCTTTAAGTGAATTATAACACTATATTATTTTATTGTAAATTATTTCTACTTATATTTAAAACTATACCTATAGATATCATTGTTATTATTAAAGAACTTCCACCGTATGATAAAAAAGGTAAAGTAACACCTGTTACCGGAAATAAAGAAGTAACAACTCCAAGATTAAGTATTATTTGGAACGATAACTGAAAAGCTATTCCAAAAGATAAAAATTTAGGAAATAATTCATTACACGACAAAGATATTTTTACTATCCTATATATTATATAAATAAACAAACTTGATACAATTATTATTCCAAATATTCCAAATTCTTCAGATATAATTGAAAAGATAAAATCTGTTTGAGGTTCTGGTAAATAGAAATGTTTTTGTATACTTTTAAATAACCCCATACCAAACAGACCACCTGGACCTATAGCGTACATAGATTGAATTGATTGAAACCCAGTACCTAATGGATCAGCCCAGGGATTTAAAAACGCTGTAATTCTTTTAATTCTGTAAGGTGCTGCGATTATTAATCCAGTTAGTCCTACTAAACCTAAAATTCCTATTTTTGCAAAGAAAGACATATTTACACCTGATATAAATAATAAACCTATAATACTAACAAGTAATATTACTCCACTTCCTAAATCCGGTTCTAACATGATTAATATAAAAGAAATAAAAGTTAATCCAATTATAGGAAAAACTCCCTTCTTAATATTTTTTATTTCTTTTAAATTATTTACTAAGTATTTACTAGTAAATATTATAAGACCTAGTTTCATAAATTCTGATGGTTGAATACCAAGTCCTCCAACACCAAACCAACTTCTAGATCCATTTCTTACTTGACCTAGTCCAGGAACAAGTACAAGTATAAGAAGAATAAGACATATAAAAAATATTTTATTACTATATTTTAAATATATATGATAATCTATTTTTGATACTAATAACATTAATATTAAACCTATAACAAAAAACATAGTCTGGAGCTTTAAATATCTAAAAGAATCATTATATTTATAATTTGACCAAATTGATGATGAAGAATAAATCATTAATATTCCAAATAAACAAATAATTATTACTGATAAAAATAATTTAGTATCAAATTTTTTCATATAATCACCATTATATTTTATGCATCAAAAAAGCAAATATTTCTATTTGCTTTATAACCAAACTGTATATACTATCGCACCAGCACCTAGTATAAAACCTACTACATAAAATAACCTAACTATATCTTGCTCTGTCCATCCTAATTTTTCAAATGTATGATGTATAGGTGTCATAGGAAATAGTTTCTTTCCTCTTATCTTAACTGATGCGATTTGTAATATAACAGATAATGTTTCAATAACAAATACACCACCTATAACCGCTAACGAAAATTCTCTATGAGTTAATATTGCGATAGTTGCAAGAGCTCCACCTAGTGCTAGAGATCCAGTATCACCCATAAATATTTTAGCAGGATGAGCATTAAATACTAAGAATCCAAGTAGTCCTCCTGTTAATATAAAACAAAATACAGCTATATCATCAGAACCTGCTAAATAAGGAGAATTCCATGCTATCATACCATATATTAAGAAACATATTAATGATAACCCTCCTGCAAGACCATCTAAACCATCAGTTAAATTAACTGCGTTACTGGTACCAACCAACATAAATAATATAAAGAATCCATATAAGAATCCTAAACTAACATGTATATTTAAAGCAGCTACTTCAATGCTTGTATCTGCGCCAGATTTTATATATAAATAAAAGAAAATAATAGATATAACTACTTGTGCTAAAAACTTTTGTAATCTAGTTAATCCTTTTTCGTTTGATTTATATTTAATTTTAAGAAAATCATCAATAAATCCAATCAATCCAAATCCAAAAAACACAAATAATACTATAAATAGATTTGTTGTTATTACCATCTTTTTTGTTAAAAACATTGCGGCTATAGATATTATTGTAGATATAAAAAATATCATTCCTCCCATAGTAGGAGTTCCAGATTTACCTTCATGTGCTTTAACAAATTTAGAAGTAACTTGTCTTGCTTTTCTTTTCCTCATAAAAGGGACAAATAAAGCACCAAATATTACTGATACTAAAAATCCTATAAAAATCGCAAGAACTGACTTTGCTAATAATAACATAATGTTCACATCCCTTACATCATTGTTAATTATATCATAAAGGACATTATTAATCTTTAATAAATTCATAAAATTTACATTTTTTAACAATTTAATCACCCAATAATATTCTTATTTTACTTCCTTCAACTACTCTTTCTCCTCCTTTAGGAGATTGATAAATAATATTTTTACCACTACCACTATATTCTAATGTAAAACCTTCTAATGAAAACCTTACTTCATTATATTCTTTACCTATTAAATTTGGAACGGTTACATACTTTTTATCCCACGGTTGATAATTCTTTTCTTTTGCTCCTTTAGGTTTTTTTATATCAAGTGCATCTATAGAATCAAGAAGAATAGATCTAGCAATAGGAGCTGCTACTGTTCCACCATATTGAATTACTCCTTTTGGATTATCTAATGCTACATAAACTATAATTTTCGGATCATTTGCGGGCATAAATCCAATAAAAGAAACTATATAATTACCTGACATATAAACTCCATCTTTAACTTTTTGAGCAGTACCTGTTTTACCACCAACTCTATATCCATCTATAAATGCATTTCTACCTGTACCATTAGTTACAACACTTTCTAAAACCTTTCTTACTTCTTTACTAGTTTCTTTACTTATTACTCTTCTTACTAACTCTTTATCATAATTCTTAACGACAGAATTTGTTTCGGGTTCTAATATAGATTTAACTATATGAGGTTTATATAATTTACCTCCATTTATAGCAGCAGATACCGCAGTAATTTGTTGAATAGGTGTTACCGATACTCCTTGCCCAAAGGCAGTTGTAGCTAGTTCTACCGGACCTACTTTATCAAGAGAAAAAAGTATTCCAGTTGCTTCTCCATTTAAATCTATGCCAGTTTTTTCTCCAAAACCAAAATTTTTAATATACTTAAATAATCTTTCTTTACCTAGTTTTTGACCCATAACAACAAAACCAGGGTTACATGAATTCTCTACAACCTGTAAAAATGTCTCTGCACCATGCCCTCCTGCTTTCCAGCATTTTATTTTAGAGCCTTCTACTCTAATTGATCCTCCGTCATAAAAGTGATCTTTATATAAATCTAATGTTTTTTCTTCTACTGTTGCACTTAAAGTTATTATCTTAAACGTACTACCTGGTTCATAGTTCATCCATATTGGAAGATTTCTATTTATTTCTTCAACTGAATATTCTTTATATTTATTAGGATCAAAATTAGGTCTAGAACTCATGCCTAATATTTCACCAGTATTAGGATCCATTGCTATTGCAATAGCATGTTCTGGATTATATTTACTAACCGCATTATTTAATTCTCTTTCAATAGATTTTTGTACTTCATTATTAATTGTAAGCATAACATTCATACCATCAGTTGGTTCTTCATATATTTCACTCAAATTTAATTTATTACCTTTTGCGTCAGAAAAATACTTAATTGATCCACTTTTACCCGTTAAATAACTATTATATTTGAGTTCTATTCCTGATAAACCTTGGTTATCTATTCCTACATATCCTAAAACATGAGATAAGTTATTATTGTATGGATACGTTCTTTTTGCTTCCTTAACAAGATATACACCATCTATATTTAAAGCAGATATTTTATCACTTATTTCAAAAGATAGTTTTCTTCCTTCAGGATGTACTCTTTCTATAGATGTTTTTTTATATACATGTTTCTTCATTTCTTCTTCAGATACATTTAATATTTTAGATAATTCTTTAACAGCTCTTTCTTTTTCTTTTATTTGATTTGGTATAAGTACAAGAGAGGTTGTTGTTAGGTTACCTGCAAGTAAATCCATATTTCTATCATATATATTACCTCTATCTCCCTCTATAGGTAGTTTTCTACTCCATAAATCACTTGCAAGTTTCTTTAATTTATCGTATTTAAATACCTGAATATAAAAAACTTTAAAAACAATAACAATAAACATTAAAACTAATAATAAAAAGAACAGCTTAATTCTAAAGTGTATATCTTTAAAAAACATATGCTTCACCTAGTTAATTATATGATTAGAATAAAAAAAAAAGACTATTTAGTCTTAAGCTCTTCTTCTATATCAGAATATATTTCATCCCACATGATCTTTAACTCATCATGTTTTAAATAGTCTTTAACTTTATCAATAGATATCCATACTAATTCTTCATCTATATTACTATTAAATAAACCTTTATCTATTGCTAGAAACATATAGTTTTCTACTTCTCCTTCTTTAGAAGTATATTTATTAATATAGATAGGTTTTATTATTTCACATATTCTTCCTGTTTCTTCTAGCGTTTCTCTTATTGCACATTCTTCTAATGTTTCATTTTCTTCTAGATGTCCTTTTGGAAAAGATATATCATCATGTTTCTTTCTATAAACTAAACCTATTTTTTTATTATTTTTATCTAAGAGTATGGTCCCTGCTTTTTTAATCATTTTATCACCATAATAATTATACCAAAAAAAGAGATATTAATTAACATCAATATCTCCTACTCTTGTATTTATTTTTAAAATAATATCACTTTTTCTATCTTCAGTTGAATTATTAATATTCTTGTCTCCTATTTTTGTATTACCATCAACATAACATCCAGAGATAAAACCAATTGAAACATCTCCTGTTCCTGTTTTAATATTAGAATTTACTAAAATAGTAGCTTTATTAATTTTTACATCTCCTGTATTTGTAGTTACATTAATTGAATTATTAATATCTCCTATTTTAATATCACCAGTATTAGTTGTTGCATTTAATTCATCAACTGAATTAAGAACTTTTATATCTCCAGTATTTGTAACTATGCTAATCTTTTTAGCACTATTGATTTTATAATCTCCTGTTCTAGTTTCAGATTTAAGATTATTTAGATCATCTATTTTTACATCTCCTGTTGTAACATTAATATCTGCATTTTTTATTTTTTTAGCTTTTATATCTCCTGTTGTTGCTTTTACATATAAATCTGAATTAGGAAGATTACCTATTTTTACATCTCCTGTTGTTGCATTAACTTTTATATTTTTATTAAAAGTATTTGGAACATATACTACTACTCTTGGGGATTTACTAAATAAACCAAATTGAACTTTTACTTTTTGTTTTAATACTATGTTTACTGAATCAGAACTTTCAGTTATTTCATATTCAGGTTCTTTTTCAGAATATAATTCTACTTTTATATTATTAATATCTTTTTCTTCTACTATTATATCTGCTACATCTGTTTTAACATTTATATTTAAATTGTTATTAATTTCTTTTTCTTCTACAAGTTTTTTACTATAACCACTTGTAATACTAAAAATATTAAAACTAGTATTTCCATTAAATAAGAATATCATTATTCCTATTAAGAAAAATAATAATAATGTTAGTAATGATATTAAAGTTACTGTTAATCCCTTATTCATCTTCTTCATTCCCCTTTTTTGAACTATTACTTTCATGACAATTATCATCATCACATTTTTTTAATCCAAAGATTAATCTTACTATTGCGTTACATACACCTATAATTAGGAATATAATCCATGTAATATGCCATGCACCTGTTGTAAAACTTACTAAGAAGTAAATTACTACTCCTATTAAACCTATAATATCTGTAATTGCTTTCCCTACTTCATCTTTCTTTTTTTCTTGTTTTGTTTTTTCTTCTTTTTCTTTACCATATACGATTGCTGAATAAATAATTATTCCAGTAGCAATTGCTATTATAGTAAAGAATAAGCATACACCTAATATTTCTTGTCCAAAAGTTGAAGTACCTATTATCGCAACTAAAGAAATAATATATAGTGCAACTGATATTGCAATATTTCTAGCAAATTTTGCTTTCTTATTTTCTTTTGCAACTTCTACGATGTTTTGTTTACCAGATATTAATTCATCTGATGTAATTCCAAAGAAATCACATATTGGAATTATTTTATCAAAATCAGGAGAGGACTCACCTGTTTCCCATTTTGATATTGTTTGTCTACTAACACCTAGTTCATTAGCTAGATCTTCTTGTGACAAATTTCTTTCTTTTCTTAAATTATACAATCTTTCTCCGATTGACATACTAATCACCTCTTTCACTAACAATTCTAGCAAATATATCGGTTGCGCACTACCAATTAACATTGGAAATTTGGCAACTATCATTAACATTTTATCATAAATAACAAAAAAATAGGCTATTTTTGGCCTATTTATCATAACATTGTTATATTTTTGTCAATTAAAGAAAACATTTTATTATTTATATACTTTTTTTAATCTCTTTATATATTCTTCTCTAGCATTATCTAAAATTATATTAGCGGTTTCTATAGATACATCTATTTGAGATCTATCTGTAGTATCAATTCTATGAAAATTGATATTTTTATCATCACTGATTTTTTCTATATTATCAAAAGAATTATTATACTCATCTACATTTTGTTTATTTAAAAAATGTCTTTTTTCTAATGCTAAACTATTTTTAAAATCTCTTTTTAGTGATGTAATACTATCTGTATAAGTTCCAATAGCTATATCAATATATATTTTTATTAATGGTATATACTCTTCTTTATATGAATTATATTCTTCATCAGTAAATCCATTCTTTAAATATAATCTATCTGCCCAAATTAATCTATCTAATAAACATCTATCTACAATTATTATATCTTTGTTTCTTTCTATAGCGTCTTTTAATTCTTTTAAAACATATTTAGGAATTTCAGTATTTATGACATTTTTATAGTTATCTTTTAGGGTTGGATATATTTCTTTTTTATACTTTTTAGAAGTTGTAAACTCTTCTATTACATCTACTGATAAACCACCCTTCTTAAAAAAGTCTTCTAAATTGTTGATTAATGTAGTTTTACCTGTTCTTGGAGTACCAGTAAATTCAATTACATATGGTCCTGTTTTATCTGATAATTTCTTAAGTTTATATAATTCTTTTTTCTTAAAATCTAATAATTGTAATTTTTTATATAATTCAGTATCATCATCAAAAATCATGTTCTCTAAATATATATCTTTATTTCCTGAACAAAATACTCTATTTAATACATCATTTAATCTTTCATACATAGGATTCATATCTTTATAATTATTAGTTAATTTTTCAAACACACTAGTATAATACCATTGTTGATCAAAAAATCCTCTTTTAAATGCACTAAAATCATATTTTTGTTTCTTACCAATTAGTATATTTAAATCTTCTAGATTACTTATTTTATCAGCACATATAACAGCTTTATGTCGATCATCTAGTGTCTTAATATTTTCAATGGTATGTTTTTTTCTTTCTTCCCAAGATAAGCTTTTATCTGGTTCAGAAGCACCATAAACTAAAGACGCTATATCATCTCCAAATTCTTTTTTTATATCTTCAATTGTATATTTAGTATCCTCTACTACATCATGCAAAAAACCAGCAGCAACTACATTTTCATCATATTCATATTCTTTTAATATATTTCCTACATTAATAGGATGAAAAATCATAGGCTTATCTGGTTCAGATTTTCTTTTTTGTCCTTTATGAGCATTAATTGCAAAATCTAATGCTTTTTCTTCAATTGTCATTTCCAAACCCTCCTCTATGATAATTTCATTATATCAAAAAAATGAGTAAATTAATACCCATTTTTATTTATTTAATTCTTTTTCTACTATTTCTAATCTTATTTTATCTTTTTCTCTTTTACTATTTATTAAAAATTCATAATATTCTTCCAAGCTTTGACCATTATAATCACCTAGATCGTCATACTTTCTTTTCGATAAATCTTCTACTATACATTCCACTTTATCATTTACTTGATAAAAATTATTTTCTTTTTTCTTTAAATCAAATTTGTTTTTTAATAAATCTAGTCCTTTTTTACTAACACATATATCTAAATCACCTGCATCTTTAAATAAACCTCTTAAAACTAGATTACCAGATGATAAAACATAGAATTCTTCTTTAGGTATTCCTAATTCTCTAATAACTTCTTCTAGTTCTTCTTTATTCATTCTTTTTTCTTTCATAAATCCTCCTAAAAATTCTATGTAAATTGGTAGTTCTTCAGGACTATATTTAACACTTCTTCTTAATCTTATAAAGAAACATATTATCATTAATGCTCTTTTATATTCATAATCTCTATCATTAAAGAAACTCAATATATAATCTACATCTAAATTTTTAAATACATTTGAATCTGTAAAAATACTAAAATAGAAATCATATAGATAATCTCCAACCATAGGTATTGGATCTATTACGTATATTTTTTTATTATTTACTATAAAATTATGTGTACCTAGATCACCATGAATTAAGTATTTAGGACATATATTCTTTTCTATAATTTTATATGACTCAAATAAAAGACTATAATCTATATCTATTTTTTTAGATTCATTATATGATTCTTCTTTAAGAAAATCTATCCAGGTCATTTTATCTTCTTCTAAATAACCATATTCATCATAATCATATTCTTTATAATTTCTTGTTATTTCATAAACTTGTTCAACAAAACTTTTTGAATCTAAAGATTTATATTTAAATAGATCTCCTTCAATAAAATCAAAACAAATATATAATAGATTTTTATCATAGCATATAATCTTTTGAAAATAATCTTGATTATATAGATTAAAAAATTCTAAATATGCTTCTAATTCTTTTATATCGGTAGTTTTGACTAAATATTTATCATATTTAAATACTATAGAACCTGATACTCCATCATTAAAATATTTTATATTATTTTTATCTATTTTAATACTAAGTTTATTTTCTAAATCTTGAATTATACTATCTATCATATTCTCACCTCTTTTTTTTAAAAAAACTCTTCTAATGAAGAGCCTTTTTTTACTTCTCCCAAATTTTTCTTACTAATTTTAAAGATAAAGTTGAAAGTGTAAAACCTATAACAGGAACTAAAGAACTTAATAAAATATTATCAAATTTTCTTATAACATATGAATAAATAATAACTACTATATAAGTAAGTACCATTATACATATTCTTCTAGTCCAACTAGTTTCCCAAGCTTTATCTTTTTCAACCCTTTTGTTTCTTTCTTTAATCTCTGTTATTTCCTTTTCGAAATCCATAATTATTCCTCCTTCATTTCTAAATAATCCTTGATTCCTCTATTAACAAATCTATTTGTACCTTTTACTAATTCATCCATTAATTTTTCAGCAACATTATAACAATAATCAAATGTTCTTGAATCTATTTCTTTATTTTTATAAGAATCTATTAATTCATTTTCATCAACTAACTCGATAAAACTTGTTCCCGCAAAATACTCTGATCGATAAATAACATCTAAATATAGATCATTATAATAAATCTCATCATTTTCTATCTCAAAATTCTTTATAATATCAAAATAATATTGTAATATGTTGCCCTTATCATCTATAAATAATCTTACATTATACTTTTCATATAAAGGTGAATATTCAATTATTGTATAACCTTTATCAAATACAGTCTTTCTTTTGCCATTAACGTAAACCTTACAAGTAAAAGTTGTATCTAATGAATGTTTATATGTTATATATGCATTTAATTCTTCACTATATTTAGTTTTAATAATACTCTTAGTAACCTCTCTCATATATACATCATTTAATCTCTTATGTTTAATCATATAATCACCCGACAAAACTATTATATCATTTTTTATTCTAAATTAATAAAAAAAAGTACGATTTCTCGTACTTATTTTATTTCTTCTACTTTCATGAAGTTAGTAACTTGTCCTTCTTTCTTAGAAGCAGCAAATCCTGAAGTAACAACTACTTTATCGCCTTTAGATAAACCTAAAGCTTCTTTAGCAAGTTTAGTATTTAATTCAACAACTTCATCCATATCTTCAGAATGTTTACCAATAACAGCTTTAACACCATAACATACTGTTAACGAATTAGCTATTTCTTGATCTCTACAAACTGCAACTATAGGACAAATTGGTTTTAAGTTACTAATCTTTTTAGCACTATTTCCAGTTACTGTATCAACAACAATTGCTTTAGCATCTAATGCTTTAGCTGTTTCAACAACACCTTTAGCAATTGAACCGACTTGATCGCCATAATTATAATTAAATGTCTTATCATAATATTTTTCTGCAGTAGCACAAATTTCAGCCATATATTTAACTACTTCAGTTGGATATTTACCTAATGTAGTTTCTCCAGATAACATAACAGCATCAGTGCCATCTAATACAGCGTTAGAAACGTCTGTTACTTCCGCTCTTGTTGGTCTCATACTCTTCTTCATTGATTCTAACATTTCAGTTGCTACTACAACTGGCTTACCAGCTTCTCTAGCTATTCTAATCATTTCTTTTTGATAAATTGGAAGCATATCAAGTGGAGCTTCATTTCCTAAATCTCCTCTTGCTACCATGATACCATCAGCTACTTCAAGTATTTCTGGTAAATTTTCAAATCCAGTAATGCTTTCAATTTTTGCAATAATCTTCATATTTGAATTATGTTCTTCAATTATTTTTCTTGCTTCTTTTACATCATCAGCACACGAAACAAATGATAATGCTAAGAAATCACCTTCATGTTCACATGCAAATATAATATCTTCTCTATCTTGGTCTGATATGAATGGCATATTTAATTTAACTCCAGGAACAGCCATACTCTTCTTATTTCCTAAAACTCCACCATTTATAATTTTACAAGTAACACCATTATCTTCCTTTGATATTACTTCTAATCTCATTAATCCATTTTCTAGTAAAATATTATTTCCTACTTCAATACTATCAATAGCTTCTGGATGATTAACTGTAAATCTTTCTTCATTACCTACTACATCATCTTTTACTATTCTAATAGTATTTCCTTCAACTAATGTGATTTCTTCATTTTCAAAGATACCATTTCTAAATTCTGGACCTTTTGTATCATATAATAATCCTATAGTTAAACCTGTTCTTTTTCTAACTTCTTTAACAGTATCAATGTCCATTTGTTTTTCTTCTGGTGTTGCATGAGAGAAATTTACTCTTGCAATATTCGCACCATTTAATACCATTTGTTCAAATGTATCTCCATTATAACTAGATGGACCTAAACTAGTAATAATTTTTGTTTTTTTCATAAATTCCATACTATAAACTCTCCTTTTTAACATAGTAATAATAACACAAAACCATTGATTTTGTAAACGATTTTATACCAAATTAATATATTTTAACTATATTTTACTCGTTTACTTATTAACATACGTTTTTGCTTTTGTTATTTTATTTATTTCTTTATTAATAGATTCTATTATTTCTACTATTTTTTCTTCACTATTTTCTTTAACTTCTTTATCATTTCTAGTCATCTTTTCAACTGATTTTTTTACTTGATCTACTATTTCTTGATCATTATTTTCACTTAGTAAAACTAGTAATGCGTTTACTCTATAATCTAAATAATGATCTCCTTCTTCAATTAAATCATGAACTAGTATGTGTTTATCTTTATACTTTTCTTGTAATTCTCCAGGTCTTAAATATACATATAAAAATGCCTTTAAAAAATTATCATCTCTTTTTATTACGCTGCTGATATAACTTGCAAAAGCATCTTCTTCAATTAATCTAGATATTAAATAATTTGGGTCTCCATATGAAGCATTATTTAAAAATAAATAATCTAATAGTTTATATCCTCTAATAGATTTAAAAGATGCATCAAAAAGCAAATCAAAAGATTCTTCTTGAGGGTTTTCTTTATCTTCAACATAATTTATAACTGAATCAGGATTATCAACTAATCCTTCAATAAAATCATTATATATAAATATATCTTCACCCTTTAATGTTCGTTTCATATCATCACCTTGATTAATTATTTTAACACTATTAAAATAAGATATCAATAAAAAAAAAGAGTATTTCTACTCTTATTTTTCTAATTCTGATAGAATTACTGGAACTATTTGTTTTTTACGTGATGCTAAACCATCAATATAAGTCATTTGTTCAAATGGACTAATCTTAAACCCTTCTTCTAATATTGACTTACATTTTTCTGTATAAAGAACATAAGAACCATTTTTTATAACATCTGTAATACACATCATAGTAAATTCACAACCTAATTCTTCATTAATTCTTTCAAGTTCAGATAAATATTCATCTATTTCATCATTAATAGAATCTACATCTAAAGTAAATATTTGTGCTACTGCAAACTTTTGATCATTACTAGTAAAAGTTTTAAGGTCTGTTGTTATTACTTCTTCTTTTGTCTTACCTTTTAAACTAGTACCTGCCTTAAACATTTCAATAGCATATTCTTTATAATCTAATTTTAATTGTTTAGCAAGTTCTTCTACAACTTCTCTATCTTTTTCTGTAGTTGTTGGACTTTGAAGTATTAATGTATCAGATAATATACCAGAAATCATTAATCCAGCCATATCATCTGGAATTTCAACTCCACTTTCTTTATATAATTCATGAATAATAGTATTAGATGATCCAACAGCCATATTTCTAAAGTTAATTGGTAACTTAGTAGAAATATTACTTATTTTATGATGGTCTACTATTTCAATTATTTCAGCTTCTTCAATACCAGGAACACTTTGTTCAAACTCTTGATGATCTACTAAAATAACTTTCTTATTATTCTTTTCATTAATATCTGTAATTCTAATTAATCCTAAACATTTACCTTTAGCATCTACTACTGGATAATTGTTATGTTTTAATTTTTTAGTTTCTTCTATGAAATCATCATAAAAATCTGTTTCTTTAAAACTAATAGAATTTTCATGTAATATAGTTTTTATTTCATTACTTAAACCAATAGTTTTAGATGCTGTAAATGTATCCATACTAGTTCTAATGATATTTACTTTATTTTCTTTTGCTAGTTTAATATGTTCTTCATCAATAGTTAAATTGCCTGTAACAATTAATAGTTTTACTTTTGATTTAATTGCATATTCATGAATTTGATGTCTATCACCTACTAATAATATATCTTGATTAGTTAATGCTATATTATTAAAAAATGTTTGACTATTATATGAAGCTACAATTAGATTACCGTTAATATCATCATTATATTTAGTTACTTCTTCACCTTCAAGTGTTTTAACTATATTATCATAAGTACTATCCAATGTAGAAATATCACCGTTTATTAATTCTTTAGCAATATCTTTTAAAGTAACTATTCCTAAGAACATTTTACTATTGTCTACAATTGGAATACCTGTAATACCTTTTTCGACAAAATAATCATAAACTTCTTTAATTGTTCTAGTTTCTTCTAAAAAGTAACCTTTATGATATTCTATATCTTTTATTTGCAATCTAACATCATTTAAATATTTAGGTTCATTAACCTTAAAATAATCTAAAACGAATTTTGTTTCATCATTTACATGACCTAATGCTCTTGGTTCAGTATTTAAACCTAATTGATTTTTTAAATATGATAATGTAATCGCACCAGTTATCGCATCAGTATCTGGTCTTTGATGTCCAAAAACATATACTTTATCCATTATAATACCTTCTTTCCTACGAGTTAATTATAACTTTTTTTGCATAAAAAGTAAATAAAAAAACTATGTTTTCCATAGTTTTATACTCTTATAAATGGCTCAAACAAATCATATCCAAAGAAATAAACTAACGCTGTTAATATAGCCCAAATAATTATCAAAGTAATTTGAACCATTAGTACTTTATCTTTCTTTTTAGGAATTATTTCTTCTTTTTGTACTAATTGGTTTTCTTGGCTAACCTCTGGAGTAATTTGAACTGGTTTTACTTGATTTTGAACTGGTTTTACTTGATTTTGTAATCCAATTTGTTCTTTTTGTTCAGTTTCACTAATTAGCTGATCAATCGAAATAATATCATTATTTACCTCTTCATCAGTTATTACCTCTACATTGTTATCTAATTCACTAGCATTACCTGGAAGAATTTGTTCCATCATAATATCGCCGCCTTATTATTTATAATTATATACTATTTTAAAAAATATTTCTACTATTATACAAAATTAACTAAAATTTCGTTCGACAAATATAGATATTCTTCACTTATATATATATAATCATCTTTTATTTCTAACATTTTTTTATCTATTAATTCTTTAATATTATATAAATCTAGAATGTTTTTATTATATTTCTTCTTAAATTCAGTAATGTTAATTCCTTTTATTTTTCTAAAACCAAGTATTAGTTCATAAGACATTTTATCCTCTACAGATACTTTTTCTTCTTTCCTATTATATATACCATTCATATAATCAATTATATTTTTAGAATTATGATATCTTATGTCACTAACATAACCTGCGGCTCCTACTCCAAAGCCATAATACTCTTCATTATTCCAATATGTATTATTAAATCTTGATTCATATCCTTCTTTAGAATAATTACTAGTTTCATAATGAATATAATTAGATATTTTTTTATTAATTAGTTTATACATTTCTAGATCTAACTCATCATCAATCGGTTTTATATTTTTATTATGTAATTTAGTATGTTCTTCTAGTATTAATGAATAACAAGATATATGAGGTATATCTAGTTTTATATATTTATCTAGATCCTCTTCTAAATCTTTTATAGTTTGATTAGGAAGTGCATATATTAAATCTATATTTATATTGTTAAAATACTTCTTAGTTAATTTTATCTTTTCTTCTATATCTACATTAGTATTTCTTTCTAAAAATTCTAAATTCTTTTTATTAAAAGACTGTACTCCTATACTAATTCTATTAACTTTATTTTTCTTACATAATTCTAATTTATCAGAAGATATATCTTCTATATTAAACTCAATTGTAAATTCATAATCTTTATTTATATTTACTATTTTAGTAATAGAAAATAATCTCTTTAGTTCATATAAATCTAAAGCGGACGGAGTTCCTCCACCTATATAAATATTATTTATTAATTCACCTTTATAATTATCTTTTATCTCTTTTTCTAAAGAATCTAAATACTTATTTATCCATTCTTTTTTATAAAAGAATTTACAAAAATCACAATAAGAACAAATATTCTTACAAAAAGGAATATGAATATATAATGTCTTAACCATATTACTCCTTCGCACTTAGTATTTGTAAGAATGCATCTGGTGGAACTTCAACTGATCCAATATTTTTCATTCTCTTTTTACCTTCTTTTTGTTTTTCTAGTAATTTCTTCTTTCTAGAGATATCTCCACCATAACACTTCGCAAGTACATTTTTTCTAAGTGACTTAATATTTTCTCTTGCGATTATTTTTGATCCTATAGATGCTTGAATAGGTACTTCAAATAATTGTCTTGGAATTATTTCTCTTAATTTATTAACCATAGATTTACCCAAATCATAAGCAAAATCTTTATGTACAACCATAGATAAAGCATCAACTATTTCTCCATTAAGAAGAATATCCATCTTAACTAAATCACTTTCTTTATAGCCGATAAAGTCATAATCAAATGATGCGTATCCTTTAGTCGCACTTTTTAATTTATCAAAGAAATCATACATAATCTCTGATAAAGGTAATTCATAATGAATATTAACTCTTGTTTTATTAATATAATCCATATTAACAAAATTGCCTCTTTTACTTTCACATAGTTCCATTATTTGACCTATATATTCAGTTGGTACAAATATACTTGTTTTAATATATGGTTCTTCTATTTTTGCTATTTTAACTTTTTCAGGCATCTTTGATGGATTATCTATTTCTTCTATATCTCCGTTTGTTAGAGTAACTCTATATACAACTGAAGGAGATGTGATAATAATATTTATTCCAAATTCTCTTTCAATTCTTTCTTTAATAATATCCATATGTAGTAAACCTAAAAATCCACATCTAAATCCAAAACCTAATGCTTTAGATGTTTCTGGCGTAAACTCTAGTGATGCATCATTTATCTTTAGTTTTTCTAAGGCATCTCTTAAATCATTATATTCACTAGTTTCAAGAGGATATATACCAGAAAATACCATTGATTTCATTGGTACGTAACCTTTTAATATTTCTTCTGCTGGATCATTATCTAATGTTATAGTATCTCCTATTTTTATATCAGATATATTTTTAATAGATGCGCATAAATAACCAACGTCACCAGCATCTATTTCTTTAACTTTATTTATTTTAGGATTAGAATATCCAAGTTCAACTACATCATAGGATGCATTATTAGACATAAATCTAATCTTATCACCCATTTTTAATTTACCATCAACTACCTTAATTTGAACAACAACACCTCTATAAGGATCAAAAGCGCTATCAAATATTAACGCACGTAATTTACTATCTTTATTACCTTCTGGATTAGATATTTTTTCAATAATTCTATCTAGTAATTCTTCAACACCTACTCCTGTTTTAGCACTTGTTAGAATAATTTCTTCTTTTGTAAAACCAAATGTATCCATAAGTTCAGCAGATACCTTTTCTACGTCACTATTAGGTAAATCTATTTTATTAATAACTGGTATTACTTCTAAATCATTTTCTAAAGCAAGATAAAAATTAGCTAGAGTTTGAGCTTCTATACCTTGAGTAGCATCCACAAGTAAAATAGCACCTTCACAAGCCGCCAATGAACGAGATACTTCATAAGAAAAGTCTACATGTCCTGGAGTATCTATTAAATTAAAAGTATAACCTTTATAATTTAATTTAACTGCATTCATCTTAATAGTAATTCCTCTTTCTTGTTCTAGTTCCATACTATCAAGCATTTGAGAATGTAGTTCTCTTTTAGATACTGCGCCAGTTATTTCTAATATTCTATCAGCAAGGGTACTCTTACCATGATCTATATGCGCAATTATCGCAAAATTTCTAATTTTATCTTGATTCATAAAAATCACCAACCTAATTATAACATAAAAAGAGAAGAATTACTCTTCTCTTTTATATTTTTGATAAGCTACAAATCCTAAACTAATTACCATTAATATCATTATTATTAATATATATGGATGTCTAGTTATTCCAGTTTGTAAAGTAAGTATTAATGTTGCGATCGCAGTAGATACTCTACTACCATTAATATTATTGTTTTCTCTTATATTATTACTTACTCCATCATAGTTAATAGTAAATACTATTTCTTTAGAATCAGAGCCAACTAATTTATATGTTCCTTCTCCTATACCATTTATGTATATTCTTGATCTAGTTGTTCTTAAAGTATCTGTTTCTGTTCCTAAATCATAGTTACCTACTTCATTTTCTTTTACTTTTACTATCTTTTCCTCTCCATCCATTTCTTTATATAGTTTGTATGTTATGTTAGCTTCTAAACTAGATCCATCATCCATTTCATATATAACTATATTTCTTGGATTTATTTCTGAACCTGTAATATTCGCTAAGAATCTAGATAAACTAGCACCTGGATCAGTACCATTATCAATTGTTATTCCATCACCTATAGTATAACTACCTTCAGTAATAGTTGTACCATTTAAATGAATAACTACATTTGCTCCTCCATCAGGTTTAACTAAATCTGCTTCTAATGTAACACTCTTAAACATTTGAATGTCTGGAATATTATTATTAGATGCATAGTTAACCGCAGATTGTAGGCTTAAGAAATTAACTGTTCCAACCATCGCAACTCTTTCTGATGTACCTACTACTGTAAGTGTAGAATCAATAGTAGTTACACCAGTATCTGGATCAGTTACATTATCTCTCTTTTCTTTATAACCATCTTCAACATTTGAAATTACACCAGATATAGATCCTGTTTCACCTTTGATAGATCCGTCATAGAAATTAAATTGTGATGTATTATTTGTATGATTAACACCATAAGTTTTACCATAAAGCATTGGAGACGTAATACTAGGTACTCCACCTTTTTCACCAACTGTTACTTTTGATGTACCCGCAATATATACTGCATTCGAACCAGTACTAGTAATATTTCCTGAATTAATGTTTGCAACTCCATTACTTGTGATAACTAATGTAGTTATATTACTAGAAATATTACAATTTGTTATATCAATTGTATTATTATTATTTGTTGATATAGCATATTCATTCAAACCATCAATATTAGCATTTGTAAATGTACCTGAACTAGTATGATAAAATTCAAACAAAGCTCTTTCTCGAGAATATGAATTAGTACTTCTATAAGTTCCACCAAATACATTTATATGGGCATTATCATAAAAATATCCTAATCCTTCTCCATTTGCATCTATAGTGGTATTTGTAAGATTTATTTCTGCATTGTTTTTAGCTGTTAGGAAATGTATTCCAGCAGTAGAAGTAATAGTGCCACCTGTAATATTTGTAATTGCAGAATTAACAGTATAAATATTTTCTCTTCCTCCACCACTTATTGGTAATGTTATTGTATTATCAGTAAAGCTAACTGTTCCTGAATTATTATTCATAATATACTTCATTGTAATTGTTGAATTTGAAATCGTAGATGTTCCATAATTGATTAAGAATCTTCCATAGTTATGAGTATTATTGAATGTTGCCCCATCAATAGTCAATGTTCCTGTTGATGCATTATATATACAATTTGATACATATCTATATTCACTAGAACCTCCACCTTTTTCAGTAAATGTTCCTCCTGTAATATTTAAAATATTATAGTTATATATACCAACAGTTCCATTACCTCTATTTTCAAAGTTTCCTGCTGAAATATTTAATGTACCAGTTGCTGTATTATTAATTATACATTCAGAGTCATATCCTGCATTTCCAGCTGTTGTTTGTTTATAATTACCACCATTAATATTCATAGTTCCATCATTTTGTATTAATTGGTAATTTGGTGATGTTAAATTAACATTATTAAATGTGAAATTAGCATTTTCATTATTAATTATCAATTTACTAATTGATGTTTCTGTATATAATTTAATGTTTTCTACTATCATTGTTCCATTATTTTCTATTATCGTTCCACTAAATGTTTGAATATTTCCTGGAATTGATTCACTATCGGTTATCTTTAATGTTCCATTATTTACAAATAATTTTTCATTATTTTGATTAAATTTATAACCCTTCATATCAATTATTACATCTGTTCCAGATGGAATAGTAATAGTAGTATAACTTGGTAATGTTGTTAATTCTCTCAATACCTCTAATGTATCACCATTAGTAAATCCTGGATCACTAATTGCATCTTGAATAGTATTAAATTTTTCATCAGTTCTAGTATTTTTAACTAAAGGTATTTGGTCTAGATATTTTGAATAAGTATCATCTTCATTATGAGTTTGTATAATTTCATAAGTAGGTTCAACATCAGTTATCTTTCCATATATTGCTGTATTACCAGTAATAATACCATCATAGAAATTAACTTCAGATGTAGTGCTTGAATTATAGAAACCATATGATTTACCAGTTATTTTTGGATTTGTTTTAGAAACTGTTCCACCTAATTCACCAATACTTATATTTCCGGATCCTGTATTATAAATACCATTATTGTCTGAACTTATAAATTCTCCACTTATTATATCCATTTGAGCAGATCCAGTTTTATGTATTGCATTTCTATATGTATTTACTTTGATATTATCTATAGAAACATTACCAGAATTCTCACTATGTATTCCATAAGTATCAGATCTTTCGTTAGTTGGAGACATTGTTATGCTACCTTTAAATTCAGTATCTAATGATATATTTGTACTATCTAATAATGCTAATTCTTCTGGTGTTAAATATGAACTTATATCTCCATCAGTAACGCCACCAGTAAGTGTTGCGCTACTATTACCATTTAAGTAAAGTCCTGCTGAAGCATTTGTTGCTGTAGTCTTTACATCAGTATATTCTAAATTTATAGTACTATTACCTGATGATCTTATAGTTTTTGCTTCATTATTATACCAATAAGCATCATATAATTCTATGTACGATTTAATAAAATCTAATCTTCCAGATCCTTCATTTATCACAAATGTATTATTTGATTTTCCAATAATTTTAGTACCTATAACTCTCATATTTCCAGTGTTGTATGTATACGGTTGATTCTTTGCACCATTATATCCACCTGCATAATATGTCATATTTATATTAGAATTTATACAATCTAATGTTCCATAGTTTATAATCGAACCACCAAAATGTGTAGTTGTATTAATAACTATAGCTGTACCATTATTGACTATTAATATTCCTTTATTTTGCTCAACTCCATATGACCCGCCGTTAATTAATGCAGTTGATGTTTCGGTAACATTATTGACAAATCTTGTAAACGAATGATTATCATTATATGCATAATATCCATATAATTCTACTTTTACTCCTGATACAGATACTGCATTTTTATTATTAATAGTATTTCCACTACCAACAAATGTAATTTCTCCTCCAGTAATAGTTATTTCACCATGTTCTTCATTTTCTATCAAATTATAATTTCCAGCATTATCATTACTTGTTCTAGTAGCTCTTACTAATCCACCTGTCATATTCATTTCACCATCATTATAAATAACATGTGTTTGATATGAATTAATTTCACCATCTGTTATATTGGTAACAGCATTTTCATTATTAACCAATACATAATCAGTTGTTTTAGTTGTATATAAACCACTAATAATATTTAATCTTCCATTATTCTCAAAGATATTACTTGAATTTGTTTCAATCATACCTCCATCTTCTGAAGATTTAATCGATAATGTTCCATTATTTTCAATAAATTTTTCATTATTTTGAGTAATTTTATAACCTTTTAAATCTATAGTTGCTATTTTTCCATCAGATACATTAATGGTTAATGCTTCTGGCATAATAGTAGCCTCTCTAAGTACTTCTAGAGTATCATTATTTTGGAAATTCTCATCATCTAAAGCCTCTTGAATAGTATAGAATTCTCCATTTGTTCTTGTATTCTTAACTATAGGCAATTTATCTAAGAATTTATGTTCTTTATCATCTGTTTCAAGAATTATTTCATATCCTGGTTCAATTTCATTAATTTTACCTTGAATTGCAGTTGTACCACTAAATATACCATCATAGAAATTAATTATTGCTTCTTGATTAGTGTTATTTAATCCATAATTATTTCCAGTAAATGATGGACTTGTTTTTGATGGAACTCCACCTTTTTCACCTATAGTTATTGTACCAGTTGCAGAATTATATAAAGCTTCATTACTAGTACTTTGATAATTACCACTAATTATATTTAAATTACCTGTATTAACTCTTGTAATTGCCTGTTTATTAGAAGTTACATCTACATTAGTTAGCGTTACTTCATTAGTACTATTATGATATATTCCATCTGCATTACCATAAATTGGATATTTTACTGAACCATAGAATTGAGTATTTGTAGAAGATAATGATGAATTATTATTAAGTTCAACTACAGGTCCCCAATTATAACTATTATCAGAAATATTTCTAACAGAAGAATTATTTATAATAGCGGTTGTATTATTAGAAAATTTCATTAAACTGTTTTTCCAAGGATGAATAGATATTTCAGCTCCATCAATTGTAAGTGAATTAGTACCTTCACATATAAATCCTGCATTATTAGTAGATCCTTTATAACTACCACCTTGAATTAACATTGTTCCACTATTATATGTGTAGAATGCTGGACTATGATCACTGCCATTATAAGCTTGTAGATTTTTCATTTCAACATTTGTTAATGTAATATTACCTGAATTTATAACAGAACCATATAAATTACTTGTTACATTTTCAATATGAGCAGTACCAGCATTATTTATAAATATACCATCAGGATTAGTTTGTCCAAAAGAACCGCCTGTAACTGTAGTTTGGCTACCTTCAGATGCGTTTATGAAATATGTTGTATATCTTACTCTGTAACCAGAACAACCTAGTAAATTTAATGTTAAATCCGTAATGTTTAAGATATTTCTATTTACTATTGCTGAACCACTACCAATGTGCTTTATTTCTCCTCCAGATATATTCATCTCACCTGAAGTGTCATTTACAATCAAATTATATCCACTAGAGCCATAAGGATCAGTTCTAGTTACGTATATCTTACCTGAAGTCATAGTGAATAATCCATTATTATAAACTAAGCTAGATTGATATGAATATAATTCTCCACCAATCATATTAAATAAAGCATTTTCATTATTATTAACAATATTTTGTGTTCTTATAGGCATAGATTTAATTGAAGTATAATTTATTGTACCATTATTACTAAACACAGACGAAGAGAAAGACTTATTATTTATTGCATTAGATTCATCTACTAACGTTAATGTTCCGTTATTAGTTATATAACCCGCTTTATTATATGTCTTTATTAAGTGACCATCATAATTTAATTTAGCATTTTTATTATTATCTAAAACAACTAGTGCGTCTGTCTCAAAATCTTTTAATAATACTACTTCTGTTTCAGTATTATTATCTGGCACCGCATCAAATGCAGATTGTAATGTTGAATAATTAGTTGAACCTATTCTTGCAACATAATCTTGGTCAGCATCTAAATCTTCTTTTGTTTTTAAGACTATTGTTTCTAAAGTATCTCCCTTAGTAACATTAATATCATGATTAGTAGCAATATTATCAATTGGTCCATCTAGTCCATTATCTTTAATTCCAACCAATTTACCATCATAATAACTAAATGTTGCCGTATCAGCATTATAAATAGCTGAATTTGTAGAATTTATATTTGGATAAGTTTTACTTACTGCATCTTCATTATCACCTAAAGTAAATTTAGATTTATTATATACTCCTCTAGTAAAATTATTGCTAGTTTTGAAATCACCCTTTATAGTAAGATTATTAACTCCATAGTTCTCATTATAAACAGCAACTGAATTATCAGATTCAGTATTTATTTCACCACCATCAATGTTCACTGTTCCATAATAGTTATAAACTACATTTACATCGGAAGTTCCAGTTTTATTAATTATAGTGTTTTCCAAATTTAAAGTAGCATCTCTATAATTATAATGATATGAACCGTTATAAATACTTTGTGTTGGTGCATTTATTATTGAATCTTTAATAGTTGTAGTTCCTCTATTGTTATACATAGTTATGTTACTTGATGTTATTGTGCTTCCTTCAACAGTCATTGTTGCAGGATCATAACTATTATCTTGTCCAGCATTATATAAGTTATAATTTCTATCATTTGTTTGCGATAAATTACTATCTTTTATTACAGTGTTACTATAATTTTGTACATTCCAACTTGTATTTGTCATAGTGGAATCTTGTACTGTAACAGTTCCACCATAATTATAAACATTTCCTCTAGAACCAGATAATGTTGAATTCTTAACCAATACAGTTCTAGCAGAATTTTTTCTATTATAAATTCTATTCTTTATATCACAATTATCAAATGTTACATTACTTACTACACTAGTTTCATTAGAATAATAAGATTCATTTGATGTACTTCCTAATGTACTATTTTTAACAGTTAAGTCAATATTAGTGTTTTGGTGAATATCAACACCTGCTCCACCAGTTTTCATACCATTAACAGTTACTGGTATAGTACTTCTATTATAAAAATTAGTAGAATTAGAATTTGTAACACTAAGATTATAACCTTTTATTTCTTCATCAACATGTGAATCATTTAATATACCTATATTACTTGATCCAGACATAATGATATTTCCTGTACCTTCTATAATATCACCAGTTGATTCATTTATAATACCTCTATTGCTGCCTTTTTTACCATATATAAAGGCATTATCTCCCATAGTCAAAGTACCTCTGTTATTAATACCAGCATAAGAACCATCTTTATCAATATTAATAATACCTTGTTCAAAATTTAAATAAGCTCCTGCTTCATTTAAAACTATACTATTTGTTGTACTTAATATATTTCCTTTTTGTTCTTGATGCGTATCATAAACTGGTTCTTGTAGTTCTGGTTTAGCAATTGTAATTCTTACAGCTCCTGCATTAGGATTACCATTAACAGTATCATCCCCATTAACAGATGGCATTCCAACTTGTGAACCAGATTTAATTTCCGCCCATTTATATCCTTTACCATCAATCATCATAGTATTTGTAAAAATTTTACCTGAATAGTGATATGAACATTCTATATTTGTAGTTCCATCAAAGCATCCTGTTTTTGGTGATATATTATCAGCTGCTTTTATTGCAATTGAACCTTTATGTCCAGATATAAATGAAGATCCACCACCGGCGCCCGAATCACAACCAGCACCGCCACCAGGATAATAACCATTACCACCAGTACAGCCACCATTTGCTATTCCGAATGATGATTCAGTATAAGATGAAGATTGAACAGAACCATATGTTGTTTGTGTACCTCCTACAGTTCCTCTTCCATCATATCCAACTAAACCACCAGCTGCTCCTGCTTTATTAGTTGAATTAGAACCTGATCCACCAGCTCCTGCTACCATAATACGAGAAGCTAATGACTCAGTATTATTCCAATCTCCTGGGACTAATCTGATATCAGTAGCACCGCCACCATTATAGCCTCCTTGGTTTCCTGTTCCTCCATTAAATGTAGTTGTATTAGTACTTGTATTTGCTTTATTACCTACATAAATATATAGTTTTTCACCTTGTTGTAATTCTATATTACCTTTCGTGTAAGCACCATATGCATCATAACTACCTGAACCACCCCATGCTTCTACTTTATATTTAGCAGTAATAGGAGCTTCAAATACTTGATAGTTACCTGTATATCCATATTCTTTATTTATAAAATCTAGTTCATTTTTAACATCTTCTTCACTATAAGGTTCATCATCAAGATCGACAATTGTTATTCTTGCATGTCCTTCTCCAGTATTTCCTACCATTGTAGAATCATCTTGATATGAAGGCATTTCAGAAGGCTCCGCTGCTTTTTCAGTTGTCCATTCATATCCATTTCCATCTATCATTACAGTATTAACAAATGATAGTCCGCTATAATGAACTGATTGATCTGAATGAATAATATTATCAGATGTTGATTCTTCTTGAATAGCATTACTTCCTTCATGACCTGAAATAAATGACGAACCGCCAGCTCCACTAAATGTGTAGCCGCCGCCTCCGCCGCCGCCACCATAGTAGCCTGAACCGCCGCCTCCGCCGGTACAATAAGAATAATATGTACCTGCAGAACCTAAACCGCCTTGTCCAAATGAACCATCTGTTGGTCTAGTTCTCATATCTGAACCTGTCATTCCTTTTGCACCACCAGCAGTTTGTGATCCACCTTGTGCAGGGGGAGAACTTGATCTTCTACTATCTACTTGACCTACATAACCAATTAGTCCTCCACCGGCGCCTCCATTACGATAATCCCATGAAGAACCACCACCAGCTCCTGCAACCATAATTCTTGATTTTAAAGAATTAAAATCATTCCAGTTTCCTTCTACCAATCTAACATCTGTGGCTCCACCTCCAGAACCACTTGCTGCAGAACCTGAATAACCAGTTCCACCGCCATTAAATGTTGAAGAATTATCTCCTGTATATCCTTTTTCACCTACATAAATATATAATACTGTTCCTTTTGTTAATTCTATTTCACCAGATGTATAGCCTCCGTTTCCACCTTTAGCATTATCAGAATATGTTCCACCAGCTGCACCCCATAATTCAATCTTATAAGTACCATCTTTTGGAACATAGTATTTTTGATATCCACCTGTATAGTTAAAATCAGTTTGTATTTGCTCTTCTTCACTATTTCTTTTATTAGTATATTCAGTAACAAATGTTTGATAATCTTGTTGCTCTTTTAAATAATTTTGTGAATACTCTTGTTGTTCTCTTTCATATTTTTCTCTTGCTCTTATAAATTGATTATCATAATCAGTATCAATTATCTTTAAAGAACCTTTATTATCAATTACGTAATCTTCTTTAGATGTAGTCAATGTATAACCATTTAAATCAAGAACAACATCTCTTGTTTCTACTATTTCTAACGGATTAGTCATAGTAATATTTCTGATTATTTGTACTGTATCTGGATTACTATTTAAAGATATAGTACGTTCAATTTTTTTATCAGTTTGATTAGAGAAAATGTATGTAGGAGTTGTACTGTCAGAATCCTCATAATACTTTATATAATTAATTTTAAAAGTAGCAATATTAGAATTTGCATAATTATTTCTAAAGGAAAAATGTAAATAATTTATTCTTCCTCCAGTAAGTGTTACTGGATATTCTTTTGCTGCGACTACTCCATTTAATGCTACGTATCTATTTGTACCATCATTTGGATTAGTAGCAGTAGTATTTCCTGTAACATGAATTGCAGCAGTATCATTGTTTGTAGCATCTAATTCACAATTTACATATATAGTTTTATTTGCTGGAATATTAGTAAAATCAAATGCCATATAAGAATTAGCTACTGAACTATTTACTCCTTGGTTATTATTAATCAAAATTGGATGATCTAATGTTTTTTGATAATGTTCACCATCTAAGTTTAATAATAATCCTTCATCAGATATAGTTGAATTAATTTCTTCAGAAGTAACTGCTTTATTATATACTTTTACTGAATATATTGATCCATTATAAATTGTACTTGAAGCTCCAATATATGTATGAGCATTACTATTAGATATATATCCATTATATGTTGTTGTTGATAATTCAACCCCATTATAATAAAGTTTATATGAACCGTTATCGTAAACAGCAGTAATTCTTTTTCTAGTTCCATCTGATAAATCACTAGGAACTGCATAAGTTACTTTATAATTACTATTATTTGAAACAATAATATTATTATTATTAAAATGAATTGCAATTTTTTCATTAGTATTTCCAGTATATAATGTTGTTCCATTATGATTAGTATTACTAAATTCTATATCAACTGTTTCTGCATCTGGAGTTGCTATAGGAGAATTTGGAATATAAGCATACCCTCTTGAATTACATTTTAATCCATGATTATCCTTATCCCAATTTGGTTTAATTACTGATGCATCATTACCATTACCAGATATATCTACCCAAGTAAATGGATCTTCATTAGTTTCTTCAAAATAATATGTTCCATTTGGAACTATTTCTGTATTATTCTCAAATGTATCTTTTGTTAATAATTCTTCAAGTTTTATTGAATATATTGTTAAGTTATCAGCACCACTATTAGATTGATAAAAATAATTTCCAAAATGTACATAGTTAACTTGATTTGGTATTAATTTAACTTCATATAATTTTCTAGCTTGATTTCTAGAAATATAATATTGTCTTCCTTCTGTTTGATCATGTGGAGGCATTTCTTCTGAATCAGTTATTGTTATATACATATAATCTCTATCATAATTACTAATTGAGTTTAATTTTGCATCTACATATAACATCTGTTCTTCATCAACATCAGTTAAATCAATTTTTACGTAAGAATGAGCAGTTGTTTCTAAAATATCATCATTATTACTCATATAGCTACCATCTTGTAATTTCTTAAAATGATATTGTGAATCAGATACTAAATAATCTACATAGTCATTTATATTTGACTTTGAATAATCAGCTAATTTAACACTATTAATTGTAAATGTATCTTCACCTGTATTAGTTGATGCATTTTTGTAATATCCAAAATGTAAATAGTATTCTTTATTCTTCTCTAATAAATAATTCAAATTATCACTTGTTGTTCCACTTATATATATTAATCTTCCTGTTGTTTGGTTATATTCTGGTACTATTGGATTATTAGTTAATGTTACATAACCATAATCATATCCACTTTGTGATGATATTGATGTATCAACAGTCAATATCTTATCATTTGCTTCTCCTCTTGTATCTATATAAATATAAGATGTTGCTGTTGTACTACTTATTCCTTGGTTATTAGATTTTAATGTACCTGTATTTTCATCATATATAAATCCATAATCACTAGTTACTTTTGATTGTTTTATAAATTCTTTAGGTTCATCACTATATGTATAAGAACCATTTTTAGATGCATCTACTGCTTCTTGTACTTTTGTATAATAAACAGAATTAATTCTAGCTTCTGCATCTGCGATAATTTCTAGAGTTGCAATTTCTTTTCCTTCAATAGTATCTACTGATGCATTATATGAATATGGAGTTATAGGAGCAGTTCCTTTTAAAGCTCCTGTATTTGAAGCTCCTATAATTTTACCATCATAGAAATATAATTCTCCTGGACTATTAATACCTGTTACTGATCCTTCAATTATAGGTTCAATTTTAGAAACTACTAATGGTTCTTCATTTTCACCAATTGTTAGTTTTCCAGTATTTACTATCGCAGTTCCTAATGAATAAATCTTACCTATTTCTTCATCGTTATAATCTACGATTTTAAAGATACCATTATTTTCAAATGCTTTATCTGTTAATCCTGTTATTGTAAATCCATTTAAATCTAATTTAATATCTTGTCCATCTAATACGCTATTTGTTTCTTCAACATTATCAAGCATTTCTATATTACAAATGCTTACGCATTCTGTTGATTCTATTGCTTCTTTTAAAGTTTCATATTTCTTTATTTCTGTTCCATCATCTTGTAATGTTCTAGCAACATAATGCTTCTCTGGAGTTGTTGCTTCTATATCTTCTAGATATGTATTGCCTACTTTATCTATTACTTCTATAGTAAATGTATAAGTAGTTAATTGTTCTAAGTTAGAAATATTAACATCTACTTCTTTTTCATCGTTATCATTTCCTGGATATTCTTCTGTACTAAATACTTCATCTGAGCCTAAATATACTTTTATATATGCAAGTCCTGATTCTAAATCTTGTCCTTTTATATTTAATGTTACACTTGTTGGCGCTAATGATGAAACTGACTTTTCATTTATCTTTGGATTTATTTTATCTATATTATTTATTTCATGACTTTCTTCTATAGAATTTATTTCATCCTTTACTGAATATGCATATATAGTTGTATTTTCTGTAACTTCAAATGGTCCATTATAATCTTGGTAACTTCCTGATCCAATTTTATATTTATATGTATATCCTGTATAATCTTTTCCAGTTGTTCCTTTATTTCCTATTGTAACCGTTACTTTATCAGGTACCCATGTTGTTGGACTATGAGTTATTAATGGACTTTCTACTTCTTCATATGAAGCATATAAAGTAATGTCTTCTGTTACTGGCGTATCAAAATCATATAATAAATTGTTTAAAGTCCAACCTATAAATACATTATGTGCTTTTGTTGGAGTTTCAACATTACCTGTTGCTTTTTCATTATATTCAACATCTTCTTCATCATGTTTAGATTCACCATTCATATAAGTTACTTTAAATACTTTTTTGGTATAATTTGCTGTATAGTTTTTATCTTCTAATGTTTCATCTGGTAGTGTTATTACTTTTAGCGGACTATCTCCATTACTTCCTGTCCATCCAATAAAATCATATCCTGTTTTTGTTGGTTCATTTAATGTAAATTCATCTGTATCTACACTATAAGTATCTGGATTACCAGAAACTGTTCCTCCATCTAAGTCATAAGTAATATTATAAATATCTTTTTCATAAACTGCGTATAATTTTGTATCTTCTGTTATTTTACTTTCAAAATTATATTCAGTAGATTTATCTAATGACCAATATTTAAATGTATATCCTCTTAATGAAACAGTTGGTATTTTATTAGAAGGAATACTAGTATTATATTCTATATCTTCAACTGTAGTTTTTAATTCATAAGAACCATTAGCTTTCATATCATAGAATTCAACATCATATTTTTCTAACTTACAGTTTGCTTTATAACTTAAATTCTTTATCTTTCTTGTATCTACTTCTACATTTAAAGTCTTTTCTGCTATGTCTGTTCCTGTCCATCCTTCAAATACATATCCATATTTGTTTGGATTATTTAATATAAAATTACTATCTTCTATTGTATAACTTCCTCTATTATTTAACGCTGTTATTTCTTCAGATGTTAAATTACAAGTAGTATAGTCATAGCTAATTGTATAATTATTTACTTCATAATTTGCGGTATAACTTAAATCTCCCTCTGTTCCTCTTGGAATAGTTACATTACTTGGTTCTTCTCCATTGCTTCCTGTCCATCCTTTAAATTCATATCCATCTTTTCTTGGATTATTTAGTGTTATTGGTAAATTACTTCTTTTATATTCGGTAGGATTTCCAGAAACTGTTCCTCCATTTAAGTTATATGTTATATTCCATTTATCCGGCTCTCTTTCTTGCCATACTGCGGTATATTCTTTATTTTCTAAATCATTTCGATCTGGTAATGTAATTACCATTGATGGTGTATCACTATTTTTTTCTTTCCAACCAACAAATACTTCTCCTTCATTATCTTCATTTAATCTATTCGCTGGATTTCTTAAAGTAAATTCTTCTGTTTCTATTGTATAACTTGTTGGATTAGCAAGTGCAGCTCTTTCTGCATCTGTTATTTCTTTATATGTGATTGTGTATTCAATTGGAGTATAGTTTGCTTCTAGTTTTCCGTTTCCTTCTCCAAATGTATAGATTCCATTATTATATGTTCCTTTTCCAGTTAATGTCCATCCTGTAAAATTATATCCTTCTTTTGTTGGCTCAGAAATACTTATTATTTCTCCATAATCACCCTCTATTAATAATTCTCCTGGATAACTTCCTCCTTTTGGATCTATCTCTAACTCATATCTATTAATA
>Ga0129307_1000956_pt1 | contig 37262 bp, 33 predicted proteins | sample P1105metagenome_FD_94437 | JGI IMG/M metagenome (GOLD analysis project Ga0129307, IMG submission 94437) | Capybara group fecal microbial communities from Wisconsin, USA - P1105 metagenome | ecosystem: Host-associated > Mammals > Digestive system > Large intestine > Fecal | place: USA: Wisconsin...
TCAGACGGCTCGAACGACTCATTCAGACTATTCCCATACCCTGTAAGGGATTATCTGAACACGTCACAGAGACTATCCGGATAGCACGAAGAGACTATCTGAACGACTCAAAGGTGCCCCCTCACGCCTCGGCTGCCCATAATTATCCATTATCCATTATCAATTATTTAAAATGTCACAGAAGTACATTAAGAGACAGAACAACAATTCGCACAATGCGGGCAGTTTCGGCAAATATTACGCCACGGCCGTGTATGACAACCATTTCATCGGAACGGAGGAACTGTCGGACTTCATCCAGCGTCAGGCATCGGTAAAGAAATCTGACATCAAGGCCGTGCTCCAGGAGTTGGGCGAGGCAATGAAACATTTCTTCGAACTGGGTCAGAAGGTGAAACTCAACGGTATCGGAATCCTGAAGGTCGGTTTCTCGTCGATCGGTGTGGCCAACATCGAGGACTGCACCTCGGCCACGATCACCACGCGCCGCGTGCTGTTCCAGCCTGAGACGGAACGCGTCGTGGTAGGTCAGGAGAAGAAGCCCGACGGCAGCGTGAAACAGAAGTACGTCAACGCCATCTCCCTGCTGAAGAACGTGGTCTTCGAGGAGACCCACGACAACTCGATGAACGCCGAACAGGAGGACGACGCCCCGACGCCGAACCAGGGTGGGGGTGGTGATGCTCCAGGCGAGGGCGATTAATCCGGTATAAAGGCAAGAAAGGGTAGAAAAGGATGAGTAAGAAAGTGATTCTGAAATGGACCCTGCAGATCATCGTGTCGGTGGCGACGGCCATCCTGACAGCGCTGGGGGCCATCAGTTGCAGCGTCGCGTAAGAACCGTTAGTTTTACCACCGCATGAGATCGATTACAATGATTATCGTTCACTGTTCTGCAGTGAGGCCCGGCCAGACGAGTTCGGCCGCCCAGATCGACAAGTGGCATCGCGAGGACAACCATTGGAAAAATGGTATCGGCTACCACTACGTGATCCGCCGTGACGGAACGAGGGAGACAGGCCGTCCTGAATGGATGGTCGGAGCCCACTGCGTGAACCACAACGCCCACTCGATCGGCGTCTGCTATGAGGGCGGGCTCGACATCCGCGGTCAACCCGCCGACACGCGCACCGAGGCGCAGAAGGCTTCGCTCCGCACGTTGCTCGAAGAACTCCACGCACGTTATCCCCGTGCCGTGATCCTGGGTCACCACGACCTCAATCCCATGAAGGATTGCCCCTCGATCGACAACGTCGCCCGCGAATACGCCGACCTGCAGCCTTAAACTCACCGGGGCACAAAAGGGCCTGGCCCTTTTGTGCCCTTTTTTTGAAAGTACCACGTTTTTGCGTAATTATTTGGAAGAATGACAATAATTCCGTAACTTTGCAGCAGAATAATTAATCACCAATAAAGCGATATGAATACAAAACCAACCAACAGAACGCAATACTACACGGTGGCTGAGCATCTGTTCTGTGTGACGGCCGAGGCGGAGGATTTCGGGCTGATGGGGAACTATGAGCCGTTCGCAGTTCATCCGGATATGGAATGCGGATGCGGTGAGTCGCGGATTCCTGATTCGCACTTGTTCGCGCTGACGATCGGTGCGGGTGAGGCCGTCGGCTATACGGAGGAGATACGGCAGACGGACGAGGGCCAGGAGATCATCTGCGGCAGGACCACCGACGGGACGGTATTTGAATATCGCTGGTTGGGTGAGACGGCAGGTTGGCTGGTGTGCTCGGACGACTACCGCGAAGGACGGCTCATCACGACGGGTCGTCATAAGAAACTGGCCATCGACAATGCGCTGATGGTGCTCTTCGCCCTGGCGACGGCCGACAAGGACACGGTGCTGTTCCACGCGGCGGTGGTGAGCCACGAGGGTAGGGGGTATATGTTCCTCGGTCCGAGTGGTACGGGCAAGAGCACGCACGCCCGGCTGTGGCTCGAGCATGTTGCGGGCACGGCGCTGGTGAACGACGATAACCCCGTGGTGCGTCAGGGTGTGGTCTATGGTTCGCCGTGGAGCGGCAAGACACCCTGCTACCGTAACGTGAGTTATCCGTTGGGTGGCATCGTCGTGCTGAGTCAGGCGCCCCATAACAAGATATGGCGATTGGCCGGTCTCCAGGCCTATGCCGCACTCGTGGCAAGCATCAGTGGTATGCGGTGGGATGCTCGGATCGCCGACGGTCTGCACCAGACGGAGAATGCGCTGGCCTCCAGTGTGCCGACATGGCATCTGGAGTGTCTGCCCAATGAAGAAGCTGCAATATTATGCCGAACGACGATTATATCATAGAGGAGGCGATACGATTGGTCGATGACGGTGTCAGTGTGACCCTGCCCGTAGATGGGCGGAGCATGCTGCCGTTTATCATCGGCGGCCGTGAGAGTGTCATCCTGCAGAAGCCCGGCGGTGTGAAGCCTGGCGACGTGGTGCTGGCCCGGGTCCATCGCACAGGGGGACAGGAGTCGTGTGCGAATTACGTGGTGCATCGTATCATCGGCATCGACGGCGACCGGGTGACGCTGATGGGCGACGGCAACCTCGTGGGTAAGGAGTACTGCATGACGGACGACATCAAGGCCCTCGCCACCCATGTGGTGGATGTCAAAGGACGGCAGCATGACCTCTATTGCAGGTGGCGATGCTTAGCCGCCAGGTTGTGGTGGCATCTGCGCCCGATACGAAGATATTTATTAGCGATATACAGACGATTATGAGAATCAAGAAAGGATTTGTGCTGCGCGAGGTGTGCGGCGAGAGTGTGATTGTGGGCGAGGGTCTCGGTGCCATCGACTTCGGTAAGTTACTGTCACTTAATGAGTCGGCGGCCTGGCTGTGGAAAGAGGCGCAGGCACAGGGTGACTTCACCGTTGAGTCGTTGGCCGACAGGCTCTGTGAGACATACGACGTGACACCCGAGGCAGCCCGTCAGGACGTGGCAGACATCATCGAAGCCTGGAAGAACGTGAACGTGGTGGAATGAGATACCTAAGTTGGTTGTGGCGTAACTCGCGGCACGTGCGCTGGCATGTGGTGGGGCGCATCGTGTCGGGCATCGGTCAGGTGGTGCTCGGTCTGCTGATGGTATGGCTCAGCAAACGGTTCATCGACGAGACTATCCGCACGGGTTCTGCCGACGAGGTGGTGCGGATGGTGGTATGGCTCGTGCTGACCATCGTGGGTGGTGTGGTGCTCCGCCAGACGGGCTACTGGATCACTACCACGGCCAGTGTGCGTCAGACCAACGCCCTGCGGCTGAGGATCTTCAGCAGTCTGTTCCGTCGTCAACTCTTTGACGGACAGGAACTCCACTCGGGTGATGTCACCTCGCGCTTAGCGAAGGATATCGATCAGGTGAGCAGCGTGTGTACGGATGTATTCCCGCAGATGGCCATCACGATGATACAACTCTGCGGTGCCTTCCTGCTGATGCGGTGGTTCGACCCGCGACTGGCCTGGGCCCTGTTGTTGTTGACACCCTTAGCCCTCGTCTTCGGCAAACTCATCGCCCGACGGTTGCGCCAGATGACGCTCGATATCCGTCAGGACGAGAGTCGTATCCAGATGCAGGTGCAGGAGGGTATGGAACATAATGCCGTGTTGCGGTCGTTAGGCAGTGAACAGTGGGTGACCGACCGTCTGGACTCCATGCAGCAGCGTCTTCACGGTAATGTGACGCGGCGCGCGCGGTTTACCCTGGCCACCCGGCTTATCATGGGCTGTGTCTTCGGACTGGGTTATCTGTTGGCGTTTGTCTGGGGCGGCCTCGGCCTGCGCAACGGCACGATCACCTTTGGTGTGATGACCTCGTTCCTGCAGTTGGTGGGTATGATACAGCATCCCGTGTTGCAACTGCTGAACTTAGTGCCGAGTGTGATACACTCCACGGCGAGCATCGACCGGCTGGAGGAGATGGAAAATAGTAATCCTGTTCCCGCCTCTGGAGGAGTGGGGTGTTCGGCTGTCACTGGAGACGTGCGCTTCGAGGATGTGTCGTTCAGGTATGCCACGGGCGACAGGGAGATATTGAGCCATTTCAGTCATGTGTTCCCGTCGGGGTCGAAGACCGCCATCGTGGGTGAGACGGGCATCGGCAAGACCACACTGTTCCGCTTGCTACTGGGATTCATCCAGCCTGGCGGCGGACGAGTAGAGGAGGGTGGCTCCATCTGTTTCGTGCCTCAGGGCAACACGCTGATGAGTGGCACCATCCGCTATAACCTGCAGTTGGCCAAGCCTGAGGCTACCGACGACGAACTGAAGGAGGTACTGCATACGGCGTGTGCCGACTTCGTGCTGGAACTGCCCGAGGGGCTCGACACCGAACTCGGCGAGCGTGGTAATGGTCTCAGTGAGGGTCAGGCCCAGCGCATCGCCATCGCCCGCGGTCTGTTGCACGATGGTGATATCTTGTTGCTCGACGAGATCTCCTCATCGCTTGACGAACCCACCGAGCGCGAGCTCTACAGCCGGCTCTTCGCCGCCTTCCCCCAGAAGACCATGCTCTTCATCACCCACCGCCGCGCCGTCAGCGAACTCTGCGATGAGGTGCTCGAACTCAGTGGGGACGGTTCTCTCTGAGTTCTCGCAAAAGAACTCAGAGAGAACCGTCCCCACTGAGTTTGATCTTAGATAACTAATGGATATAGATATGAAAAAGATGAAGATTCTATTGATGACAGCCCTGCTGCTGACGATGACTACGGCAGCGGCGCAGGACGTGAAGACAGTGACCGACAGTGTGAAGGCCGGTATGAAGTCGGGATCGGTGAAGGATGCTTATAAGACCGTTACCGATGCCTTCAAGGTGAAGCGGGCCGAGGCCGACTCCCTGGTGGGAACGTGGGTCTATGTGGAGCCCGCCGTCTATGCCACGAAGGGTAACCTGCTGATGAAACTGGCTGAGAATGCCACGGCCAGTCAGTTGGAGAAACTGTTGGAAGACTATCTGAAGAAGTGCAACATCACGTCGGAGAACACCACGTTCACCTTCAACAAGAACGGCACGTTCGAGCGCGACATCGTGGGTCACAAGGCGCAGGGCGTCTGGCTCGTGAACGGTGAGCGGCTGATCTTAGGCATCAACAATGTCATGACGGCGGATATTACCACCCATCAGGACGGTGACAAACTGATGTTCCTCATTGACATCGACAAACTGATGAACGCCCTGAAGATGCTGGGGGCCATGAAGGACAACAAGACGAACAAGACGCTCATCAAACTGACGAAGAATATCCCTGGCCTGCAGGCAGGGCTCTCACTTGTTAAAAAACAATAAAAGATAAGTGCCTACGTGCGTGTGTAAGCCTAAAAAGTAGTACCTTTGCAGCCGCTATTACGAGATAATGGCATGAGATTCAAATTTTTTACATTAAAAATTTAACATTAAACATTAAAAATGGCAACAAAAATCAGATTGCAGCGCGGCGGCCGTAAGGGCTATGCTTTCTATAGCATCGTGATCGCTGACGCTCGTGCACCACGTGATGGTAGATTTACTGAGAAGATTGGTACGTTCAATCCCAACACCAATCCTGCCACAGTAGATTTGAATTTCGATCGTGCACTCTACTGGGTTGAGACTGGTGCCCAGCCCACAGACACCGTACGTAACATCCTCAGCCGTGAGGGCGTTTACCTGATGAAGCACCTCCGTGGTGGTGTGAAGAAGGGCGCTTTCGACGAGGCTGCTGCCCAGAAGAAGTTCGACGCCTGGAAGGCCGACAAGCAGAACGGTCTGGCTAAGATCGCTGAGGCAGACGCTAAGGCTAAGAAGGAGGCTGCTGCCAACGCACTGAAGGCAGAGAAGGCCGTGAACGAGGCTATCGCCAAGAAGGTGGCTGATAAGAAGGCCGCCGAGGCTGCCGCTAAGGCAGAGGAAGAGGCTGCCAAGGCTGCTGAGGAGGCTGCTGCAGAGGCACCCGCTGAGGAGGCTGCTCCTGCTGCTGAAACTACAGAGGCTCCTACAGAGGCATAAGCTAAAGGTAAAAAGAATTGTGGATAGGGACTGCACCGGAAGGTGTGGTCCTTATTTTTGTGTCCAGAAGTCGAGGTACTGGCGGGCTACCTTCTGGTAGTCGTGGTGCCGACGGACATATTCGACGCTCTGCCGTTTGAGTTCGGGAATACGTTCGGGATGGAGCACCAACTGTTCCAGTGCCTCACAGACGCTCTCGTAGGTCGGTTCGACATTGATGATCGGACGGAGTTCTGTCTCGTGGATGATCTCGTAGTTCTCGGGTTCGCCGCCGCCGATGCAGATGATACCCTTCGACATGGCCAGCAGGGGATTCATCGACGGTGTGTAGGCGTAGAGTTGGTCGAGGATGGCATCCGCCGACGACATCATCCGACTGTATTCCTCGAAGGGTACTGACTCGGCCTTCAGCAGTTGCATGCGGTCGGGGTATCTGGCCTGTATATCCTCGGCGGCACGGAGCATGATGTCGGTGCCCTTGTAGGCGGAGCGCTCGCGGTTGATGCCAATGAAGATGGTGACTTTCTGCGGCGCTTCGACAGGCTCAGCGACCGCAGTGGTTGAGCCTCCAGATGCGGTGGTTGAACTTGTCGAAGCGCCGTCGGGCAGTCGGATGGGATAGGGGATATAGGTGGTCTTCGCGGGGAAGGCGGGTTGGTAGCACGCCCAGTATTCGTAGAGGCCGGTGATGATACCGTCGCAGTCGTCGGCGATCATCCTGTTCAGCCGTTCCTTCGCCGTGCCCAGCCAATCCTGTTGGTAACGGATGGCCTCGGGATCGGTGCGCACCTCATCGCCGAAGTTGAAGTCGCTGTAGCGCAGGGGTTTGTCGTAGGTACAGCCGTGTACCCAGTACCAGTCCATGCCGAAGCCGCCGAGGAACACCTTCCTGTTATGACGGCGCAGGTAACGATAGATACGGAAGAGTTGTCCGGCCTTGACTTCGAAGAAGAGGGGGTTGATGAGTTGTACGACATCATAGCCCCTGAGGCGGGGGAGGAGGGTATAGATCCTGGCAAGCAGACGGATGCCTCCCAGTGGGCCCGAGGGGCGCGACACGTCGATATCGCGCGGGTAGTCCTTCCAGAAGTCACCGTTGGAGACCACCGTCACCTGGTGTCCCATGGTGCGGAGTCCTTCGGCCAGTGTGGCGTGGACGTTGCTGTATTCGCCTATGAGCAGGATGGTCATCTTAGGGGTTAGGGGTTAGAGGTTAGGGGTTAGAGAGGTGAGGGATGATACGCAGGAGGATGGCGCGGCCCGCCTGACTGTTGGTCAGCCTACGAAACCACGTGTATTTAGTCGTGTAGTTGCGGTCGGGGAGGGGGAAGAGTCCCTCTCGCCGGAGTCCCTCGATCTTCCTGTCGAGATAATGACGGGAACGTGTCTGGCGGATCACGTTATACAGGTAGTCCATCGTCAGTTGGGCGATGCGCCGTTGCAGGGCTGTCCTATCGGCTGCGGGACTGCGGTCGGCCATGATGTTCAGACGGCTGATGATGCCTCTGGCGTCGTTGAGCCTTCTCAGTTTCTGACGGACATGACTGTCGGTGATGATGGAGCCTGACCGCTGTCGGTAGAGGTACGCCTCGGCATCGGTGACACTGATGCTTTCGGCACGGAGCAGGAGTTGGGGGGTGAACTCCTCGTCCTCGTGGAGGATGCCCGGCGTGAAACGCAGGTTGCCGAGGATGGCGCGCTGGAACAGGTAACCGCAGGCCGTACCGCGGATGTTATGGTTGCGCATGTAGTCGGCTCCGCTCTGGATCTCCTGATCCTGATAGGTCTTGTCCTCCCCACCTGTGCGGGTGAAACGGAAGACGACCATCTCCGGATGACCGAGGCGAACCAGGTCGATGCAGTGTTCGTAGGCCGTCTGTACGAGCAGGTCGTCGCCGTCAACAAACTGCAGGTATTCGCCCCTGGCCATCTGTATGCCGGTATTCCTGGCCTCACTGAGACCCTTGTTCTCCTGGCGTACGTAGATGATGTTCCCACCGTAGGTCAGCAGGTCGTTCATCGGACTCGTCTCCGAACCGTCATCGACCACGATGATCTCCCTTTCGACTGGTCGCAGGGAGAGGGCCATGATGCTGTCGATACACTCGCACAACATCTGGACGGGTAGGTTATAGTAGGTCAGGATAAAGCTGATCAACGGCTTCTCCATACCTTGTGCAGTGTTTTGTTGAGTTGGCATAATCTTTTGATTCCCAGTAGATTCAGTGCGATGGCTTTCATCTTTTGTGTACCGGTGAAGTACTCTGACTTGACGGGCAGGAGCGGGAGGATGGGGGCGCTGCCCGTCAGTTCAAAGACATCCATCTGGATATTGAGCACATGTAGGTAGTAGGTCTCGAACGCCTTGTCTTTTCTGCTGAGCCGTCCGATCATCTCCACATGGGGTTGCAGTAGCATCTGGAGAGCCTGACCGTCGGCAGTCTGTGTGATGCCGTTGCTGTTGCTGCAGTAGTAATAGAGTCCCTGACTGCAGGTCACTACGGTGGTGGTCTTCTCCAGCAGACGGGGGAGTGTCTGGGCATCCTCGAAGACACGGCCTACGGGGAAGCGCACCTCCTCGAACAGGCTCTTCCTGAAGATCTTGTTACAGGCATAGGTGTGCTGGTAGGCCCGTCCGTCGAGCCAGTAGGTCTCCATGTCGTGATATGTTGTCCCTGGTAGAAAGTCCGTCAGGTGCTGACGGGGAGAACCGTAGTGAACATAGACAGGATATTCCAGGATATCGATGTCGGGTTGCTGTTCCAGCCGTTGCATGAGCGGACCGTAGGTGTCCCCGGCCAGGTAGTCGTCGGAATCGACGAAGGTGACATACTCTCCTGTCGCGATTTCAATGCCCGCATTACGGGCGTCACTGAGTCCGCCGTTCACCTTATGGACGACGCGGATGCGCCGGTCTTTGGCTGCCCAGTCATCGCAGTAGGCCGGACAACGGTCGGGTGATCCGTCATCGACGAGGATCACCTCCATGTCGGGATGATCCTGGCGCAGTACACTCTCCACGCACCTGTCGAGTGTGTCCTCTGTGCGATAGACGGGGATGATGATACTCAGTTTCATGGGCACAAAGGTACGAAATAATTTGTTAATTTGAAATAAAACGCTTAATTTTGCGTTTTGAAATATGAAAATATGGCGAAAGAAGCAGACGAGAGCTACCGTCATGTGCTGAAATACACTGGCATTTTCGGTGGCGTGCAAGGCCTGAACATCGTGATGGGTCTTGTACGTACCAAGTTGATTGCCCTGTTGCTCGGTCCTTCGGGTATGGGTCTGGCCTCGCTGTTCAATACCACCGTGAACTTCGTGTCGCAATCCACGAACCTCGGTGTGGCCTTCAGTGCCGTGCGCCATGTGTCGGAACTCTACGACAAAGGAGACCAGGAAGCCCTGGAGCATTTCGTGAAGGTGATCAGGGGCTGGAGTCTGTTGACGGCCCTGTTGGGTATGCTCGTCTGTATCGTCGTCGGTCCATTCCTGAGTTATACGACCTTCGCCTGGGGTAACCACAGTCTGCATTTCATGTTACTGTCGCCGGCCGTCGGTATGATCGCCATCACGGGTGGTGAGACGGCGATCCTGAAGGGCATGCGCAGTCTGGGGGCATTAGCGGTCATACAGGTGTTGGCCGTGGTGGCGGCCCTGGTCATCTCCATACCTATCTACTATTTCTTCGGGGAGTCGGGTATCGTACCCGTGATCGTGCTGATGGCGCTGGCCACGATGCTGTTGACGGTGAGGTCGTCCTTCCGTCTGATGCCTTTCAGGATCTCCGGTGCCAAGGGAATCTTAGGCGAGGGTATGGAGATGGTGAAGTTGGGTGTGGCCTTCACGCTGGCAGCGGTCATCGGCAGTGCCTCGGAGATGCTCATCCGTTCGTACCTGAACGTGGTGGGCGACCTCGACATGCTGGGCCTCTATAATGCGGGTTATATGCTGACCATCACCTATGCGGGGATGGTGTTCTCGGCCATGGAGTCGGACTACTACCCGCGGCTCTCCGGGGTGCAGCATGACATTGCGGCCACGAACGAGTGCGTGAACCGTCAGATGGAGGTGTCGCTGCTGCTGTTGTCGCCGATGCTGGCAGGACTGATCATTGCCCTCCCGATACTGATCCCGTTGCTGTTCAGTTCGCAGTTCCTGCCCGTGGTGGAGATGGCGCAGGTGGCCACCTTGGCGATGTACCTGAAGGTGATGACGCTGCCCGTGGCCTATATCACCTTAGCGCGCGGCTATTCACTGTCGTACCTCTTCTTAGAGACCTCTTATTTCGTGGCCTTCGTGCTGCTGTTCATCTTCGGTTATCGGCAGTGGGGACTCTACGGTACGGGTGTCGCCATCACACTGGCCCATCTGTTTGAGTACCTGTTGGTGAACGGCTATGCGTATAAAAAATACGGTTACCGTTTTTCGGCAACCGTATCGGGTTATGCGATCGTTCAGACGGGTATCGGTCTGTTGGCCTTCCTGGTGACGCTGACCGCCGACGGTGTGTTGTACTGGGGCGTGGGCGGTCTGCTCGTCATGCTCAGTCTCGGCCTCTCACTTCACGTCCTGCGCCGTAAGACCCATCTGTGGGAACGACTCATCCATAAGATCTTTTAGAAGCGGAAGTCGAGTTCCACATCAACCAGGTTGTAGTTGTGCTTGGCCAGACTGCGGTCGTTCACGTGGGAATACTCCATGTGGAGTTCCAGGTTCTTGGTGAAGAAGTAGTTCAGACCGCACTCCACCTGATTCACTGATGTCGCCCAACTCTTCTGGTTGCGATAGGTCTGGTAACGTGCCTTGGCGTGGAGTTTACCCTTGATGAGGGGTACGATGCCGAACACATACCAGCCGTCGGCCTTGTCACCATTCTCGTAGTAGATCTCGCGGGTGTTGTTGCCGGGGGACTTGGCACCCCAGCCCTGGCTGTGGATAAACTCCGCACGGAAGGTGTATTCGTTGAGGTCGTACTCGGCAGAGAGACAGTAACGGTTCTTCTCCACGCTGCGGGTCTCACCTGTCAGCGGGTCAAGCATACCACCACGGCTACCGGTCCATCCGAAGGCACCGATGCGCACACCCTTGACGGGCATCACCCAGACACCACCGATGAAGTCCTTGCGGTTGTCCATATCCTTCTGGTTCACACCCTCACCGTTATACACACCTACCTGGTAGTGCACCAGTCGGCGGCCATTGGCGTTGGGGAAGAGGTCACCCGACAGTTGGATACCGATATCACGGCCACCGGAAGAGCGCTCACCCGTGCGGTCGCCGAAGGCAGAGAGTTTGTTGATCACGTCGGCATAGCCGCGCCAACCCTGTGTGATGGGGTGGGTGGGGTTCTCAAAGGTGAAGCAGCGCTTGAACTGTCCGGCACGGATCTTGAACTCGGGGTATTTGCGCCACTCGGCATAGAGGTCAACGAGTTGTACGGTGGGTTGGCCGGGACCAGTGGCGTTGGTGCCCTGGATCTGGGCGCGCCAGTCGAAGTCGCCGATCTTACCGTCGAGGATGAAACGGGCCAGACGGAGGTTGAACGAGTTGGAGTGGTTACCCTCGGGGTCCTGTCCCTGATACTGCAGCATGCCGTAGCCGCTGAACTTGATGTTCTTCACCCAGGCAGGCACCTCGATGGTCGTCTTCTGCTGTGTGGATTCCACTTCCTGCAGGTCCTGTACTTCGGCATTCAGCGACTCAGGCTCTTCTGCGCTTGCAGTGCCGACGAAACCCGCCATCAGCACCGCGAGTAATAATGATTTCTTCAACATATCAATTTTGTTTTAGGTAATATGGGTACAAATATACGGGAAAATTTTGGATTTTCCAAACATTTTCCCGTATATTTTTGTTTTCCGTGTCTTTTATCGCCGCTCCAGCAGCACGACGTTCTCCACGTGGGGGGTATGGGGGAACATATCGACGGGCTGCACGGCCATGACCTTATACTGTTCGTCGAGGTCGTGCAGGTCGCGGGCCTGAGTGGCGGGATTGCAGGATACATAGACGATGCGCTGTGGGGCGGCGCGCAGGATGGTCTTCACCACGTCGGGGTGCATGCCGGCACGTGGCGGGTCGGTGATGATCACGTCGGGACGACCATGCTCGGCGATGAACTCGTCGGTGAGGATATCCTTCATGTCACCGGCAAAGAACAGGGTGTTCTCAATACCGTTAATCTGGGAGTTGACCTTGGCATCCTCGATGGCCTCGGGCACGTACTCGATGCCGATGACCTTTTTCGCGTTCTTGGCCACGAAGTTGGCGATGGTGCCAGTACCCGTGTAGAGGTCGTAGATTAATGGATAATGGATAATGGATAATGGATGATTATCCGTGGCCAGTTCTCCATTGTCAATTGGTGCGAACGCGAACTCGCGGGCGACGGAATAGAGGTGATAGGCCTGTTCGGTGTTAGTCTGGTAGAACGACTTGGGACCGACCTTGAACTTCAGATCCTCCATCAGTTCGAAGATATGATCCTCGCCCTTGAAGAGGAGAATGTCCTGGTCACCGATGGTGTCGTTGCACTTCTGGTTGTCGAGGTACATCAGCGAGGTGATCTGTGGGAAACGGTCGGCGATGTGCTGGAGCAGGGCCTTGGCCTCCTGTTCGCTTTGGGCAAGTGTCTCTGCCGAACTCCTGTCGTAGTGGAACTGGATGATCACAAGCCACTCTCCACTGGCCGAGTTGCGGATGATGACGTCGCGCAAGAGTCCCGTCTGGGCACGCAGGTCGAAGAACGACAGACCGTTGGAGATGGCGTAGTCGCGGATCTCGTTGCGGATCTGGTTGTGCAGGTCGTCCATCAGCCAGCACTTCTCGATGGGGAGGATCTTGTCGAAGGCACCGGTGATATGAAAGCCGATGGCGGGTACGTCCTTCAGACTCTGGCTCTCGTCGTTGGGCAGGGTCGCAATCTGTTCCTTGGTCAGATAGCGCTTGTTGGCACAGCCGTAGTCGAGTTTGTTGCGATACTCCTTGGTGTGTACGGAACCGAGGATAGGACGGAACTCGGGCAGTTCGATCTTGCCGATGCGCGTCAGTTGGTCGAACACCTGTTGCTGTTTGAACTTCAACTGCTGCTCGTAGGGCAGGTTCTGCCACTTACAACCGCCACAGACGCCGAAGTGCTCACAGAACGGAACCGCGCGTACATTACTATATTTTATAAAGCGTACCACCTCACCCTCGGCGAAGGAGTGTTTCTTACGACGGATCTGGATGTCGCAGATGTCGCCGGGTACACAGAAAGGCACGAACACGACGAGGTCGTTCCAGTGGAACAGGCACTTCCCCTCGGCGGCCACAGCCTCTATCTCTACACTCTCAAGGAGCGGTAATGGTTTCTTGTTTCTTGCCATCTGGATTTCAATTTGTGTGCAAAGGTACAAAATAATCGCTAAAAAACCAAAAAATGTCACATCCGCGTTACAATTTTCCTTTCTTTTTCTTTGTTTTCTCCCGAATTATGATTAACTTTGCGGAATTAAATCATAAAAAACAATTTATAACATTAATAAATAATTGACTTATGAGCCAAAAAAGAGTCTATCTCTTCGGTAATGGTAAGGCCGAAGGTAATGCAAAGATGCGTGAGGAACTGGGTGGTAAGGGTGCCAACCTTGCTGAGATGAACCTGATCGGTGTTCCCGTTCCTCCAGGTTTCACAATCACAACAGACTGCTGTAACGAATACTATCAGGTAGGTCAGCAGAAGATCATGGAACTGTTGAATGACGACGTGATGGCAGCCGTGAAGCACATCGAGGATCTGATGAACTCGAAGTTCGGTGACAAGGAGAATCCCCTGCTCGTCTCCGTCCGTTCCGGTGCCCGTGCCTCTATGCCTGGTATGATGGATACCATCCTGAACCTCGGTCTGAACGACGAGGTGGCCGAGGGTATGGTGAAGAAGACCAACAATCCCCACTTCGTGTATGACAGTTATCGCCGTTTCGTACAGATGTACGGTGACGTGGTGCTCGAGATGAAGCCCGTGAACAAGACCGATATCGACCCGTTCGAGGAGATTATCGAGAAGGTGAAGGAAGAGCGTGGCGTGAAACTCGACAAGGACCTGAACGTCGATGAACTGAAGAAACTGGTGGTGCTGTTCAAGGCCGCCATCAAGGAGCGCACCGGCAAGGACTTCCCCAACGATCCTATCGAGCAGTTGTGGGGTGCTATCTGTGCCGTGTTCCGTTCTTGGATGAACGAGCGTGCTATCCTCTACCGTAAGATGGAAGGTATCCCCGACGAGTGGGGTACAGCCGTATCGGTGATGGCCATGGTATTCGGTAACATGGGTGACACCTCTGCTACTGGTGTATGCTTCAGCCGTGATGCCGCTAATGGTGAGAACCTGTTCAACGGTGAGTATCTGGTGAACGCACAGGGTGAGGACGTTGTGGCTGGTATCCGTACCCCGCAGCAGATCACGAAGATCGGCTCTCAGCGCTGGGCTGAGCGCGCCGGTATCTCTGAGGAGGAGCGCGTGGCCAAGTATCCTTCTATGGAGGAGGCTATGCCTGAGATCTACAACGAACTGAATGGTATCCAGGACAAGCTGGAGCACCACTATCACGATATGCAGGATATGGAGTTCACCGTACAGGAGGGCAAGCTGTGGTTCCTGCAGACCCGTAACGGTAAGCGCACTGGTGCTGCCATGGTGAAGATTGCCATCGACCTGCTCCACGAGGGTATGATCGATGAGAAGACCGCCATCATGCGCTGCGAGCCCCAGAAGCTCGACGAGCTGCTGCACCCCGTATTCGATAAGAAGGCTCTGTCTGCTGCTAAGGTGATTGCTCAGGGTCTGCCTGCATCTCCTGGTGCTGCCTGTGGTCAGATCGTGTTCCACGCTGACGACGCTGAGGCTTGGCACAACGATGGTCACAAGGTAATCCTCGTTCGTATCGAGACTTCTCCTGAGGACCTTGCTGGTATGGCATCTGCTGAGGGTATCCTGACTGCTCGTGGTGGTATGACCTCTCACGCTGCTGTGGTTGCCCGTGGTATGGGTAAGTGCTGCGTATCGGGTGTAGGTTCACTGAATGTCAGCTATAAGGACAAGACCGTTGAGATCGACGGTGTCGTATATAAGGAGGGTGACTATATCTCTCTGAATGGTTCTACCGGTCAGGTTTACGCTGGTGAGGTTCCCACGAAGGCTGCTGAACTCAGCGGTGACTTCAAGGAGCTGATGGATCTCTGCGACAAGTACACCAAGCTGCAGGTTCGCACCAATGCTGATACCCCGCGTGATGCACAGCTCGCTCGTGAGTTCGGTGCTAAGGGTATTGGTCTGACTCGTACTGAGCACATGTTCTTCGAGGATAAGAAGATTATCGCTATGCGTGAGATGATCCTCGCCGACAGCGTTGCCGGACGCGAGAAGGCTCTGGCTAAGCTGCTGCCTTACCAGAAAGCCGACTTCAAGGGTATCCTCGAGGCTATGGACGGTCTGCCCGTGAACATCCGTCTGCTCGATCCTCCTCTCCATGAGTTCGTTCCCCACGATCTGGCTGGTCAGGAGACAATGGCTAAGGAGATGGGTGTCAGTGTAGAGGACATCAAGCGCCGTGTGGACTCTCTGGCAGAGAACAACCCGATGCTGGGTCACCGTGGTTGCCGTCTGGGTATCACCTTCCCCGAGATTACAGCTATGCAGACCAAGGCTATCCTGGGTGCTGCCTGCGAGCTGAAGAAGGAGGGTAAGAATCCTATGCCTGAGATCATGGTTCCGCTGATTGGTACGATGTACGAGCTGAAGCAGCAGAAGGAGGTTATCCAGTATGCCGCCAAGGAGGTGTTCCAGGAGTATGGCATCGAGGTTGAGTTCGAGATCGGTACCATGATCGAGATTCCTCGTGCGGCCCTGACCGCTGACCGTATCGCAGAGGAGGCTCAGTACTTCTCATTCGGTACCAACGACCTGACTCAGATGACCTTCGGTTACAGCCGCGACGATATCGCACCGTTCCTGCCTGTATATCTCGACAAGAAGATTCTGAAGGTTGACCCGTTCCAGGTACTCGACCAGAAGGGTGTTGGCCGTCTCATCAAGTTCGCTGTGAAGGAAGGTCGTGAAGTACGTCCTGACCTGCGTTGCGGTATCTGTGGTGAGCATGGTGGTGAGCCCAGCTCTGTTAAGTTCTGTGCTAAGATCGGCATGAACTACGCATCTTGCTCTCCGTTCCGTGTGCCCATCGCACGCCTTGCCGCCGCACAGGCTGCTGTTGAGGAGTAACAGTTTTTCTAATCACTTAATATAAGGGTGTAACATTCTTGGTAACAAGGGGGTTACACCCTTAGTTTGAAAACAGGAAACACTTGGATATCAACATATTAGAACATCTTAACGAAAGTCAGCGGGAGGCGGTGCTGTACTGTGATGGTCCGAGTCTTGTGATCGCCGGTGCAGGCTCCGGTAAGACCCGTGTGCTGACGTATAAGATCGCCTGGCTCCTACAACAGGGCATGAGGCCCTGGAATATCCTGGCACTGACCTTTACCAATAAGGCGGCCAGGGAGATGCAGGAGCGCATCGGCCGTCTGGTGGGAGCGGAACAGGCCCGCTATCTGCAGATGGGCACGTTCCATAGTGTCTTTGCCCGTATCCTACGGGCCGAGGCAGAGCATATCGGCTTCAATGCGAACTTCACCATCTACGACCAGAGCGACGCCCGTTCGCTGGTGAAGACTATCATCAAGGAGATGCAGTTGGACGACAAGGTGTATAAGCCTGCTTCGGTGGCCGACCGTATCTCGATGGCGAAGAACCATCTCATGCTGCCGCAGCAGTACCAGCAGAGTGCCTGGGCCAGTGATGATGCCCAGCAGAAGCGTCCGCAGGTCTCTAATATATATATAAGGTACGCGGAGAGATGCCGTCAGGCCAATGCGATGGACTTCGACGACCTGTTGGTGCAGACCTTCGTGCTGTTTCGCAATCATGAGGATATCCGCCAGAAGTACGTGGAGAAGTTCCAGTTCGTGCTCGTCGATGAGTATCAGGACACGAACTTCGCCCAACAGGCCATCGTGTATCAGTTGACCAAAGAGCGTCAGCAGGTCTGTGTGGTGGGTGACGACGCACAGAGCATCTATTCCTTCCGAGGGGCGAACATCGATAATATCCTGAATTTCCAGAGCCAATATACGGGCTCGAAACTTTTCAAACTGGAACAGAACTACCGTTCGACACAGTTGATCGTACAGGCGGCTAACTCACTGATACGGCGCAACGAAAGACAGATTCCCAAGAATATCTACAGTAAGAACGAACACGGGGAGCGCCTGCAGTTGAAGCCAGCCTATTCCGACAAGGAGGAGGCGATGATCGTGACACAAGACATCATGCGCATCCGTCGGAAAGAACATAGCAACTGGAGTGACTTCGCTATCCTGTACCGTACCAATGCCCAGAGCCGGTCGTTCGAGGAACAGATGCGCAAGGACGGTATTCCGTATCGTATCTATGGTGGTCTGAGTTTCTATCAGCGCAAGGAGATCAAGGACGTGATCGCCTATTTCCGTCTGGTTGCCAACCCCAATGACGAGGAGGCCTTCAAGCGTATCGTGAACTATCCGGCACGCGGCATCGGTGATACGACAATAGGAAAGATTATCCAGACGGCACAGGCCTACGGTGTGAGTCTCTGGCAGGTGATCAAGGAACCCGTGCTCTTCCCGATGGACGTGAGTAAGGGGACGATGACGAAACTCCAGAACTTCCGTGAACTCATCGAGGGTTGGATGGGTAGGATGACCACAGAGGATGCCTATACGTTAGGTCATGACATCATCATGAACTCGGGCATCAGCAAGGATATCTACTCAGGACGTAATCCCGAGGATATCTCCCGACAGGAGAACCTCGAGGAGTTCCTGAGTGGTATGCAGGACTTCGTGGAGAGTAGGAGGGAGGAGGATCAGGGTGACCAGGTGTATCTGTCCGACTTCCTGCAGGAGGTAGCATTGCTGACAGACCTTGACAGCGACGACGGTGATTCGAACGACAAGGTGACGCTGATGACGATCCACTCGGCCAAGGGTCTGGAGTTCCCGACGGTGTTCGTAGTGGGACTCGAAGAGAATATCTTCCCTTCACCGATGTGTACGAACTCGATGCGCGAACTCGAAGAAGAACGCCGACTGCTCTATGTGGCGATCACCAGGGCCGAGAAGCATTGTATCCTGACCTGTGCACAGAACCGTTGGCGCTACGGAAGGATGGAGTATGACACGCCATCCCGATTCATCCGGGATATTGATTCTAACCTCTTGGATGTCCAAGGTGAAGTGGGTGGAGGAAAACCGTTCTTCGGAGGTGGTAGCAGGAGTCAGGAATGGATGCAGAACCCCAGACCAGTGGCTACGCAGTTCAAGGCTGATCCGAAGCCTCGCGCTGTGGCCCCTCGTGAACCAGAGAAGCCTGTTGATCCATTCTCCGACGGTTTCAAGCGCCAGTTGAACATGGCCAGTGGCGGTCGGTTTAAGCCTGTGCAAAGGGCTGTGCCGCCGCGTCCGATGGCGACGGATGCCAGTCCGGGAGATCTCCGTGAGGGTGTGAAGATAGAGCATCAGCGCTTTGGCGTCGGCACAGTGGTTAAGATAGAAGGTACTGGTGAGAACACCAAGGCCACCGTCCAGTTCCAGCATGCGGGTACCAAACAGTTGCTGCTGAAGTTCGCGAAGTTCAAGATTATCGGATAAAGTATTAGAGCGCCTCATCTTCGGGGCGCTCTAATACTTTATTTGTTTTCGGCAGGTGTTTCTTCTTGCGGAGCCAATCAGCCTTACGCTTCTCGTACTCCTCGTGATGCTTCTCCAAGAAACCGTCGGCCATGGCTATCTGTCATTGAATTTGGCATAGATGACCTTCACCTCAATAGGACTGTTTGGTCCTCCCACCAGTTGTGTACTTGACAGTCCCATCTCATTGCTAAGAGAATAGACAATCGAAGCGGATGTGGTCACGGTCACGGAAGTGGAGGCAATGGGTACGATCACCACTTTGTTCCAGTTGGGATTCTTCTGCAGCCATTCGGGATCAGCCAGTTCTCCGGCGAACTTATTCTGGTACATCAGGTGAATAAGGTTACCGATATTGCTGAAGGAGTAACTGTTCGAGGAAAGGTCGGCGACAAATGCACTGGTGAAGTCGTATGTCTTCTCTTTCTCAAAGAATGTGTACAGACTGTCCTTCATCACCATCAGTACTGATCCTGGTTCATCCAGAAGATATTTGTTCTGAGGGATGGCGCTGTTGATGTGCCGGAGTGTCAGACTGACGGAAAGCAGGGAGTCTGATTTGTGCTCTGGGGACATGATGTCATCGACGGGTAAGGTCATCTCCGTGAAAATACCGGCAGGTGTCTTCAGGTATGTGCAACTTTCATCGGCAACCAGTCTCTGGAGTCCTTCCTTGTCGTTGGTAATCTTTGTCGTCTGCAGTACCTCTGGGGTGGAGGCCATCCTCATCGCTCCATAATAGGTAGTCGTGTCACTCTTGAAATGATAGAACACGCGCATCTCGATATTACTCAGTTTCGCCATCACTCCAAGACCGTCGTTAAACTGGAAGAAGAAACCGGGGCACACGTTGTTGATAAACGTGTAGGAGTTCTTGAAGTACTGAGGTGACTCGTAGAAGGAACGGAGGATATAGGTACCAAAGTTGTCATAGACCTTTCCCTTCTTGTCTGTGTAGGGGTCATTAAGAGCCACTCGTGCAATGTCGGTGTAACCTGAGAGGTTACGGATAGAGTCGGTGTAGGTCAGGTTTGACAAGGTGAAGGCCAGGTCATCCTTCAACCCACCTTCCCTGATATAGCCTTCTTCGACAGGGTCGTAGTTGCTGTAGTAGGTCATGGTGTCGTCCATGGGTCTGTCCAACTCCAGCATTCTCATCTTAATGGGGGTGAGGGTATCACCATAACAGAGATCCTTGTCGAAATAGAGCCATATCTCACAGGAGTCGGCTGCAACATCCCCGTCTGCGGACTTTGTCAGGATCGTCTCCTTCTTAGGCATCTGATAGTTCTCCAGCAGATTGAACTGTGCCATGAACTCACTGGTGACGTACGTACCCGTCTCTGGGTCTTTCACCCTGCCGAAGTAGCATTCGTAATTGCGGGCGTAGATGGAGTCGGCTAATATGGATCTGGTCGTTGCCTGATAGATACCTGTCGATAGGTTCAGTTTATCAACTTCGTCAGTTAGTGAAGAACCTATCATTCCTGTGTCTTCATTACAAGAGATTAACGCCATTGCTATGACTGCAATCGCTGTAAACAATCTTGATTTCATGTGTGTGGTTACAATTTGTTTATTCTTCTACATTTTCAGCTTCTTCCGGAAAGAGCTGCTCGTAGAATGATTCATATGCGTCTGCAAAATCTTCTTGATAGCCAAGGACCGGAACATTCTTTCCCTTGGCGTAGTTTATTAATCCTTCATTGACATTTTGGCTTGCCTGGATGATACCGTCGCTGTAGTCGATAGCCATCTTCTCCAGTTCCTCAAAATTGAAGTTGTCATTATAGACCTGTAGCAGTTCTGCCTTTGCCTCGCGGAATTCCAGGCATTTCTTGAAGTTACTGCCGAGGTCCATGTCAACATCATTTGAGAAGAGAGAGGTCACCACTTTGGTATCTGCAAAAGATGGCTCGTCATGATAGGCCGTCTTGATATAGAGAGGTACGACCGCACTCATCCATCCCTGACAGTGGATGATATCGGGCACCCAGCGCAGTTTCTTGACAGTCTCCAACACGCCGCGTGCGAAGAAAATGGCACGCTCACCGTTGTCGGGGTAGTCCTCTCCCTGTTCGTCCTTCTCCATCAGTCTCTTCCCGAAATAGTCATCATTATCGATGAAATATACCTGGATTCTGGCTGATTGTATGGAGGCGACCTTGATAATCAGTGGGTGGTCAGTATCGTCAATAATGAGATTCATACCCGACAGACGGATGACTTCGTGTAATTGTCCACGACGTTCATTGATGGTACCCCATTTCGGCATGAATGTACGAATCTCGTGATTTCGTTCCTGCATGGCCTGTGGGAGGTCTTTGCCCATGAGCGACAAGTGATTGTCTGGGACATAAGGAGAGATCTCCTGGTTGATGAATAATATTTTCTTTTTTGCCATTCTTGGATGTTTTTGCTTTGCAAAGATACGAAAAATAATGCACAAAACCGCTTTCTTGAGTCGTTTTTTACAAAAAGTTGCGTCTTTTTTCTAATTTTTGACAAAAAGTATTGGTAATTTCTGTTTTTTTTTGTATATTTGCACATTAATCAACAATCCGTTCGTAAAGATGGGTAAATATAACATTACAGAAAAGAAGGAAAAGGAGGCTGCCTACAGAAGTCTGGTCAGTCCTCGGATGATGGATGATATGCAGGAGAAGATTCTGAATATCATCGTGATGCAGAAGAAATATCGCGACAAGGATTACTCTGCTAAGAAACTGGCAGAAGACCTTGGTACGAACACCCGTTACATCTCGGCTGTTGTCAATGTGCGTTTCCACATGAACTACACCTCCTTCGTCAACAAGTACCGTATTGATGAGGCGATGACGATTCTGGTTGACAAGCGCTATCAGAGTCTCCGCATGGAGGAGGTCAGTGATATGGTGGGCTTCGCCAACCGTCAGTCTTTTTATGCGTCGTTCTACCGTGTGATAGGTATCACGCCGCGTGAGTACCGTATGCAGCACCTCAAGCAGCATCCGGCCATGATGGTTAAGCGTTCTAAGAAGTCTAAAGAATCTAAGGAATAAGGAAAACGTACTTGTGGATTTTTCGTATCAGAGTGAGCGGTTTGCCGATTTACAACTGCTCCGATATCGATTGAATGGCTTTGACAAGTTGTCCTTGAAGCAGAAGATGCTTATCTATTACTTGTCGAAAGCCACCTTGTTTGGAAGGGATATCACGTTTGATCAGTTTGGGAAATACAATCTCCGTATCAGAAAGATGCTGGAGGTGGTATATACGGACTATACGATTCCCCGTGATACAGATGATTTCCGGGCGATGGAGGTCTATCTGAAGCGGATCTGGTTCTCCAACGGCATCTACCATCATTACGGATGTGAGAAGTTCAAGCCGGGCTTTTCGCCAGTATGGTTGCGGGAACAACTCCTGCAAGTGGATGTCCGCCGTTTGCCATTAAAAGACGGTGAGACCATCAAACAGTTTTGTGAGGAACTGTTTCCTGTGATCTTCGATGAAACGGTCCTTCCCAAGCGTGTGAACAAGGCAGATGGGGAAGACCTGTTGTTGACGTCTGCTTGTAACTTCTATGACGGTGTGACACAGGCCGAGGCCGAGGCGTTCTATCAAGAGATGAAGCAGAAGAATGCCGATTCTCTGACACCATCGTCCTATGGTCTGAATTCCACGCTTGTCAAGGAAAACGGAGAAATATGTGAGCGTGTATGGTGCGCCAATGGAAAATATGCGAATGCCATCGGATATATTATTCATTGGCTGGAGAAAGCCCAGGGCGTAGCAGAAAACGAGCAACAGAAGAAGGTTTTGTCTTTGTTGATAAACTATTATCAATCAGGAGATTTGCAGATTTTCAATGAATATTGTATTGAATGGTTGAAAGAACATGAGTCGGCCATTGATTTCATCAACGGATTCATTGAGGTCTATGGTGATCCGTTAGGTTTGAAGGGCTCCTGGGAGGGACTTGTCGAGTATATCGACGAAGAGGCTACCAAACGTACGCAGACCATCAGTCAGAATGCCCAGTGGTTCGAGGATCATTCCCCCGTGGATCCTCGTTTCCGCAAACCGGTTGTCAAGGGTGTCTCAGCCAATGTTATCTGTGCGGCGATGTTGGGTGGCGACGAGTATCCGTCAACGGCCATCGGCATCAACTTGCCGAATGCCGACTGGATCCGTGCTCAATACGGTTCGAAGAGTATTACGATCAGTAATATCACGGAAGCCTATAATAAGGCGGCCCATGGAAACGGTTTCAGGGAGGAGTTCGTCATCGACGCGGAAACACTCCATCTCATCGACACATATGGGGATGTCTGCGACGACCTGCACACGGACCTGCACGAATGTCTCGGGCACGGCAGCGGACAGTTGCTCCCGGGGGTGGATCCTGATGCCTTGAAGGCGTATGGCAATACGATCGAGGAGGCGAGGGCAGACCTCTTTGGCCTGTATTACATCGCCGATCCGAAACTCGTGGAACTGGGACTGGTTCCAGATGGCGAGGCTTATAAGTCGCAGTATTATACCTATATGATGAATGGTCTGATGACGCAACTGATCCGTATCACCCCAGGTAACCAGATCGAGGAGGCCCACATGCGCAACAGGGCACTGATTGCTCATTGGTGTCTTGAGAACGGCAATGCCATCAGGTTTGTCAGACGTGAGGGGAAAACATTCGTTGAAATCGCGGATTACGAAGAACTGCGTACACAGATTGCCCGTCTGTTGGCAGAGGTTCAGCGTATCAAGAGTGAGGGGGATTACGAGGCGGCCCGTCAGTTGGTGGAGCGTTATGCGGTGAAAGTCGATGCCGATCTCCATGCTGAGGTGCTGGAGCGTTATCAACGTCTGAACCTCGCTCCCTATAAAGGCTTTATCAATCCGATGATGCTCCCAGTGCTCGATGAAAACGGTGAAATCTGTGACATACAGTTGAACTACGGTGAGAGTTATGCCCACCAGATGCTCCGTTATAGTTCCGAATATGCAACACTGATCTGATATGGATATCCAGCAACAAGTGAAAGAGATCAAGCAGTCGTTCCGTCAGATGATGGACGGATCGATCGCCCAGTCTATGCGCAATAAGGGTGTTAATTACAAGCTGAACTGGGGTGCCACCTTGCCGCGCTTGAAGGAGAAAGCCGATGGAATCGGCAAGAATTACGACCTGGCCATCGCCCTCTGGAAAGAGAATGTGCGAGAGTGTAAGATTCTGGCCACGATGATCATGCCGCCCGATGAGGTGTTGCCTGAAGTCATTGATATCTGGATGGAGCAGATCACCACTCAGGAGATTGCGGAACAGGCTGCCTTCAACTTGTTCCAGTACTTACCGTATGCGGCGGATAAAGCCTATACGTGGATGGCATCCGAGAAAGAACTGTATCAGTTGTGCGGTTTCCATATCCTATGTCGTTTGTTTATGAATGGTCAAGAGCCTAACGAGCGTGGTATTAATGAGTTTGTCGATCAGGCTATAGCAGCACTTCAAGGTGACAGTCTGCCTGTGAAGAAGGCGGCGATGGCGAGTGTCCAGCGCTTTGCAGAACTCGGACTGGTGTATGAACGGATTGCCAAAAGTGCATTAAAACAGACTAATTTAGAATTTTTATAAATTGACTTTCGTTTGTCTGATTGAAAATGCGTACCTTTGTGCGGTTTTTGGGAAATCGGATGAAAGAGAGTGTTTTGACCGCTGTGGAGCGTATCTTGGATAACTATCTTGAGATGAATAATCATCGCAAGACACCAGAACGCTACACCATCCTGAAAGCCATCTACGGTATCAACGGACATTTTACGTTGGAGGAGTTGAATGAGCGGCTGACTAAAGAACTGAACTTCCCCGTCAGCAGGGCAACTTTGTATAATACGCTCAACCTGTTCCTCGAATTGCGACTGGTCATCAGGCATCGCTTTCAGGGAACGACGAAATACGAAGCCTGCTATGACAATAACAGCCATTGTCATCAGATATGCACCATGTGTGGTAAGGTGACGGAGGTGAAGTCGCCTGAAATCATCATGGCGGTGGAGAATATTCGCCTGAAGCGATTCAGGAAAGACGGTTTCACGCTCTATATCTACGGTGTGTGCAGTTCTTGTCAGACGAAGTTGACGAGGCGTAAGAAACAAGAGAAGACAAAGAAAACAAAATAACAAGTATTATGAACAAAGGTAAAGTTGATGTCCTACTCGGTTTGCAGTGGGGCGACGAAGGAAAAGGTAAGGTGGTCGATGTGCTGACCCCGAAGTATGATGTGGTGGCTCGTTTCCAGGGAGGTCCGAATGCTGGTCATACACTGGAGTTCGAGGGACAGAAGTATGTGTTGCGCTCCATTCCATCGGGTATTTTCCAGGGAGGGAAGGTGAACATCATCGGTAATGGTGTGGTGTTGGCCCCAGACCTCTTTATGGAGGAGGCCAAGGCTTTGGAAGCCAGCGGCCACAATCTGCATGAGCGTCTGCATATCTCGAAGAAGGCCCATCTGATCATGCCCACCCATCGTGTGCTCGATGCTGCCTATGAGGCTCAGAAGGGTAAGGATAAGGTAGGTACCACCGGTAAAGGTATTGGTCCGACTTATACCGATAAAATCAGCCGTAATGGTCTGCGTGTGGGTGATATTCTCGAGAACTTCGAAGAGAAATACGCCAAGGCTAAGGCCCGTCATGAGGCTATCCTGAAGTCGCTCAACTTCGAGTACGACATCACGGAGGTCGAGAAGAAATGGTTGGAAGGTGTCGAGTACCTGCGTCAGTTCCCCATTGTGGATTCGGAGCATGAGATCAATAACATCCTGAAGAGCGGCAAGAGCGTGCTTTGCGAGGGCGCCCAGGGTACGATGCTTGATGTCGATTTCGGTTCTTATCCCTTTGTCACCTCTTCTAACACGATCTGCGCAGGTGCCTGCACGGGTCTGGGTATCGGTCCCAACAAGATCGGCGATGTCTATGGTATCATGAAGGCCTACTGCACACGTGTGGGTGCTGGTCCTTTCCCCACGGAATTGTTCGATGAAACGGGTAAGAAGATCCGTGACCTCGGCCATGAATATGGTGCTGTGACAGGACGTGAGCGCCGTTGCGGATGGATCGACCTCGTAGCCCTGAAGTACTCTATCATGGTGAATGGTGTCACCCAACTGATCATGATGAAGAGTGACGTGCTCGACGGCTTTGACACCATCAAGGCCTGTGTGGCCTATAAGCAGAATGGCGTTGAAATCGACTATTTCCCCTATAACATCGAGGAGGGTATCGAACCCGTCTATCAGGAACTGCCGGGTTGGAAGACCGATATGACGAAGTTTACCAGTGAAGACCAGTTCCCCAAGGAATTCAGCGATTACATCGCTTTCCTGGAGAAAGAATTAGAGACGCCTATTAAGATTATCTCCATCGGTCCTGACCGCGACCAGACCATTGTGAGACATTAAACATTAAAGATTAAACATTAAAGATTAAACATTAAACATTAAATTTTTAATGGCACAGAAACCCAGTATTCCCAAGGGAACGCGCGACTTCTCCCCGATGGAGATGGCGAAGCGTAACTATATCTTCGACACCATCAAACAGGTGTACCAACTCTATGGCTTCCAGCAGATAGAGACGCCAGCGATGGAAACACTCGGCACGCTGATGGGTAAGTACGGTGAGGAGGGCGACAAACTGCTCTTCAAGGTACTCAACTCTGGTGATTACCTTAATAAGATCAGCGACGATGAGTTGCAGGAGCGCAATGCCCTCCATCTGGCAGCCAAACTCTGTGAGAAAGGACTGCGTTATGACCTCACCGTGCCCTTCGCCCGTTATGTGGTGATGCACCGCGAGGAACTGCAGTTGCCCTTCAAGCGTTATCAGATGCAGCCTGTCTGGCGCGCAGACCGTCCGCAGAAGGGCCGCTATCGTGAGTTCTGGCAGTTCGATGGCGACATCGTCGGTTCCGATTCCCTGCTCAATGAGGTAGAACTGATGCAGATCGTCGATACTGTCTTTAGCCGTTTTGGCGTCCGTGTGCAGATCAAGATCAATAACCGTAAGATCCTCACGGGCATTGCCGAAGTCATCGGTGCTGCGGAGAAGATCGTGGATATCACCGTGGCCATCGACAAACTCGATAAGATCGGCCTCGACAATGTAAATCAGGAACTCCGCGAGGATGGTCTCAGTGAGGAACAGATCGAGAAGCTCCAGCCTATCATCTCTCTCGAAGGCACCAACGATGAGAAACTCAACACGATCGCTGAGGTGCTCGCCAGCAGTGAGACAGGTCTGAAAGGTGTGGAGGAAACGCGTTTCATCCTCGACACGCTGAAGACGTTGGGTCTGAAGAATGAGATCCAACTCGACCTGACCTTAGCACGTGGCCTGAACTACTACACAGGTGCCATCTTCGAGGTGAAGGCCCTTGACGTACAGATCGGCTCGATCACGGGTGGTGGCCGTTACGACAACCTCACGGGTATCTTCGGTATGCCTGGTATCTCTGGTGTGGGCATATCCTTTGGTGTCGATCGTATCTTCGACGTGCTCAACGCCCTCGATTGCTATCCGAAGGATGCCGTCAATGGTACCCAACTGCTCTTCATTAATTTCGGTGAGCAGGAGACGGCCTACTGTCTGCCCGTCGTGGCTAAGGCTCGTGAGGCTGGCATCCGTACGGAGATCTTCCCAGATGCTGCGAAGATGAAGAAGCAGATGTCGTATGCCAATGCGAAGCAGATCCCCTTCGTCGCCCTGGCAGGTGAGAACGAGATGGCAGCAGGTAAACTGACGCTGAAGAATATGCTCACCGGAGATCAGCAACTTGTATCCGCAGAAGAACTGATATCTGCTGTCAAAGCGTAATCAGATGGAGAGGGAGTTTATCCGTCCGGAGAAGAAACCCAGTGGCTGTTGGTGGCAGTCAGGTTGTCTGATCACAGTCGTCAGTGCCTTGGTGTTTGCCTTTTTCATCTACATGATCTTCTATTCCGAGGAGAAGATGGATGAGAACCGTGCGGAATATACAGCCTCTTCAAAAGAGTACGAGGATGCACTGGAGGCCTACAATGCCGACTCTGTCCATCTCCGTGCGGAGTATCAACGGATTCTCGACGAGATTGATCAGGCCGAGGCCCGTCATGATTCCGTACTGGTAGAAGCCCTGACGGACAGTCTCGACAAATATGCCGAACCTATGTGGGAACCTCGTGGCCATATCGGCTTCAACATTGGAGGTGCTTTCTTCCTGTTCTTTGCTGTCATGGCGTTGATCCCTATGGGCATCGGCCTCCTCCTGCTCCTTATCTATTGGTATAAGTGGCGGAAATGGCGGAAGAAAACCCTTTCGGAAATATTATAAATTATGTTATAAATCCCGCAAATACTTGTGGGATTTATTTTTTCTTATTATATTTGCAAACAGAAGTGTTTACTAAACGAGATTTTCACATTATTAATAACTAAAAAGCAAATACGATTATGAAGAAAAAGTTCATTTGCGCCGTTTGTGGATATATCTATGAAGGCGATGCAGCTCCCGAGAAGTGCCCCATCTGTAAGGCTCCCGCCAGCAAGTTCTCAGAACTCAAAGACGATGCCGATATGACATACGCCACCGTTCATAAGATTGGCGACGGCAAGCCCGAGGGCGTGTCACAGGAGATGATCGACGACCTGCGCAACCATTTCAACGGTGAGTGCAGTGAGGTCGGTATGTATCTGGCTATGGCCCGTCAGGCTGATCGTGAGGGCTATCCCGAGATCGCCGAGGCTTTCAGACGCTATGGTTTAGAGGAGGCTGACCATGCTTCACGTTTCGCAGAACTGTTGGGTGAGTGCGTATGGGATACCAAGACCAACCTCGAGAAGCGCGCTGCTGCTGAGGCTGGTGCGTGCGAGGATAAGTTCCGTATCGCCAAGAATGCCAAAGCCGCTGGTTTCGACGCTATCCACGACACCGTCCACGAGATGGCCAAGGACGAGGCCCGTCATGGTGCAGGCTTCGCAGGACTGCTGAAGCGCTATTTCGGCAAGTAAGGATACAATAAAATCCATAGGAATCCGTTTTATCAGTACGATGAAACGGATTTTTTATTTCTTCGCGATACTTTTGGCGCTGGTGGCCTGTGAGGATGACGACTCGTTCTCTACGAGCACGGGTCTGCGACTGACGTTCTCTGTGGATACCTTGCAGATGGACACTGTCTTCAGTCGTACGCCTTCTTCAACCTATGCTTTCTGGGTGCATAACACGAACGATGACGGCATCCGCCTCTCGACGGTAAAGTTGCGTCGTGGCAACCAGTCTGGTTTCCGCGTGAATGTTGATGGTGTCTATCTCGACAATTCCAACGGTTCCCAGACCAGTGACGTGGAGATCCGCAAGAACGACAGTATTCTCGTCTTTGTCGAACTCACCGCTACGGAGACCCGGCAGACAGCGCCAAAACTGGTGGAGGACGATCTATTGTTCCTATTGGAGAGTGGTGTCGAACAGAAGGTCTGCCTGCAGGCCTGGGCGTGGGATGCCCGCAAGTTCTATGACCCAGAGATTAAGGCTGACTCCGTGATCGAGTCCGACATCCCCTTAGTGATCTATGGTACCATGCAGGTGGCTCAGGGTGTGACGCTGACCATCCGCAATACCACGCTATTCTTCCACGACGGTTCGGGTCTTGATGTCTATGGCACGCTGAAGACGGAGAACTGTCTGATGCGGGGCGACCGTCTCGACTATATGTTCGACTACCTGCCTTACGATCGTGTGAGCGGACAGTGGCAGGGTGTCCGTTTCTATGAGTCCTCAAAGGGTAATGAATTGTTGAAGACAGAGATTCGTAATGCCAACTACGGTATCGTTTGTGACTCGGCGGCCTTGGATACCGTGGGCTACCGTCTGACGATGCAGTATGGTGTCATCCATAACTGCGTGGGAAAGGGTCTCGAAGCCGTCAACTCACATATCAGTCTCGACCATTGTCAGCTGACAAACACGGGTGGCGACTGTATCTCTATCATCGGTGGAATTGCGGAAATCAGCTATTGCACCTTCGCACAGTTTTATCCGTTTTCTGCAGATCGCGGGGCTGCCTTACGTTTTGCCAACTATCGTGATACGGTGGATATCCCCCTGTTGAGCCTTTATTGCGTAGGTTCCATCGTGACAGGTTATGAGGATGATGTGGTGATGGGCGAAGTGAGAAACGAAGAGGTGCCCCTTGACTTCGGATTCAGTCAGTGCCTGCTCCGTACCCCTGCGGTTACCAATGACTCCGTGCATTTTGATAACATTATCTGGGAGACCCCGAAGGACTCCATCCAAGGCACGAAGCACTTCGTACTGATCGACGAAGATAATCTGAAGTATGATTTCCACCTCGACTCCCTGTCAACGGCACAGGGACTCGGCTGCTATTAACGCTTAGAACTCACTGAACGACAGTGGCATCAACTGTCGGATTCCCTCGATGACATACACGCATTTCCGTCCGTAGAGCAGGATACGGATGGGGTGGCCTGCGCGTGTCTCCGACTCGATGATCACCTGTCGGCAACTGCCACAGGGTCCCACGGGCTCATACTGCAGTTCACCATCCGTGCCACGGGCGGCAATCGCCAACATCTCCACACCCACATCCGGATACTGTGCCCCGGCCGAGAACAGGGCCGTACGCTCCGCGCAGAGCCCCGACGGATAGGCGGCATTCTCCTGATTACAACCGATCACCTCGACGTCGTTCTCCAGTCTGACGGCCGCGCCCACATGGAAGTTGGAGTAGGGAGCATAACTGCGCTGTGTGGCCTCGATGGCCAGTTCGATCAGATGCTGTTCTTCGGCGGTCAGTTCCTCGGGCTGGCAGACCTTAATGACGGATTTCAGTTCAAGTTCTTCCATAAATTGCGATAATTTTCGGCAAATATACGAATTATTCGAGAAATATCACTACTTTTGCAGAAATAAATCACAATTATGAGAAAGTTTGTCGTCATCGTATCCCTGTTCCTGTCGCTCGGTGCCTCCGCACAGATCAAGTGGAACCAGGCCTATCAGCAATATTTCGACCAATATAAGGACATCGCCATCGAGCAGATGATCAAGTATCATATCCCGGCCTCGATCACCTTAGCACAGGGCGTGTTTGAGAGTGGAGCAGGGAGAAGCGAACTCACCCGCAGGTCGAACAACCACTTCGGCATCAAGTGCCACGGATGGACGGGGCGCACGAGTTATCACGATGACGATATGAGCAACGAGTGCTTCCGTGCCTACGACTCCGCCTACGAGTCCTTCGAAGACCATTCCCTCTTCCTGGTCAATGGCCGTCGCTATCAGTCGTTGTTCGACCTGAAACAGACCGACTATAAGGGTTGGGCGAAGGGGCTGAAGGCTGCGGGCTATGCCACGAATCCCCAGTATGCCAGCAAACTGATTGAGATCATCCAACTCTATAAACTCTATGAGTACGACAAGGCCAAGGACTATGACAAGTTCATGGCGGCCCATACTAAGGAGCATGTTGAGGGTGGTACGATGCATGCCATCAAGATCTTCAATAAGAACTACTATCTCATTGCGCGTAAGGGCGACACGTTCCGCTCGATTGCCGATGAGGTGGGAATCAGCTATCGTAAGATCGCCAAGTACAACGAGCGCGATAAGCGCGACCAGTTAGATGAGGGTGAGATCATCTGGCTGAAGAAAAAGCAGACGAAGGCTCCGAAGGATTATAAGGGCCGTCTGCATTACGTCCGTCCTGGTGAGTCGATGTACTCCATTGCCCAGAAGTATGGCATCCGCCTGAAGAACCTCTACAAGATGAACCACCTCTCGCCCGACTACCAGATTAAGGTCGGCGACGGTCTCCGCGTGAGATAATACTGGCTCAAATAAAAATCCCGCCGATCGGCGGGATTTTCTTTATGTTTAGTTGAACAGCATCGACAGACAATAGGCGACGATGGTCGAGGTGATCACGCTGATCAGACCTGGCATCATGAACGAGTGGTTCAGCAGGTATTTACCGATCACCGTCGTACCTGAGCGGTCGAAGTTCACCGTGGCGATATCTGAAGGATAGTTCGGGATGAAGAAATAGCCATAGACGGAGGGTAGCACACCGAGGAGCACGGGACCGGGGATGCCAAGCTGGTAAGCCAGCGGTAACATGGCGACCACCACGGCACCCTGCGAGTTGATGAGTACGGATACGAGAAAGAACACAATTGCGATGCTCCAGGGATACTCCTTAACGATGTCGGCAAGCATGGCCTGCATCTCCGTCATATAGTTGGAGAAGTAGGTGTCAGCCAGCCAGGCAATACCATAGATGGCAACCACGGCCACCATACCAGACTGCCATACAGGACCGGCTACAGCCTTCTTGGGTTTAGCCTTACAGAAAATAATCATCAGGGCGGCAGCGGAGATCATGACAATCTGGATGACGAGGTTCATCTTTAGGTCAACCATTCCCTTTTCTGTGAATCCTTCAGCCACAACACCTGCCTTAGCCAAAGACGCTGCGGAGATGGTGACTCCACTTGCCAGCGTCAAGTCGCCAGCACCCTTCACAGCCTTCACCGTTGAGTACGATGGCAGCAACTCGGGTAGGGCAGCAAACATAACGATAATGGCGAGAGCACCGAGGAAAATGAATACGGCATTCTTGGCCGACTGTGGAATCTCCTTGTCGAGTGTCGTAGCGCTACTGCCGTAGATATACTCGCGCTGGGCAGGATCGGCAATCTTCTTCTGGAACTCAGGGTCCTTATCAAGATCCAAACCACGATGATAACTTGCAGCAGCGGCTGCCATCAGTCCACAGATACAAGCAGGTATAGAAACCATGAGTACGCGTGGAATGGTGATGTCGAAGTGGTTGGCATTCGAGATGGTGACGAAGGCCACAACGGCAGCGGCGATAGGTGAACAGGTGATACCTACCTGAGAGGCGATAGAGGCTACACCACAGGGGCGCTCGGGACGGATGCCTTTCTTCAGGGCGATGTCACAGATGATCGGCATCAGGGTATAGACCACGTGACCTGTTCCTACGAGCACCGTGAGGAAGAATGTGGTAAGCGGAGCAAAGAACGTGATATGGTCTGGGTGTTTACGTAGCAGTTTTTCTGCTATCTGTATCAACCAGTCCATACCGCCCGATGCCTGCATAATACCAGCACAGGTTACGGCTGCGATGATGATGTAAATCACGTCGGTAGGAGGCGTGCCGGGCTTCAGGCCAAAGCCGAAGACGAGGAGGGCCAGTCCGATACCGGAAATTGCTCCCAGGGCAAGGCTACCGTAGCGGGAACCTACCCACAGTGCTCCGAGTACAATACAGAGCTGAATAATCATTGTAAAGGTTACCATAGATAATATTTGTAGAGTTTTGAGTTATTGACAGGTAATTTGAGTGCAAATATACACAAATTATTTGAAAGACCATACTTTTTTAGCAGAAATATTAAAAATATTTATTTCGCTTTGTCAGGTCGAATATTTTTAGTACCTTTGCGCCCTAATTAAAGATTATAGTTTAAAGTATATAGTTTAGAGATTATATTTTTATAGATATGGCTAAGAAATTTGCCGAGCACAACGGCTTGAACCTGACGCAGGTGAACAACGATATTCTGGAGATGTGGCGGGAGAAGAATGTGTTCTGGCGCTCTGTCGAGGAGCGCGAGGGCTGTCCGCAGTTCGTGTTCTTCGAGGGTCCTCCCTCGGCCAACGGTCATCCTGGCATCCACCACGTGCTGGCACGTACGATCAAGGATACCTTCAACCGTTACAAGACGATGAAAGGCTATCAGGTGAAGCGTAAGGCAGGTTGGGATACTCACGGTCTGCCCGTAGAACTGGGTGTGGAGAAGGAACTCGGCATCACCAAGGCCGATATCGATAATAAGGAGAGTGAGAAGTACATCTCGACGGAGGACTACAACAAGAAGTGCCGTGAGAACGTGATGATGTTCACGCAGGAGTGGCGCGACCTGACGGAGAAGATGGGTTACTTCGTGGATCTCGACAATCCGTATATCACCTACGACAACAAGTATATCGAGACGCTGTGGTGGCTCTTGCAGCAGTTCTATAAGAAGGGGCTGCTCTATAAGGGCTACACCATCCAACCGTATTCGCCCGCCGCTGGTACGGGACTGAGTTCGCACGAGTTGAACCAGCCTGGTTGCTACCGTGACGTGAAGGATACGACGGTGACGGCACTCTTCAAGGCTGTGAATCCAAAGGAGGAATGGACGAAGTGGGGTACACCATACTTCGTGGCCTGGACGACGACGCCTTGGACACTGCCCTCGAACACGGCCCTCTGCGTAGGTCCGAAGATCGACTATGTGGCCGTGGAGACTTATAACAGCTATAACGGTGAGAAGATCACCATCATCCTGGCCGAGAGTCGTCTGAACGCCTACCTTGCTCCCGAGGGTAATATCACCGACGGCGAGGAGATGCCTGAGTACAACAAGGGCGAGAAGTTCGTGCCCTATCGTATCGTGGGCCGCTATACGGGTGAAGAACTCGTAGGTATGAAGTATCAGCAACTGATGCCTTGGGTAAAGCCCTCTGCCAAACTCGACCAGAATGCCGCTGACTATGTGAAGGCCTATGCCGAGGCCCATCCCGAGAAGGTCTTTACGGGCGAGAACGGCAAGGACCAGTTTGTTGAGATGGAGAGTGAGGCTTTCCGCGTGATCCCTGGTGACTACGTGACTACGGAGGATGGTGCCGGTATCGTGCATATCGCCCCGACCTTTGGTGCTGACGACGCCAAGGTGGCTAAGGATGCGCATATCCCAAGCCTCTTCCTTATTAATAAGAAAGGTGAAACCCGTCCGATGGTGGATCTGCAGGGTAAGTACTACCTGATGGACGAGCTCGATGACAACTTTATCGCAAAGTGTGTCAATAAGGAGGGTTATGGCCACCACGCCGGCGACTACGTGAAGAACGCCTACGCTCCTGAGTTCAATAAGGACGGCAAGTACGATGAGCAGGCAGCCGCCAAGGCCGAAGACCTGAACATCGTGATCTGTATGGAGATGAAGCAGGAGGGTACGGCACTGAAGATTGAGAAGCACGTACACAACTATCCCCACTGCTGGCGTACGGACAAACCCGTGCTCTATTATCCGCTCGACTCTTGGTTCATCCGCTCCACAGCGAAGAAGGACCGTATGTTCGAACTGAATAAGACGATCAACTGGCAGCCGGAGTCAACAGGTACAGGCCGCTTCGGCAACTGGTTAGAGAACCTGAACGACTGGAACCTCTCGCGCAGCCGTTTCTGGGGAACCCCGCTGCCCATCTGGCGCGACGAGGACGGTAAGGAGATTTGTATTGGAAGCGTGGAGGAACTCTATAACGAGATTGAGAAGTCGGTGAAGGCTGGCTTCATGAAGAGCAATCCTTTGAAGGATAACGGTTTCGTGCCCTGCGACTGGAGCAAGGAGAACTATGACAGGATCGACCTGCACCGTCCGTATGTGGATAACATTGTGCTCGTCTCTGAGAGCGGTAAGCCCATGAAGCGTGAGACGGACTTGATCGATGTATGGTTCGACTCTGGTTCGATGCCTTATGCACAGGTACACTATCCGTTTGAGAATGCGGAATTGATCGACAAGAACATTGCATTCCCATGCGACTTCATCAACGAGGGTGTCGATCAGACCCGTGGTTGGTTTTTCACCCTGCACGCTATCGCCACGATGATCTTCGACTCGGTGGCCTTTAAGAACGTGATCTCTTCTGGTTTGGTGCTCGATGCCAAGGGCAACAAGATGTCGAAGCACGTGGGTAACGTGGTGAACCCCTTCGATATGATCGGCAAGTACGGCTCGGATGCTGTCCGTCTGTATATGATGACGAACTCGGAGCCTTGGGATAACCTGAAGTTCGACCCCGAAGGTGTCGATGAGGTGCGTCGTAAGTTCTTTGGTACCTTATATAATACGTATAGTTTCTTCGCCCTCTATGCCAATGTGGATGGTTTTGACCCACAGGCAGCACAGGTGGCCTTTGAGAAGCGTCCTGAGATCGACCGTTGGATCCTCTCTTGTCTGAACACGCTCATCAAGGGTGTGGAGGCAGAACTCGACGGCTATGATCCCACACGTGCAGGCCGACTGATCGATGCCTTCGTGAACGACGATCTCTCTAATTGGTACGTGCGTCTGAACCGTAAGCGTTTCTGGGGTAAGGAGATGAGCGAGGATAAACTCTCGGCTTATCAGACACTCTATACCTGTTTGATGACTGTCGCCAAACTGCTGGCACCGTTTGCGCCGTTCTATGCAGACCAGCTCTATAAAGACTTGGGTGGTGCACTCGACAGCGTACATCTGGATAAGTTCCCTGTGGCTGATGACAGTCAGATCAACAAGGATCTCGAGGCTCGTATGCAGATGGCCCAGAAGATCACATCGATGGTGCTCGCCCTGCGCCGTAAGGTGAACATCAAAGTGCGTCAGCCGCTGCAGGCTATCATGATTCCTGCCGTCGATGCTGAGCAGAAGAAGCATATCGAGGCTGTGAAGAACCTGATCATGAACGAGGTGAACGTGAAGGAACTTCGTTTCGTGGAAGGTGCCGGTGTGCTGGTGAAGAAGGTGAAGTGCAACTTCCGTACGATGGGTAAGAAGTTTGGTAAACTCATGAAGAGTGTGGCTGCCGCTATGGATGCCCTCTCGCAGGAGCAGATCGCAGAGCTTGAGAAGAACGGTACCATCGCCATTAATGTTGAGGGTCAGGATCTGACCGTCGAGGCTGTTGATGTCGATATCATCAGCGAGGATATCCCGGGTTGGCTGGTGGCCAACGAAGGTAACCTGACCGTGGCCCTCGAAGTGGAACTGACTGAGGAACTGAAGAACGAGGGTATGGCCCGCGAGCTCATCAACCGCATCCAGAATATCCGTAAGGAGAGTGGTCTGGAGATCACCGACAGGATCCATGTGACCATCGCTCCGAACGATGACGTGAAGAAGTCTGTGGAGAGTTTTGGTGACTATATCAAGACCCAAGTCCTGGCAGACGCCATTATATTGGAAGTTAATGACGGCCAGGAGGTTGAGTTCGATGACTTTAAGTTGAACATCAAGGTGGAAAAGAAATAAATAGAAACAAAAATATCAATAACTTATGGCAGAAAAAACCCGTTACACTGACGAGGAACTGGAAGAGTTCCGTCAGATCATTAATGAGAAGATGGCCCTGGCCAAGCGTGACTATGAGCAGATGATGCGCGTGCTGACCAATCAGGACAGTAATGATGTGGATGACACGTCACCTACCTACAAGGCATTGGAGGAGGGTAGTGCCACCCAGTCGAAGGAGGAGCTGATCTCGATGGCTGCCCGTCAGCAGAAGTTCATTCAGGGCTTGAAGGCCGCACTGGTACGTATCGAAAACAAGACCTACGGTATTGACCGCATCACAGGAAAACTGATTCCCAAGGAGCGTTTGCGCGCCGTGCCTCA
>Ga0129307_1000957_pt1 | contig 37225 bp, 33 predicted proteins | sample P1105metagenome_FD_94437 | JGI IMG/M metagenome (GOLD analysis project Ga0129307, IMG submission 94437) | Capybara group fecal microbial communities from Wisconsin, USA - P1105 metagenome | ecosystem: Host-associated > Mammals > Digestive system > Large intestine > Fecal | place: USA: Wisconsin...
CATGTCCACTTTTATGGCGAACAAGGGCAACATCGAGCGTAAGTGGTACGTTCTCGACGCTGCCGGCCAGCCCATGGGCAAGACCGCGGTCGTCGCCGCCGATCTGCTCCGCGGCAAGCGCAAGGTCACCTACACCCCGCACGCCGATTGCGGCGATTACGTCATCATCATCAACGCGAAGGACGCGGTGCTCACGGGCAACAAGCTCGATCAGAAGTACTATCGTCGTCATAGCGGCTGGGTCGGCGGCCTCAAGGAGACCAAGTACCGCACCCTGATGCAGGAGAAGCCCGAGCTGGCGATGCAGCTCGCGGTCAAGGGCATGATGCCCCGCAACACCATCACCAAGGATTCCCTCAAGCGCCTGCACATCTACGCCGGCGCCGAGCACGAGCAGCAGGCCCAGAAGCCTGAGGCTTACGAAGTGAAGTAAGGAGGAACAGAAGAATGTATCAGTCCAAGAAGCCTTATCTCTACGGCACGGGCCGTCGTAAGTCCTCTGTCGCGCGCGTTCATCTGTTCCAGGGCGGCACCGGCAGCATCACCATCAACGGCCGCGACATCGACGACTACTTCGGTCTCGAGACCCTGAAGATGGTCGTGCGTCAGCCCCTCGCCGCCACCGATACCCTCGGCAAGGTCGACATCGTTGCCACCGTCAACGGCGGCGGCGTGTCCGGTCAGGCCGGCGCCCTGCGTCACGGCGTTTCCCGCGCCCTGCTGCTGGCGAACCCCGAGTACCGCGCCATCCTCAAGAAGGCCGGTTTCCTCACGCGCGATCCGCGCATGAAGGAGCGCAAGAAGTACGGCCTCAAAGCTGCGCGTCGTGCTCCGCAGTTCAGCAAGCGTTAACAAAACTCGAGAAAATCTCCGAAAGCTCTGGCTTTCGGAGATTTTTTGTTGCATAAATTCGTTTTTCAAAAACTCGAAATTGCGTTTGCCACTCGCAAGGTGCCACTATATATTGTGGTTGAAAAAATCGCGCATACTAAATATCGGATAAAAAGTGGTTACTCTGCAAAAATCGGATAAAAAAGTGGTTACCAAACGAAGGCGGATTTGCAACTATTTTACACGGATTCTATTACGGTTGAGCCGATAGAAAAGCAACCGCAAACGAAAGGGACAATATCCTTTTTGGCAAAACGGCTATGGTGGGGTTAACCTCGCTTCAAAATACATAGTGCATAGCGAAGTGAGCATTACTCGCAAACTATCGTCCCTAAAGGCACGATTTATGTCGAGGCAGAGTCAATTTGTTTGATACACTCCATCGGACTCCCGCGACGATATCCCTTAAATGGCAGATAGGCATTATTCTCCGCGCAGGATGGTTCGTTGAAGGATTTTGGTTGTACCGTCTATGAAAAGAACAGTTGCGATTCTTTTGGTTCTTCTGCTGACGCTGACGATGCCGGCATGTGCCGCAAGCGCGCCCTCGGCGGCAGAGGCGACCGCCGGAAGCATGATGGTTGTCGCCGCAGCGGAAAAGATCCCGTTTTCGGATGTCCCGGACTCCGCATGGTATGCCGAAGCCTTGCGCGTTGTCTCGGAGCGTGGTATAATGAACGGCACGGGCGAGGGCGAATTCTCGCCCGACGAACCGTTTACCCGCGCGCAGGTGGCGGATATGGTGTACCGTTATCTGCTGCTTCTGGAGCGGTTTGCCGACGTGGACGCCGTCAGCGGCGCGACGCAGAAAGCGGAGAACATCGTGCTGACCGTCGCAGGCAAGACGCTCACGGTGGAATGGGCGGACAACTCCAGCGTTGACGCGCTGCGGGAGCTGCTGCGTCGAGTCGGAACGGTCACGCTCGACATGAGCGACTACGCAGGCTTTGAGAAGGGCGCGCCCCTGCCGGAAACGCTGCCGCAGAACAACGAGCCGATGAACACCGACGCGGGCGACGTCATTCTCTATCAGGGCAGGCAGTTCGTCATCTACTATGACCGGAACAGCTATTCCCTCACGCCGCTCGGCAGGATCACGGGCATGGCAAAGGCAGAGCTGCAGGCGCTTGTCGGCGCGGACAACGTAACGGCGACGCTCTCGCTCGCGCTCAAGTGACGCGGCGCGTCCGGCGCATATTGGCTGACGCAACCCATTTTTTCGGAGTCTCATGGCTGTCGCTTATGTTCTGAACGATTGGAAAGGAGTGTGCAAGTGACATGAACGAAACGATCCGCGACAAACTCATCCTCGGCAACCGGCGCTATGTACAGACCTCCGATGCGCAGCGTCGCATGGAGGCGGCGGAGCACGGGCAGCACCCTGACGCGATCATTGTCTGCTGTTCGGACTCCCGCGTGATTCCCGAGCATATCTTTTCCGCCGCGCTGGGCGAACTGTTTGTGATCCGCGTGGCGGGCAACGTGCTGGATCGGCACCAGCTTGGGAGCATCGAATATGCGTCCATGCATCTCCACTGCGGGCACATCATCGTGCTTGGTCACACGGGCTGCGGCGCGGTCGCCGCGGCACTGCACGGCGACGCGGACGGGTTCATCCGGTACATCACGGACGACATTCTGGAAGCGATCGGCTCGGAGCGCGACCCCGACAAGGCGTGCTGCCTGAACGTGCGGCATGCGGTCGAGCGCCTGAATCGCGAGTTTCGGGAGCACCCGGAGGTGGGCGGCGCTGTGATCGAGGGCGCGGTCTACGACATCAGAAGCGGAGAGGTGCGGTGGATCGACCCCTGACAGGATGCGAAGCCCAACGAGAAGAAATCAAGGCGGCAGAGAGCGCAAGATCTCTGCTGCCTTGATGCTTTTTTACGCCGCCGGACGCGTGGTCATTGCTGCTTCGCAGCGGTTCTGTTGCGATATTGCAGGGGGCTGACGCCCACCTTCTCGCGAAAGCGCTTGATGAAATAGCTCGTGCTGTTGAAGCCGCACAGCTCCGCGATGCGTGTGACGGAGAGCGAGGGGTCTGACAGCAGCAGGATGCTTTTTTCCAGCCGGTAGTCCGTCAGGTAGGTGAAGATCGAGCGCCCGAAGGCGGATTTGAACAGCTTGCAGCACTTCGCCTCGTTCATGTGGATGTGCGCGGAGACCTGCTCCAGCGTGACGGGCTCCGCGTAATGCTCGTTGAGGTACGCAAGGATCTGCTGCGCCTCCCGCCGCTCGAAGACAGGCATACGCTCCGGCGCGGTGTCCAGATGGTCGAGCAGGGTGCGCCAGATGTGCAGCAGATAGCTGTAGGCGTCCAGCTCGAAGCCGAAGGGCTTTTCCTGCAAAATGCCGAACAGGACGCGCATATCGCCGAGCACCTGCTCCTGCCAGAGCGTGTCCGGCGTGAGCTGGACGAACTGGAAATAAGGGTCGTTGACATAGGGCAGGAAGTATTTCTGCTCGACGACGCTGCCGTGGAAGAGCGTCAGCAGCGAGGGCTTGACGTTCAGGCTGAGGTAACGCGCGGAGTCAGGTGAGGTCGGGCGCGTCATGTGGGAGAGGTTGGAGTTGATGAAAAAGCCGTCCCCCGGCCGCAGGACGTAGTCCATGCCCTGCGCGGTCGTGACCATGCTGCCCTCGAGCACATAGGTGAGCTGGATCTCCTCGTGCCAGTGCCAGTTGTTGAAGCCCATGGGCTTGTCGCGCAGCAGCGTTTCGTGAACGACCAGCGGGAAGGCGTAGTCCAGCATAAAGTTTGCTTTTTGGTTATCATCCACAAAAAACATATCGAATCTTTGACCTCCCTTATAAAGATAGTTATATTATTGGGCTAGATTTGAATAGATTTTGTCCGAATCTTATGATTATATTTATATTGTACAAGAGGCATTGTCAAGAAAAAGATCATGTTTTCAAAAAAGAAAGAAAGGGGAAATGAGAATGTACAAAGTTGACCTGAACAGCGACCTGGGCGAAAGCTTCGGAAATTACACCATCGGACTCGACCGTGAAGTGATCGCCCACATCTCTTCGGCAAACGTAGCCTGCGGCTATCATGCGGGGGATCCCATGGTGATGGATCAAACCGTCATCGCGGCAAGGGATGCGGGCGTCGCCGTCGGCGCGCACCCGGGATTTCCCGATCTCATGGGTTTTGGACGGCGCAACATGGTTTGCACGCCAACCGAGGCGAAGGCTTACGTCAAGTACCAGCTCGGCGCGCTGATCGCCTTCACCCGCGCGAACGGCGTCAAGCTCCAGCACTGCAAGCCCCACGGCGCGCTCTACAACATGGCGGCGAAGGACACGGCGCTCGCGCTCGCGCTTGCGGAGGCGGTCGCCGAGGTGGACAAGGACATCATTTTCCTCGGTCTTGCCAACAGCAGGATGATCGACGCGGCAAAGCAGGTCGGCCTGCGCGTCGCCAGCGAGGTGTTCGCGGATCGCGCCTATCAGGCGGACGGGACGCTCGTGCCGCGCAAGCAGTCCGGCGCGGTGATCCATGACACCGACCTTGCGATCAAGCGTACGATCCGCATGGTCAAGGAAGGCGTCGTCACCGCCATCACCGGCGAGGAGGTTCCGCTGCAGGCGGATTCGATCTGCGTCCACGGCGACAATCCCTCGGCGGTGGAGTTCGTCAAAAACATCCGCGCAAAGCTCATCGAAGAGGGCGTGGCCATCGCGCCGCTCTCGGAGATCGTTTGATCCAAAAAACCATAAATCTGTGGGAAAAAGGAGAGAATCGTTATGAGTAAGAACAGCAACGGCAAGAACATGAGCGTCATCCTCGGCGCGGCGTTCCTGATGGCGACCTCCGCCATCGGCCCCGGCTTCCTGACGCAGACGGCGACCTTCACCAGCAGCCTCGGCGCGAGCTTCGGCTTCGTGATCCTGGCCTCCCTCATCATGTCCGGCATCGCCCAGATGAACATCTGGCGCGTGCTCTGCTACACCGGCAAGCGCGGGCAGGACGTGGCGAACGAAGTGCTGCGCGGCCTCGGCTTTGTGCTGGCGGGCCTGATCGCGCTGGGCGGTCTGGCGTTCAACATCGGCAACGTCGGCGGCGGCGGACTGGGCATCTTCGCCCTGACCGGCATCCCCGCGAAGGTCGGCTACGTCATCTCCGCCCTGCTGGCGATCGTGATCTTCCTGTCCAAGCAGGCAAAGTCCATCGTTGACCAGATCGTGAAGTATCTGGGCGCGATCATGATCGTCGTCATCCTCGTGGTCATGTTCATCACCAAGCCGCCGATCGGCGACGCGGTGGTCAACACCTTCGTCCCCTCCAGCGGCGTCAGCGCGACCGTCCCGGCGATCCTGACCCTGATCGGCGGCACCGTCGGCGGTTACATCACCTTCTCCGGCGCGCACCGCCTGATCGACGGCGGCGTGACCGGCAAGGAGAACCTCAGCCAGGCGAGCCGCAGCTCGATCATGGGCATGGGCATCGCCGCCGTCGTGCGCGTGCTTCTGTTCCTTGCGATCCTCGGCGTCATCACCAAGTTCCCCGGCATCAACCTCGCCGATCCCGCCGCGAACGCGGGCATGGCGGGCGTGCCGGAGTACACCGGCATCTCCAACCCGGCGGCGTATGCCTTCCTCGTCGGCGCGGGCAACCTCGCCTACCGCTTCGCGGGCCTCGTGATCTTCTGCGCGTCGCTGACCTCCATCATCGGCGCGGCGTACACCTCCGTGTCCTTCCTCAAGACCTTCAGCCCGTCCATCGAGAAGAACGAGAACTACTGGATCATCGGCTTCATCGCGTTCTCGTCCCTCATCATGGTGATCCTGGGCGGCGCGGCGAAGCTGCTGGTTCTCGCGGGCGCGGTGAACGGCATCATCCTGCCGCTCGGCCTTGGCAGCATCCTGCTCGCCACCAACAACAAGAAGGTCGTCGGCGAGGACTACAAGCACCCGCTCATCCTGACCATCCTCGGCTGGATCGTGGTGGCGATCACGGCGTACCTCGCCATCAAGGCGCTGCCGAACCTCAAGAACCTGTTCGTCTGATACTACGCTGAAAAACAGCCCGCGCAAGCGGGCTGTTTTGAAAAAAGGAGAAGGAGAACCATGCCAAACGTAAGATTTCTTCTGACCGGCGACACCTCGCTGAGCGCGGAGTTCGGCAACGAGATCAGCGAGGAGATCAACGCGCAGATCCGCGCGTTCACCATCGCGCTGGAAAAAAGCAGGATCGGCGGCATCGTGGAGCTGGTGCCGACCTATCGCTCCTGCATGATCCACTATGACCCCGGCGTCGTCACCTGCGCGGCGCTGACCAGACAGCTCGAGGGCGTGCTCGCCCGGCTCGACTCCGTCGACATCCCGCCGAGCGACGTGCTGGAGATCCCCGTGCTCTACGGCGGGGAGGAGATGGGTCCCGACCTCGCCTTCGTGGCGGAGCACGCGGGGCTGAGCGAGCAGGAGGTCGTGGACATCCACACCTCCACGGAGTATCTCATCTATATGCTGGGCTTTACGCCGGGCTTCACCTACCTCGGCGGCATGAGCGACAAGCTGGAGACCCCGCGCCTCAAGCAGCCGCGCGTGAAGATCCCCGCCGGCTCCGTGGGCATCGCGGGCAGGCAGACGGGCGTCTATCCCATCGACTCGCCGGGCGGCTGGCAGCTCATCGGGCGCACGCCCGTCAAGATGTACGACCCCGGACGCGAGACGCCCATCCTGCCCAAGGCCGGGCAGTACATCAAGTTCCGCGCCATCGGCCGCGCGGAGTATGACGAGATCGCCGCGGCGGCGGAGGCGGGCAGCTATGTCTGCCGCACCTATCCGAGAGGGGAGGCGACGAAATGAGCATCACCGTACTGAACCCCGGCCTTCTGACGTCGGTGCAGGACGCGGGGCGCGTCGGCTACCAGCAGTTCGGCGTGTCGGTCTCCGGCGTGATGGACCCGCGCGCCATGAAGATCGCCAACATCCTCGTCGGCAACGAGGACAACGAGGCGGTGCTGGAGTGCACGATGATGGGCCCGCAGCTCCGCCTCGACGCCGACAACGTCATCGCCATCACCGGCGGCGACCTCGGCCCCACGCTGGACAACCAGCCGGTGGAGAACTATGCCGCGCTTGCCGTGCGCGCGGGGCAGACGCTGCGCTTCACCGCCCTGCGCTCGGGCTGCCGCGCCTACATCGCGTTTGCGGGCGGTCTGGATATCCCGCTGGTCATGGACAGCCGCTCGACCTATATGAAGGCGAAGATCGGCGGCTTCGAGGGGCGCAAGCTGCAAAAGGACGACGCGATCGGTTTCCGCGCGCCCAGGAGCAGCCTGCCCAACCTTGACCAGCGCCGCGTCGCGCCGGAGGTCGCGCCGCAGCGCGAGTTCACCGTGCGCGTGCTGATGGGACCGCAGGACGACCTGTTCACGCCCGCCGGCATCCAGACCTTCCTCAGCGAGACCTATACCGTCACCAACGAGTTCGACCGCATGGGCTGCCGCATGGAGGGCGCGGTCATCGAGCACATCAGCGGCGGCGACATCATCTCCGACGGCATCGCCTTCGGCGCGATCCAGGTGCCGACGGCGGGCAAGCCGATCATCATGCTCGCCGACCGCCAGACCACGGGCGGCTACACCAAGATCGCCAACGTCATCACGGCGGATTTCCGCATCATCGGCCAGCTCAAGGGCGGCGACAGGGTGCGCTTCGTCAAGACCGACATCGAGACGGCGCAGGCGGAGCTGCTCGCCGAGCGCGAGGCGCTGCGCAGGCTGCGCGAGACGCTCGACCCCGCGCCCAAGAGCGAGCCGAAGAAGGAGCGAGGATTCTTCAAAAATCTATTCAAAAAGTAAAGGAGTAACGCCATGGCTTTCGACATTACCCCTTATATCAACATGAAACCGTCCGAGGTACGCGCGCTGATCCGCGAGGGGAAGATCGACTTCCCGACCTCCGGCATGTGCGCGGGCTACGCGCAGGCGAACCTGGTCATCCTGCCGCCCGACTACGCGGCGGACTTCGAGGAGTACGCGAAGCGCAACCCCTTCCCCTGCCCGATCCTTGAGATCATCCGCGGCAGGGAGCCGCTGACCCACGCCATGGGCGAGGGCGCGAACATCTGCACCGACATCCCGCGCTACCGCGTCTACGAAAACGGCGTGTTCACCAAGGAGCTGACCGACGCGAGCGAGTATTGGAAGGAGGGCTACGTCGGCTTCCTGATCGGCTGCTCGTTCTCGTTCGAGGAGTCGCTGCTGCGCGAGGGCATCGAGGTGCGCCACATCACGCAGGGGCGCAACGTGCCGATGTACAAGGTGGAGCTGTTCCCGACCGTGCCCGCCGGGCCGTTCAGGGGGCCGATGGTCTGCTCCATGCGCCCGATGACGCCGGAGAAGGCAAAGCGCGCCTATGAGATCACGGTCAAGATGCCCAATGTCCACGGCGCACCCGTCCACATGGGGCCTGCCGCCGCCATCGGCATCGCGGACGTGATGAAGCCCGACTACGGCGAGGCGGTGGATATCTACGAGGGCGAGATCCCCGTGTTCTGGCCCTGCGGCGTCACCCCGCAGGCGGCGGTGGAGAACGCAAGGCCGCCCATCGTCATCACCCACGCGCCCGGCCATATGTTCATCACGGACATCCTCAACGCCGAGCTGAACGACTATCTGGAGGCGAAGAAACACGGGGGCTGACTGTGTTATGTCCGGTTTCAATATTCCGGTTTGAAGGCCGCCCGGCGTGCGCCTCAGTTCTTGAAGCGTTAACAATACACCGAAAAAGCTCCGGAAGCGTTCGCTTCCGGAGCTTTTTTGACGGTCGCTTACTGGATGAGCTCGACCTCGCCGACGAACGGCAGCGGTTCCTCGCTGCACTTCACCGCGCGGACGATGCCCATGACAAGCAGGACGAAGGTCGCAAGGCCGACGACGCTGCCGATCGTGGCGAACAGGCCGCCCAGACGGGACAGAACGCTGGCGGCCGTCGACACGATGTTGAGCAGCAGCGCCTGGTTCAAATGGCGCCGCACCAGCGTGTCGCTCTTCTCCCGCAGAAGCAGGGCCACGATCCAGCCGATCCATGTGATGTAACTGATGACCGCATAGAGTCTGGAATGCTGATTCATCCGAATTGCCTCCTTTTTTATTCACGTCCGATGGATACGATCGCCGTATGCATCTCCTGCGCAGTATTGTATCACGAACTCCTTCCCGCTTCAAGTCGCCGTTTTGCGCGCTTTTTTCCCCGCAGGGCTTGCAGAAAGGCCGGACATGGTGTATAAGTATACTGCGATATTATTAAAATGGAGGTGGACACATGGCATTCGCCGTATTCGCTGACGGAACCGCCAATCTTCCGAAGGAGATGCTGGACGGGATCTCGCTCCTGCCGTGCGAGTACACGGTGGACGGCGTACCGCAGACCTACCTGGGAGATATCGACGATTTCGACGGGCACGCATATTACGAAGGGCTGCGCAGCGGAAAGGTGATCCGCACCAGCCTGCTGAATACACAGCTTTTCCTCACGCATTTCACGCCCATCCTTGAAAAGGGGCTGGATGTGATCTATATCGCCATGAGCTCCGGCATCAGCGGCACCTACAACGCCGCCCGCATCGCGGCGCAGGAGCTGATGGAGCAGTACCGCGGCCGCCTTGTGCACATCGTGGACTCCCACGGCTGCGGATTCGGCAACGGTATGCTCGCCGTTCTGGCGGCGGAGCTTGGCCGCGCGGGCAAGGGCGCGCAGGAGGCGGCGGACATTCTGGACGCCGAGGTGCCCCACACCTGCCAGTACTTCACCGTGGACGATCTGAACTTCCTGAAGAACACCGGCCGCGTCAGCGGCATGACCGCGAAGATCGGCACCATGCTCAACATCAAGCCCATCCTCTTCGGCGACAGCACGGGTCACATCATCTCCTGCGGCAAGGTGCGCGGGCGCAGGAACGCCATCGAGGCGCTCGTCAAGAAGTACGAGGAAAAGCGGATGAAGCTCAAGATGCCGAAGATCTGCATCTCCCACGGCGACTGTCTGAACGACGCGAAGGAGCTTGCCGCGCGCATCCTCGGCGTCACGCCGGACGCCGACGTCACCATCTGCCAGCACGAGCCGTTCTCCGGCGCGCACGTCGGTCCGGGGATGCTGGGTCTGTTCTTCCGCGGCACGGAGCGCTGATATGCCGGACAACGAACAACGTGCGATCGAAGCCCTGCTTGCGCGCCACGGCTTCCACTTCTCCAAGTCCAAGGGTCAGAACTTTCTGATCGACCGCGCCATCCCCCGCGCCATCGCGGAGGCGTCCGGCGCGGACGCGGGCTGCGGCGCGCTGGAGATCGGCCCCGGCATCGGCGCGCTGTCCCACGAGCTGTGCCGCCGCGCGGGCAAGGTCGTCGCCGTCGAGCTGGACACGACGCTGCTGCCGATCCTGGACGAGACCATGGCGGATTTCGACAACTTCGAGCTGATCTCCGCCGACGTGCTCAAGGTCGATCTCCCCGCCCTCGTGCGCGAGCGCTTCGGTGACCTGACGCCCATCGTCTGCGCAAACCTTCCCTACAACATCACGACGCCGGTGCTGACCAAGCTGATCGAGGCAAAGTGCTTCGAGCGCCTGACCGTGCTGATCCAGCGCGAGGTCGCGCAGCGCATCTGCGCCGCGCCCGGCACTGCCGCCTACGGCGCGTTCTCGGTGTTCATGCAGTACTACACCGCGCCGGAGCTGTGCTTCGAGGTCGGGCCGGAGAGCTTCATCCCCCAGCCGAAGGTCACCTCCGCCGTGCTCCGCGCCGAGATCCGCAAGACGCCGCCGGTGCAGGTGGCGGACGAGGCGTTCTTCTTCCGCGTGGTCTACGCGGCGTTCGCCCTGCGGCGCAAGACGCTGGTCAACAGCCTGACGACCGCCTTCGGCGCGCTGGGCAAGGAGCGGCTGACGGAGCTCGTCGTCTCCTGCGGGCTGGACGCCGGCGTGCGCGGCGAACGGCTGGGGCTTCCGGACTTCGCCCGCCTCGCCGGGGCGCTTTACAACGCTCAATAAAAAATCCCGCCGACGGCGGGATTTTTTATTGCCTTCTCCGCTTTCTCCTGACCCGATTCAGATGCCGTTCAAAATCCCCGCCGCGCAGCAGCTCCGCGAGGACGTACTGCTCGAACAGCGGCACGGTGCAGGAATAGAAGCCGACCGTGCGCTCGAACGCCTCCGTCAGTGCGGGCGGCAGCACCATGTAGCCCACGCGGATCGACGGCGCGACGGTCTTGGAAAACGTGTTGACGTAGATGACCGAGCGCTCCGGCTCCAGCGAGAACACCGTATCCTCCGCCTTGGACGAGAGCGAGAACTCGCTGTCGAAATCGTCCTCGACGATGCAGCCGCCGCGCGAGCGCGCCCAGCGGATGTACTCCGCGCGCTTGCCCGCGCTGGCGGTGACGCCGCTGGGGAAGCTGCGGAACGGCGTGACGTGCAGCACCGTCGCCTCCGTGCGCGTCAGCTCGTCGGTGCGCACGCCGTCCGCGCCGAGGCGCAGCAGGTCGCAGCGCACGCCGTTCGCCTGATAGACGCGGCGGATCTTTTCGTAGGACGGGTTCTCGACGCCGTAGACCCGGTCGCGCCCCAGAAGCTGCACGATCAGGCCGTACAGATACTCCGCGCCGGAGCCGATGACGACCTGCGAGGGCTTGACGCGGATGCCGCGCGAGCGCGCGAGATAGTCCGCGATCGCCTGGCGCAGCTCGGCGCAGCCGTTGTTCGGCGACTTGACCAGCAGGCTCTCGCCGTAGTCCGAGAGCACGCGGCGCATCGTGCGCGCAAGGACCGAGAACGGGAACGCCGCCTCCGCCGCGCGCCCCTCCGCCGCCGCGCGCGGCGCGGCAAGCGCGCCGGGAAAGCAGTCGCCCGCGCGATAGGCGACGTAATAGCCGCTGCGCTCCCGTGCTTCGATATACCCCTCGTCGCATAGGATGGCGTAGGCGTGCTCCACCGTGACGAGGCTCACGCCGTTGTCCTCGGCAAGCTGGCGCTTGGACGGCAGCTTGCTCCCGTGCGGGTACGCGCCAAGCACGACGTCGTCGCGCAGGCGGTGGTACAGCTGCAAATAGGCGCTCTGCGCGCCGCCGCGTTCGATGTGATAGTTCATCTGGACTCTCCGTTTTCTCAAAAGTCAACGCAAACAACAGATCCAGATCATCATAGCAGACCACGGCGGCGGAGTAAAGCGAAATGCGCGAAAAGTTTTTGGGAAAAACCGCTTGTTAGCATTGACAAACACATCCTCGCGCCCTATAATCATGACAGTCTGTCATATTGTGACAACCTGTCATTCGGAGGGGCCTATGCCGACACCAACCTTTTTTCGATTGCCGGAGGAGAAGCGCGCGCGCCTGACGGGCGCGGCATGGCGGGAGTTCTCGGCCGTCCGCTTCAGCGAGGCGTCCATCAACCGCATCGTGCGCGACGCGCAGATCCCGCGCGGCAGCTTCTACCAGTATTTCGCCGACAAGGACGACCTGTTCTTCTACCTGCTCGACACGCTGTACGACGACTGCCTCGCGCTGGCGGAGGACGCGCTGCAAGCCGCGCGGGGCAACCTGTTCGACGCGGTGCCGCTGGTGTTCGACCGGCTGTTCACCGGCGAGGCCGGGCGGCAGCTGGCGCAGGGCATGGCGCTGCTGCGGCAAAACGACACGATGGATATGTCGCAGCTCCTGTTCGAGCGCGCGAAGAACTGCGCGCCGCTGGACGGGCTGCTCCGTCAGGCGGACGTCAGCGTCCTGCGCGAGGACGGCGAGGCGTTCTTCCGGGACGTCGTGACCCTGTTGATCTTTAATCTGATGCTTGCCATGCGCGAGATGCTCTGCGGCGGGTCGTACGAGGCGGAGCGCGCGGCGCTCTGCTCCCGCGTGGGGATCGTGCGCCGGGGCAGCACAAAGGAGGAATCGTGATGAAGACACGCTTGACCGCGCTGCTGCTCTGCGCAGCGCTGATCGCCGCTCTGGGCGTGAACGCGGCGACGACGGATCGCTTCGCCGCCGCTGCGGAGACGCCGGCCGCGGAGACGGAGGCCGACGCTCCCGCCGAAACGGCGGTTACGCCGGACGCCGCGCCCGCCGAAGCCGTCGAAGCCGAGCCGGCCGCGGGCGAAACGCTGCGCTTCGAGGAGATCCGCTCCCGTATGCTGGAGCATTACTATCCCCTGCGCGCCCTCGCCGAAAACATCAAGACCCTGGACGAGTGGGATTACAAGCGCACGCAGGGCGAGCTGGCCGACAAGCTCGACGAAACGGAGGAGGCGCAGAAGGCGATCCAATCCGGCTCGTCCGACGAGCTCAAGGCACTGAACGCGGCGCTCGACATGGCGATCTCCATGGGCGACGAAACCAGCCCCATCACGCTTGCGCTCCGGGCGAGCAAGGCGGCGCTCAGCGTGAGCACGGCGACCGGATCGGCGTTCAGCGAGATGATGGATCAGCAGCTCGAAATGCAGTACGACGCGTATCTCGACGCGTATGAGGACTTGCGCACGGGCAAGCTGCAGGCGGACAACGAGGGCGTAAAGCACCAGCTCCGCAACCTGCAGGATCAGGCGATCCTTGCGGCGGAGTCGCTCTTCATCACCTGCAAGGGTCTTGCCGCGCAGGACGCCGCGCTCTCGCGCACCATCGCCTCTCTGGAGCGCACGGAGCGCGAGATGCGGCTGCGCGGCGAGCTGGGGCAGGTCTCCGCGCTGACGCTCCAGCAGGTGCAGCTTGGGCTGCTGCAGGCAAAGAGCGGGCAGCAGACGCTGCGCATGAATCTGGACTGCGTCCTGCTCAATCTCAAGGCGATGTGCGGCTTCGACCTCGACGCGCCGCTGACCCTCGGCGCCCTGCCGCAGACGACCGACGCGTATCTGGGCGCGATGAACCTCGAGGCGGACCTCGCCAAGGCGCAGGAGTCAAGCTATGAGCTCTACGAGGCGCGCAAGGCGTACGCGGACGCGGAGGACGCCTACGAGGACGCGAAGAAGGAGTACGGCGTCAACTCCAAGAAGAACGAGTGGATGCAGGCGAAGCACACCTGGCAGGCGGCGCAATACACCAGCGAGAACGCGCAGCAGAGCTTCTCACTGAGGTTCCGCACGCTCTACGCGCAGGTCAGGGACGCGGCGCAGGCGCTCGACGCCAAGCGCGCGGCCGTCGCCGTGCAGGAGAAGGTCTACGCCGCCGAAGCGCTCCGCTACGAGCGGGGCATGATCTCCGCAAACGCGCTTGCCGACGCGAAGGACGCGCTTGCGCAGGCCAAGGACGAGGCGGAGAGCGCCGCGCGCGACCTGTTCGCGCAGTACCACACCTATGAAAACGCCGTGACCTACGGCATCCTGAACAGTTGAGGAGGACGCGACCCATGAAAAAGTATTTGATCCTGTTCCTCGGCGCGCTCTCCCTGCTGGCGCTGTCCGCCTGCGGCGGCAGCAAGGCGGAGCCTGCCGCGCTGCCGGCGGGCGTCGCCGTGCAGGTCAGCACGGTGGAGCGGCGCGACGTCGCCACCGAGAACCGCGTCACCGGCAGCGTGACCAGCGACAACGAAACATCCATCTACGTCGCGTCCACAGCGAAGTGCACCGCCGTCTACGTCGAGGCTGGCGACACGGTGGAGGAGGGCGACGTCATCTGCACGCTCGACCTCGGCTCGACGCTGGCAAGCTACAACGCGGCGAAGATCAGCTACGACAGCGCCGCGTCGAGCTATTCCCAGCAGAAGGACGTCTTTGACAGCCAGCTCGCCCTGCAGGACAAGCAGATCGCGCTGTACGAAAAGACCCTCGCGGACACCAAATCGCTCTACGAGATCGGCGCGGCGTCCCAGCTGGAGATCGACCAGGCGGAGCTGGCGCTGGAGGGCGCGAAGCTTCAGCGCGCCTCTCTCGTCGCCCAGCGCGACTCGACGCTTGCCCAGCTCCGCGCGGGCATGGAGAACTACCGCTCGAGCCTCGAGCAGCTCAATATCGTCATGGACAACGTGGACGCCAACGGCAACGTCGTCTCGCCCGCAAGCGGCACGCTGGCGTCGCTCACGGCGGTCGAGGGCGGCTTCGTCTCCGCGAACTATCCCGTCGCCGTCATCAGCGGCGCGGAGCAGATGAAGGTCACGGTCTACGTCTCCGAGACGCTGGTGCCGAAGCTCGCCATCGGCGATACCACGCACGTCACCGTCGCCTCCGCGAACGCGGACTTCGCCGGCGTGATCCGCTCCATCGAGCAGACGGCAAACATCCAGACCAAGCTTTACGCCGTGGTCGTCAGCGTTCCCGCGGACGTCACGGGTCTGGTCTCCGGTATGTTCGCCACCGTCACGTTCTTCACCGAGACCGCGGCGGGCGCGCTTGCCATCCCCTCCGAGGCCATCCTCACGGCGAACGGCGAGCAGTACGTCTTCGTCGTGGAGAACGGCGCGGCGGTGCGCACCCCCGTCGCCACCGGCCTGACCGGCAGCGGCGTGACCTCCGTGCTCTCCGGTCTGAACGCCGGGCAGCAGCTTGTCGTCGTGGGACAGCAGTACCTTTCCGACGGCGACGCCGTGCGCATTGTCGGAGGCTGAGCCATGGGCGGAACGATAGCAAATTTCTGCATCCGGCATCGGGTGACGACGCTTCTTGCGTTCATCATCATCTCGATCTTCGGCGTGGTCTACCTCAACGAATTGCAGCTGGCGCTGCTGCCGAACATGGAATATCCCGCGGCGGTGGTGTACTGCTACTACAACGGCGCCGCGCCGGAGGACATCGAGCAGCTCGTCACCCGTCCGCTGGAATCGGCGATCATGTCGGTCCCCGGCGTGGACACGGTCAGCTCCACCTCCGCCGAGAGCCTGTCCACCATCACGATCATGTACGTGCAGGACACGAACGTGGACATCGCGGCGACCAAGCTGCGCGAGAAGTTCGACGCGCTGACCCTGCCCGAGGACTGCACCAAGCCGGTCATCATGAACATCAACGTCAGCGACCTGATGCCCAGCGCCATCCTTGCGCTGATGGGCGAGGACCTCGCCGGCGTGCAGACGCTGGCGGAGGAGGTCGTCGTCCCCGCGCTGGAGCGCATCGACGGCGTGGCGTCCGTCTCCTATTTCGGCGGCTTCGGCCAGCAGATCACCGTGGAGCTGGACGCGGCGCGCACCCGCGGCATGGGGCTCAGCAACAGCTACATCGCGCAGATCCTCGCCGCGGAGAACCTGCTCTACCCCGGCGGCGATCTGGAAAACGGAAACCAGAAGCTGACCGTCTCCACCGACGCGCAGCTGCGCAGCGTCGAGGAGGTGCGCAACATCATCATCCCGCTGCAGACCGGCGGCACGGTGCGCCTCGGCGACGTGGCGAACGTGGCGCTGGAGACGACGGAGCAGCGCGACGTCTGCGAGATGAACGGCGTCCCCGCCGTGTTCCTGCAGGTGATGAAGCAATCCGGCGCGAACGAAGCCGCCGTCGCAAACAAGGCGGCGGCGAAGATGGAGGAGCTGGCGAAAAAGAACAACGCCGTCGTCTACGACACGCCGTACCTCGCGAGCGAGTACATCAACATCGTCGTCAACGCGGCGATCGAGAACATCATCCTCGGCGTGGGGCTTGCCGCCGTCATCGTGTTCCTGTTCCTGCGCCGCTTCGGCGCGACGCTCGCCATCGCGGTGTCCATGCCCGTGTGCATTCTGACGGTGTTCGTGCTGATGTACGTCTGCGACCTGACGATGAACCTGCTGTCGCTGGGCGGCGTCGCCATGGGCGTCGGCATGATCGTGGACAACTCCATCGTCGTTCTGGAAAACATCTACCGCTACGCCGCCGACGGGCACGACCGTCTGACCGCCTGCGTCGAGGGCACGAAGGAGGTCATGATCTCCCTGTCCGCCTCCACGCTGACGACGGTGGCGGTGTTCCTGCCGCTGGGCGTGGCGGACGGCCTCGCGGGCATGATCTTCAAGGACTTCTGCCTGACGATCTCGTTCCTGATCCTCGGCTCTCTCGTCATCGCGGTGACGCTGGTGCCGCTGCTGTGCTTCTTCCTGCTCGACGAGAAGAAGGTGCGCGAGCACGCGGTCAAACGCGCCGGGAAGGATTCGGCGTTCACGCGCTTCGGCGAGCGCTTTCTGGCGCGCTATCGCAAGGTGCTGGGCTATTTCGTGGAGCATCTGTGGCAGGGCGTGCTGGTTTCCGTGGCGCTGGTGGCGGTATTCGTCGCGGCGTGCCTGTCCACGAAGCAGGTGCTCCTGCCCGACATGGACATGAACATCATTCAGGGCACGATCTCCATGCCCATCGGCTCCGACGCCGAGCAGACCGCCGTCATCGCCGAGCAGATGATCGACGTCATCTACGACCGCGTGCCGGAGGTGGAGAGCGTCTACTACAGCGTGGGCGAATCCCAGAACGAGATCGGCCTCATCCTCGAGCCGCTCAAGGACCGCGACCGCCGCGCGACGGAGATCGCCAACGACCTGCGCGTCGCCTTTGCGGACATCGCGGGCTGTGAATACACGGTCAGTGCGATGGACATGAGCCAGATGATGACCGGCAACGACATCGAGGTCCAGATCACAGGCACGGACTACGATACGCTGACGATGATCGCAAACGACCTCATCGGGCCGATCGCCGCCCTGCCGGACGCCATCGACGTCAAGAGCACGGTCAGCGACGATATCCCGCAGGTCAAGGTGACGATGAAGCGCGACGCCGCGGCGCAGTTCGGTCTGACGGCGGCGCAGGTCGGTCAGGCGGTGCGCTCGGAGCTGACCGGCGCGACGGCAACCCGCGTCAACATCAGCAACAAGGAGATCGACGTGGTCGTACGCGGCGACGGCGCGGCGTCCGTCAGTCTGGACGCGCTGCGCTCCATGTCCATCGCCACGCCCTACGGCGGCCTTGTGCCGCTCTCGTCGGTGGCGAACGTGGAGACGGTGCTTGCGCCCGCGACGATCTCGCGCGTGAACCAGGCCCGCACGGTGACGATCACCGGCGCCAGCCTCAGCGGCGACACCAATGCCATCACCGAGCAGATCCGCGCCATTCTGGACGGCTACACCATGCCCGACGGCTACGAGGCAAGCATCGGCGGCGGCTACGAGCAGATGAGCGAGAACTTCCACGACCTGACGCTGGCGCTGATCGTGGCGCTGGGGCTGGTGTACTTCGTGCTCGCCTCCCAGTTCGAGTCGTTCATCATGCCGGTCATCGTCATGATGATCCTGCCGGTGGCGTTCTCCGGCGCGCTGTTCGCCCTGCCGCTGACCGGGCGCGACCTGTCCATGATCTCCATGGTGGCGCTCATCATGCTGGCGGGCACGGTGGTCAACGCGTCTATCATTCTCATCGACTACATCAAGCAGCGCCGCGACCGCGGCGAGGACCGCACCACCGCCATTCTCAACGCCTGTCCGCTGCGCATCCGCCCCGTGCTGATGACCACGCTGACGACGATCCTTGCGATCATGCCGCTGGCGCTGGGCGTCGGCCAGTCCAACGAGATGATGAGCGACATGGGCGTGACGATGGTCAGCGGTATGCTGATCTCCACGGTGGTCACGCTGCTGTTCACGCCGGTGTACTACTGCGTCATCGACAACATCGGCAAAAAGAAGAAAAAACCGGCGCTCCCCGCCGCATAACGAAACGCATCCCGGCGCTCACGCGTCGGGATGCGTTTCGTTTAAGATGACTTCGATGATGCCGGGCTGGATCTCGTTGGGATAGAAGCGCACGTCCCACGGTGAAAGATCCGGCTCGCTCTGCGCCTCGTCCTCGATCTCCGGCGCGGGCTCCGGCTCGTCCTCCGGCGTCTCCGTCTCCTCCGGCGGCAGCTCGCCGTCGGGCAGGGGCTCCGGCGCGGGCTCCTCGGGCGGGTAGATCTCGTCGTGCACGCCGGCGATCAGCGCCAGAACGCCCGCACGGTCTGTGCCGAACCAGCCGACGCGAACCGCCAGCGAACGCGCGCCGTCCAGCAGCGCCGCGCGCAGCAGGTCGGGCAGCGCCTCGGTGCTGGTGGCGTTGACGATCGCCGCCTGATCCTCCGCCGTGCGGCGATAGCCGAAGCGCACGCGCAGCTCATAGTAGCCGCTCTCCGCCGAGCCGTCGTAGGTGATGTAATCGAGCAGGTACGCGCCGATGGCGGTCTCCTTCTGCACCTCGACGCAGGCGTTCTCGGCAAGCTCCGCCTTGTTCGGCGCCTCGCCGTAGACGCGCACCACGCTGTCCTCGCTGTGCTCGCTGAGCAGGATCAGCAGCGCGTTGACGAGGTCCTGATAGTTCTCGGCGCGCAGCGTGTCGGCGTCCTCGCGTTCGCGGTACGCCGCGCTGTGCGGCGTGACGGTGGAGTACGACCGCTCCAGCAGGGAGCCGGCGCAGCCGCTCAGCGTCAGCGCAAGCAGCAGAACGAGCGCGAGACGCTCAATAGCCCAGGTCTTCATCGACCAGCACGACCTCCATGTCGCAGCTCTTGACCTTCTCCCACAGCACGACCAGAGCGCGGCAGATGCGCGACGGGCTCTTGCAGTCGTAGCACTTGTCGCCGCGCGCGGCGCAGGGCGTCTTGACGCCGAGGCGCTGGGCGTTCTTCGGGCTTGCGATGTTGCGCGCGCGCCAGAGCGCCGCGTCATAGTCCGGCGCGAGCTTGTTGCGGCCGACGACGAAGAACACCTTCTTGTGGCCGAACAGCGTGCCCGCCACGCGGTTGCCCGTGCCGTCGATGTTGACGATCTCGCCCGTCTCGGCGAGGCCGTTGACCGAGGTGAGGAACACGTCCGCGCGCGACGCGTCCGCAAGCACCTCCGCGCCCGTGCGCCCCTCCGGCGCGTTCCAGTGGCTGTACACCGTGTTGTGCGCGCTCAGGGAATCAAACAGTCCCAGCTCCCTGAGCGTGACCGAGCCGCCGAAGCCGACGCTCACGCCGTCGATCTGCGCGTTGAGATACGCGGCGGCGTCCTCCTTCGTCGGGCACACCGTCGCCTGATAGTCCCGCGCCTCCAGCGCGGCCTTCACCTTGGAAAAGTCCATGCGTTTCCCTCCTTCAATTTTGTTTCGGGTTCACTCCAGAATGGACATCTGCTTGTCCGCGCCGTCCTCCGCCTTCAAAAGCGCGCCTGTCGCGGGGATGGAGCGGGCGCGGTAACGCGCGAGGTTGGTGACGCCGGACGCCTCCAGCGTGCAGGCGTAGTCCAGCGTCTTGTTCTTCTTGAGCGTCATCAGCGCCACGCCCTGCGTCGCGCGCGTCGATTTGACGCTCATCAGCGCGGTGTTGACCACGAGGCAGCGCGGCTCGGTGGAATAGGCCGCGATCTCGCAGTCCTCCGGCAGGTACATGACGGTGCGCAGCGGACTCTTGTCGCTGTACGCGCCGGTGAGACGGCGGCGGTTGGACGTGGTCTGATAGGCGGAGAGCTCCACCTTGGCGCACTTGCCGTTCTCGAAGAAGAAGAGCATATACCCCTTATAATCGCCGGGCAGCACCATGCAGACGACGTTCTCGCCCTCGTCCATGCCGAGCTTGGCGGGCAGATAGTCGCCGAGCACCGACGCCTTGGTGTCCGCGAACTCGCCGAGGCGGGTCTTGTAGACCTGCGCGCGGTCAGTGAAGAACATGGCCTCGGCGTTGCTCGTCGTCTCGAAGGACGCGCTGAGCGCGTCGTCCTCCTTGTACTTCTGCTCGCCGCTCATGCGCAGGGATTGGGGCGTGATCTTCTTGAAATAGCCGTGCTTCGACAGGAACACCGTGACGGGGTACTCGTCCACGGTCTCCTCCGCCGTGTCCGCCGGCTCCTCGTAGTCGTAGACAATGCCGGTCCTGCGCGGCTCGGCGTACTTCTTCTTGACCTCCTCCAGCTCGCCCACGATGATCTTCTTCACGCGGGCGGGGCGGTTGAGGATGTCCTCCAGATCCTCGATCTCCTCGCGCAGGGCGTCGGTCTCGCGCGTGCGCTTGAGGATGTACTCGCGGTTGATGTTGCGCAGCTTGATCTCCGCGACGAACTCCGCCTGCACCTCGTCGATGCCGAAGCCGATCATCAGGTTCGGCACGACCTCCGCCTCCGACTCGGTCTCGCGGATGATCTTGATCGCCTTGTCGATGTCCAGCAGGATGCGCTTGAGGCCCTTCAAAAGGTGCAGCTTCTCCTTGCGCTTGCCGAGTATGTAGAACACGCGCCGCCGCACGCCCTCGGTGCGCCACGCGCACCACTCGTCCAGCAGCTCGCGCACGCCCATGACGCGCGGCATACCGGCGATGAGCACGTTGAAGTTGCAGGACATGACGTCCTGCAGCGTGGTGGACTTGAAGAGCTTCTGCATCAGCTTTTCGGGGTCTGCGCCGCGCTTTAAGTCGATGGTCAGCTTGAGGCCGGACAGATCGGTCTCGTCGCGCATATCGGCGATCTCCTTGATCTTGCCCGCCTTGATCAGCTCCGCCACCTTGTCCATGATCGCCTCGGTGGTGGTCGTGTAGGGGATCTCGTAGATCTCGATGAGGTTCTCGCTCTTGACGTAGCGCCAGCGCGCGCGCACGCGGACGCCGCCGCGCCCGGTGTTGTAGACCTCCTCCATGACGGCGGGGTCGTAGAGCACCTCGCCGCCGGTGGGGAAATCGGGGGCAAGCAGCGTCTCCGAGAGCGCGCAGTCGGGGTTCTTGAGATAGGCGATCGTCGTGTCGCAGACCTCGCCGAGGTTGAAGCCGCAAAGCTGCGACGCCATGCCAACGGCGATGCCCTGATTGGCGGACACCAGAATGTTCGGGAACGTCGTCGGCAGAAGCGCCGGCTCCTTCATCGAGTTGTCATAGTTGTCGACGAAGTCCACGGTGTCGCTGTCGATGTCGCGGAACAGCTCGGCGCAGATCGGCGCGAGCTTCGCCTCGGTGTAGCGGCTCGCCGCCCACGCCATGTCGCGGGAGTAGACCTTGCCAAAGTTGCCCTTCGAGTCGACAAAAGGATGCAGCAGCGCGCCGTAGCCCTTCGAGAGGCGCACCATCGTGTCGTAGATGGCGGCGTCGCCGTGGGGGTTGAGGCGCATGGTCTGGCCCACGATGTTGGCGGATTTCGTGCGCGCACCGGTCAGCAGGCCCATCTTGTACATCGTGTAGAGCAGCTTGCGGTGCGACGGCTTGAAGCCGTCGATCTCCGGTATGGCGCGCGACACGATGACCGACATCGCGTAGGGCATATAGTTCAGCTCCAGCGTGTCGGTGATGCGCTGATCGACCACGTCGGCGCGCAGGCCGAGCACGTTGGGATTGCCTTTGTGCTTGTTTTCTTCCGGTTGCTTTTTCTTCGCCATGCCTGATTTATTCCTTCAGCTCGTAGATTTCGACGGTGGTTTCGATCTGGTACTTCTCCTTGACCTTGATCAGCCTGCGCATCGGCTCGCCCTTCTGGTGCGCCTCCAGCGCGGCGCGGTCGCGCCACTTTTCCAGCAGCACGCCCGTCTTGGCGTCCTTCGCGGAGAGGAAGTAATCGTACCGGATGCAGCCGTCCTCGGCGTAAACCTCGCTTTGCAGCCCGGACTGCATCTCGTCGAAGAAGTCCTTGACCGCGCCCTCCGCGCCCTTGTAATGGCAGTGGATGATGATGTTCGCCATGGCAGTTTCCTCCTTTACGAAACGTCGATCATTTCCAGATATTTATAGCCGTTCTCGGCGATGTGGTCCTTGCGCCCCTGCAGGTTGTCGCCCAGCAGCAGGTCGAACACCGCCGCCGTGCGCTCCATGTCCTCCGGCGTGACGCGGATGAGGCGGCGCGTCTCGGGGTTCATGGTGGTCAGCCACATCATTTCGGGGTCGTTCTCGCCGAGACCCTTGGAGCGGTCGACCTTGACCTTCTTGCCCGCGAGCGAGGCGACGACGTCGTTCTTCTCCTTGTCGGTGTAGGCGAACCACGTCTTGTCGCCGCAGGTGATCTCGAAGAGCGGCGTCTCCGCGATGTAGACGAAGCCCTCGCGGATGAGCGTCGGGCAGAGGCGGTAGATCATCGTCAGGATCAGCGTGCGGATCTGGTAGCCGTCCACGTCCGCATCGGTGCAGATGACGACCTTGCTCCAGCGCAGGTTGTCGAGGTCGAAGGCGCTGAGCTCCTTGGCGTACTTGCCCGACACCTCCACGCCGCAGCCGAGCACCTTCAGAAGGTCGGTGATGATCTCGCTCTTGAAGATGCGCGGATAGTCCGCCTTGAGGCAGTTCAAGATCTTGCCGCGCACGGGCATGATGCCCTGGAACTCCGCGTCGCGCGAGAGCTTGACGCTGCCGAGCGCGCTGTCGCCCTCGACGATGTAGATCTCGCGGCGGGAGACGTCCTTCGTGCGGCAGTCGACGAACTTCTGCACGCGGTTGGCGATGTCGATGCTGCCGGAGAGCTTCTTCTTCATGCCGAGCCGCTGCTTTTCCGCGCTCTCGCGGCTGCGTTTGTTGACCAGCACCTGCGCGGCGATCTTTTCCGCGTCGGTGCGGTTCTCGATGAAGTAGACCTCCAGACGGCTCTTGAGGAACTCGGTCATCGCCTCCTGCACGAACTTGTTCGTGATCGCCTTTTTGGTCTGGTTCTCGTAGCTCGTGAGCGTGGAGAAGTTGTTCGACACCAGCACGAGGCAGTCCTCGATGTCCTGCCACTGGATCTTCGACTCGCTCTTCTGGTACTTGTTGTTCTGCTTCAAATACGCGTCGATGGCGGAGACGAAGGCGCTCTTGGTCGCCTTTTCGGGGCTGCCGCCGTGCTCCAGCCAGCTGGAGTTGTGATAGTGCTCGATGCGCTGGACGCGGTTGCTGAAGCAGCAGGCGCAGGAGAGCTTGACCTTGTAGTCGTCCTTATCGGCGCGGTCGCGTCCGCGGCGCTCCGTCTCCCAGAACACGGGCGTGGTGAGCGCGTCCTCGCCCGAAAGCTCCGCGACGTAGTCCACGATGCCGTTCTCGTAGACGAAGTCCTGCGTCTCGAACCTGCCCGGCGCGGTCTCGTTGCGGAAGCGGAAGGTGACGCCCGCGTTGACCACCGCCTGCCGCTTCATCACGTCGGTGAAGTAGTCGGCAGGGATGTCGATGTCGGTGAACACGTCGAGGTCGGGCAGCCAGCGCGTCAGCGTGCCGGTCCTGCGGCCGCGGTCGGTCGGCTCGACGGTCAGCTCCTTTCCCTTTTTCCCCTTGACCTCGCCGCGCTCGAAGTGCAGCGAATACTTGTTCCCGTCGCGCCAGACGGTGACGTCCATGTAGCGCGAGGAATACTGCGTGGCGCAGGCGCCGAGGCCGTTGAGGCCGAGGGAGTATTCGTAGTTGTCGCCGCCGTTGTTCTCGTACTTGCCGCCGGCGTACAGCTCGCAGTAGACCAGCTCCCAGTTCCAGCGCTTTTCCTTGGGGTTGTAGTCCAGCGGGCAGCCGCGCCCCTGGTCCTCAACCTCCACGCTGCGGTCGAGATAGCGCGTCACGGTGATGAGCTTGCCGTGACCCTCGCGCGCCTCGTCGATGGAGTTGGACAGGATCTCAAACACGGCGTGCTCGCAGCCCTCCAGCCCGTCCGAGCCAAAGATGACGCCCGGGCGCTTGCGCACGCGGTCCGCGCCCTGCAGGGAGGAAATGCTTTCGTTGCCGTAATCGGTTTTCTTGTTCTCCGCCATGTGCTTCTCCGTTTCGTCGATCGGAATTTGCGTCGGTTCCCGCACGATGGCGCAAAACCTCACAATACAATACTTGGTAGATTATAGCCTCTTTCTTCCACTATGGCAAGTGTTTTTGCCGAAAAGGGCAGCCTTCGCCGCATTTCGGCGCGCCGGCCGGTTTTTCGCGCAAAAGTTGCCGCGCCACGCTGTGGATAACGCGCGGGTCAACCGCCGCAAGCGGCGGTTTCAACGAGTTTTTCACATTATCCACACAGTTTTCCACACACTTATGTCAACGGCTTTTTCCCCGAAAAATGTCGTTTTTCGCCGCCGCTCCCGCCCGCGCGGTCAAAACGTACAAATCGCACTTTCGTCGTTTTGACATATTGACAAGGGGAACCGCCGCCCGAAGGCTGCGGTCCCCCCGTCTATCCCGTCCTATCCGACCAGCATCAGCACGACCCCGTAGAGCGCGCTTGCCGCGACGCCGTAGACGATCACCGGCCCCGCGATGGTGAACATCTTCACCGCCGTGCCGGTGACGAGCCCCTCGCTCTTGAAATCCACTGCGGGGGACGCGACGGCGTTGGCAAAGCCCGTGATGGGCACCAGCGTCCCCGCGCCCGCGAAGCGCGCAAGGCGGGTGTACCAGCCCAGCCCCGTCAGCAGCGCGGAGAGGAACACCAGCGTCACCGACGTCGCCGTGGCCGCGTCCGTCTTGCCGAGCCCCAGCCCCGCATAGCCGTCCATGATGAGCTGTCCCAGCGCGCAGATCGCCCCGCCGACGAGAAACGCCAGCGCCGCGTCCTTCGCAAGGGGCGAGCGCGGCGCTTTCTGCTTCACATACGTCTGATACGCCTCGGGCGTCATGTCCATGATACCGCCTCCCTTCGCCGCTAGTCTTGCCAAATCCTCACATTTTATGTCAAGCTCTTGCGCGGCGGCGCGAAAGCGCGTACAATAGGCGCTATGAAAACGCTGGGTCTGTACATCCACATACCGTTCTGCAAGTCGAAGTGCGCCTACTGCGACTTCTATTCCCTTGCGCGCGGCGAGGCGCGCATGGACGACTACGTCTCCGCGCTTGCCGCGGCGCTCCGCGCCGCCGCGCCGGGTGCGTCGGAGCATCTTGTCGATTCCGTGTACTTCGGCGGCGGCACGCCGACCTATCTCGGCGCCGACAGGCTCGCCGCGCTGCTGGACGTCGTGACGGAGCAGTACCGCATCGCGCCGGACGCGGAGATCACGACCGAGGCGAACCCCGAAAGCGCGCGGGATGCGAGCGCGCTGCGGACGCTGCGCGGCGCGGGCTTCAACCGCATCTCGCTGGGGATGCAGTCCGCGGACGACGCCGAGCTGCGCGCCGTCGGGCGCATCCACACCGCCGCCGACGTTGCCGCCGCGGTCGACGCCGCCCGCGCGGCGGGCTTCGACAATCTGAGCCTCGACCTGATCTACGGCCTGCCCGCGCAGACGCGGGATCGCTGGCTGGGCAGCCTCGACGCAGCGCTCGCCCTGCGGCCCGAGCACCTGTCCTGCTACGGGCTGAAGGTCGAGCCGGGCACGCCGCTGTGGGCGCGCCGCGAACGCGCCGGCCTGCCCGACGACGACGCGCAGGCGGAGATGTACCTCGCCGCCGTCGCGCTGCTCGAAGCGCGGGGCTACGCGCAGTACGAGATCTCGAACTTTGCCCGCCCCGGGCGGGAGTCGCGACACAATCTCAAATACTGGACGCTGGGCGAGTACCTCGGCTTCGGGCCGGGCGCGCACTCGGACTTCGGCGGGCGGCGCTTCGCCGTCGCGCGCGATCTGGACGCCTTTCTCGCGGGGCGCACGGTCTGCAGCGAGGACGCCGCGATCACGCCGCGCGAGCGCGCGGCGGAGCGCGTCATGCTGGGCCTGCGCACGGCGGAGGGGCTGGACGCGGCACTCCTTGCGGGCGCGGAGGGCGTTCTGCGCCAATGCGAGGCGCACGGGCTTGCCGCGCTTCGCGGCGGGCGCTGGCGGCTGACGCCGCGCGGCTTCCTCGTCTCGAACGCCGTCATCCTGCAGATCCAAGACTCGCTGGGGCTATAAGGAGGATTCCCGATGAATCATATGTTTCGCAAAGCGTTCGCAGCGGCGCTCGCCGCCGCTTTGCTTGCCGGCAATCTGCCCGCGCGCGCCTCGGACGCGCTGGGGCACGACCTCGCCGCCGACAGCGCCGAGCTGCACAGCGGCACGATCCTTGCCGACGGTACGTTCTGGAGCGACAGCCGCTCCGACCTGCGGCAGGAGTTCTATGTCAGCTACACGCCGTCCGAGCGCGTGACGCCCGTCGTCACCTACGGCGAGGCCTCGCGCGCGCTGACCACCGTCACCGCCGCCGCGCGGGAGTTGGAATCGCGCGGGCTCCGCGTCGTGGCGGGGATCAACGGCGACTACTACGACACGCAGTACGGCCTGCCCATCGGCTCGACCATGACGGAGGGCGCGCTGCGCAACGTCAGCAGCGACCCTTACTATGCCGTCGGCTTCCGTGCGGACGGCACGGCGGTCATCGGCGACCCGCAGCTCTCCATCCGCACGCTGGTCAACGGCGGCAGCGGCTTCCCCGTCTACGCCTTCAACTATCTGCGCCTGAGCGACTACGGCATCTTCCTCTACGACCACAACTTCAACGCGCGCCACACCACCGGCACGAGCGAGGCCGGCGTGGACGTGGTCTGCTCGGTCGCGGACGGCGCGCTGACCATCGGCGGCACGCTGTCCCTGATCGTGGACGAGGTGCTTGCCGAGGCGTCGGACACCGCCGTGCCGGAGGGCAAGTACGTCCTGACCGCGAACAGCCGGGCGACCGGGTACACCGGCGCGCTGCTCACGCTCGAGCCGGGCGACGAGCTGACGCTCATCGTCTCCTCCGGCGCGGAGAACGCCGAAGACTGGAACGAGGTCGCAAATATGCTCGGCGCGCCCGTGCTGCTCCTTCGGGACGGCGCGGTCGTGAGCGGGCTGGACACGGGCAGCGCGCCGCGCACCGCCATCGGACAGAGGCCGGACGGCTCGCTGGTCTTCTACGCCATCGACGGGCGCAAGAGCGGCTACAGCGTCGGCGCGACGCTGACCGCCGTCGGGATGCGCCTCGCGGAGCTGGGCTGCGTGACGGCGGTCGCGCTGGACGGCGGCGGCTCCACCACCATCGCGGCGACGATGCCCGACGCGCCGGAAGCGCGCGTCGTCAACACGCCGTCGGACGGCTATGAACGCGCGGTGAGCAACCACGTCTTCCTCGTCGCGCCGAACGAGCCGAGCGGCAGGCTCGACCACATCTGGCTGTCCGCCTCGACGGACAGGGCGCTGCCCGGCGCGACGGTGACGCTCCGCGCCGCCGCCGTCGACACCAACTACATCCCGATGGACGCGGCGGTGACGCTTCGCGCCGACCGCGGCACGATCGGCAACGCGCGGACGCTGACGCTGCCCGACGAGCCCGGCGCGGTGACGGTGACCGCAAGCTATGGCGGCAAGCGCGCCGAGACGACGGTCGAGGCGGTCGAGCCGGAGAGCATCGTCGTCCGGCGCGGCGGGAGCGCCGTCACGTCGCTGACGATCTCGCCCGACAGCGAGGTCGCGCTGACGGCGCAGGGCTTCTTCAACCACCTCGCCCTCGCGGGAGACAGCGACTGCTTCACCTGGGCCTACGAGGGCGACGGCGTGACGCTGACCGACGCGCACACGCTGCGTGCGGGCAAGGACGCCGCGACCGGCACGCTGACCGTCGGCGTGGGCGAACGGCGCGTCGAGATCCCCGTCACCGTGGCGGCGCTGCCCATCAAGCTGCTGCGCGATTTTGAGGACGCGTTCGAGCCGCTCACCGACGTGATCGAGCAGAGCGCTGGGACGGACGAGTCGCCCGACGGCGACGAAGCGCCCCCGGAAGCGCAGCCCCGCCTGACCCTCTCGCGCGCGACCGACGGCGCGCACGTCAAATTCGGCAGGGCGTCCGGCAGGCTCGCCTATCGGCTCGACGGCGATGCCGCCGCGACGCTGCCGCTGTCGTTCTACACGACCGACGATTACAACGAGGTCGATTGCTGGGTCTGGGGGGACGGCACGGTCTCCCTCGCCATCGAGACCGACGCGGGGCTGACGGAGGCGCTCACGCCGGCCGAGGGCTGGCAGGCGCTCTCGTTCCTCCTGCCCTCCGGCGCGCGGCGCATCACGGGGATGACGCTCGCCGCCGGCGAGGAGGCGGCGGGCACGATCTGGCTCGACCAGCTCATTCTGAACCCCGGCAAGACCGACGACGCCGCGCCGGAGGTCGCGCTGAGCCTCGACGCGGAGGAGAACGCGCTCACGGGGCGCGCCTTTGACGCCGTCAACGGCACCTCCTTCACGGCGCTGCGCCTGACGTTTGACGGCGCGCCGCTGGAGCACAGCTTTGACAAGCGCACCGGTTCGCTGACCGCGTCCCTGCCCGAGCCGGACGGCTTCGCCCATCGCGTGACGCTGACCGCCTGCGACGTGGCGGGCCATCTCGCCCGCGCGACCGTCGAGCTGAGCGCCGAGCGCGCGGACGCCGCCTTCCCCGACACGGCGGAGCACTGGGCGAACGGCTATATCTCCTATCTCAAGCGCGCGGGTCTGTCCAACGGCAGCGGCGACGGCGCCTACCATCCCGACGACAACATCTCGCGGCAGGAGTTCGCCGTCATGCTCTGGCGGCTGCTCGACGACGGCGCGGATTACAGCGACACGGAGCTTCCCTTCGCGGACGCCGATCGGATCGGCGCGTGGGCGGCGGACGCCGTGCGCGCCATGGTCGCCCTGGGCGTCGTGAACGGCTCCGCCGACGGCGAGGGGCGGCTCTGGTTCAACCCCACCGCCGGCATCTCCCGCCAGGAGGCGGCGGCGATGATCGGGCGGACGCTGGAAAAGGGCTGGCCCGCGGCGGAGCTGACCTTCCTCGACAGCGCCGACGTTCCCGTCTGGGCGGCGGAGCACATCCGGACGCTCTCCGCGCTCGGCATCCTCAACGGCTACGACGACGGCTGCTTCCACCCCGCCGCCCCCCTGACCCGCGCCCAGATCGCCGCGGTGCTGTACCGGATGAACTGAACAAACAACGCAGGCGCGTTTGCGCCTGCGTTGTTTGTTCAGGTTGTGGTTACTGATAGAAGCCCGCGTCGGCGAGGCAAAGGATATTACCATTCCACCAACGATAGCTTATTTTAATATCATTGTACCCTGTAACATCCAGATCGATGTCTACAGGCGCAGAGGTCTTCCACATTTCAGGCGAGGTATAAATCACTCGTCCGTCAGCTTCAATTGTTAAATAATTTGAACCATCATATGTTGAGCCTTGCGGGATATACAGCGTTCCTTTGAATCTGCTGTATTTCATGTTGAGCAGGTACTCAAAAGAGAGAGAATCTTTATTATCAATTGCCGAATTATAGTGATTTCCATAATTGTCTGTCAATTCTCTTGCCGCCCTCGGCTTCTCCGCAATACTTGTCATATCCTTCAACATCACGGTCGGGTACTCCAACTGACCATCCATGTTCCCAAGATACACCGTGTAGGTCGGGCCGTCCCACGATACAGCCTTGCCCAGCGCGTTTGCCACGGCGCGGATGGGGAGATAGGTCGTGCCGTTGTAGACGAACGGATCGACGGGGTTGCCGTTCACGTCCGTCGGGTGCAGCTCCTTGCCGTCGATGACGATGTGGATGCCGCCCACCGTGACGTTTTGCAGCGTCTTGATGTTACCCGCCGCCAGCGCGGGGATGCCCAGCGCGAGGATCAGCGCCATCGTGAGCATACCGGCGGCAAAGGATTTCCAGTTCTTCTGTGATTTCATGGGGTTGCCTCCTTTTTTGTTTTGGTTATCCATATTATATCGAGTTGAGGATAAAAGTCAACAACTCGCCATTAATAATATTTCGTTTTGTGGATATAATTTAGCAAAACGAAAAGGTGGTGCGGTTGTGCCGACGGAAGATATTTGCTTGCAGGATATGGGGCGGCGCATTACGGAGCGCCGAAAAAAACTCGGTCTGACGCAGGAAGCGTTGGCGGAGCTGGGCGACCTGTCCCCGCAATTTGTCTCTCTCGCGGAATCCGGCAAACGCGCCATGCGCCCTGAAAACCTGCTCAAAATCTCCCGCGCGCTGGGGGTCAGCGCCGACTATCTGCTCACGGGCGAGCTGGTGGACAAGGATCACCTGCTGCTCTCCGACGAGCTGCGCAGGCTGACGCCGACGCAGTTTCTCATCGTCAAGAGCATCGTGGACGAGTGCAACGCCCTCTATCGCAATCCCTGACACACAAACCTGTCAAAAAAAGTTGAACGAAGCGCCGAAGCTTCGTTCAACTTTTTGATTGCGCGGCGTTTCGTCATCCATTATACTGGGTTATCATATACTTCATATTATTTGATTAGGAGTGCGCCCATGGCAAAGTATACGAGAGACGACGTTATCCGCATCGTGCGCGAGAAGAACGTCCACTTTATCCGCATGCAGTTCACCGACATTTTCGGCCAGCTCAAAAACGTGACCCTGCCCGCCTCGCAGATCGTCAAGGCGGTGGACGGCGAGATCATGTTCGACGGCAGCTCCATCGAGGGCTACACCCGCATCGAGGAGAGCGACCAGTATCTGCGCCCCGACCTCGACACCTTCGCCGTGCTTCCCTGGGATCAGGAGGTCGGCATCTCCGCGCGCATGATCTGCGACGTGTACAACCCCGACGGCACGCCGTTTTCCGGCGACCCGCGCGGCGTGCTGCACCGCGTGCTCAAGGAGGCAGCCGACATGGGCTACACCTTCAACGTCGGCCCCGAGTGCGAATTCTTCCTCTTCAAGACCGACGCTGACGGCAAGCCCACCGTCAAGACCAACGACGAGGTCGGCTACTTCGACCAGGGCCCGCTGGACACCGCCGCGCTGACGCGCCAGCGCATCTGCCTCGCGCTGGAGGAGATGGGCTTTGAGATCGAAGCGTCCCATCACGAGTGCGCCGCCGGACAGCACGAGATCGACTTCAAGTACACCGACGCGCTGTCCGCCGCCGACAACATCATGACCTTCAAGCTCGCGGTCAAGACGCTGGCGCAGAAGGACGGCCTACACGCGACGTTCATGCCCAAGCCCCTGTTCGGCGTGGCGGGCAACGGTATGCACATCAATATGTCGCTCTTCCACGGCGGCAAGAACGCCTTCTTCGACGAGAACGACCCGCGCCGCCTCTCCGACGTGGCCTACCAGTTCATCGCAGGCGTGCTTGACCACGTGCCCGCGATCTGCGCGCTGACCAATCCGCTGGTCAACTCCTACAAGCGCCTCGTCCCCGGCTACGAAGCGCCGTGCTACGTCTCCTGGTCCACGGGCAACCGCAGCGCGCTGATCCGCGTTCCCGCGCCGCGCGGCTCCGGCACCCGCGTCGAGCTGCGCAATCCCGACCCCTCCTGCAACCCCTATCTCGCGCTGGCGGTCTGCCTCGCGGCGGGGCTGGACGGCATCAAGCGCGGCCTGACGCCGCCCCCGGAGATCACCGAGAACATCTACGAGCTCTCGCCCTCCGCGCGCAAGGCGAGGGGCGTCACCTCCCTGCCCGCGTCGCTTGCCGCCGCGATGGACGCCCTGCGTGACGACGAGCTGATCTGCTCCGTCCTCGGCACCCACGCGCTGTTGCAGTATCTCGTCGGCAAGGAAGAGGAGTGGTGCTCCTACTGCACGCGCGTCAGCTCGTGGGAGATCGAACGCTACATCACGAACTATTAATACTAATATGCGACTAAAATACGGCAATCTTTGCCTAGTTTCAATCGCATATTAGTATAAGGCGGCAAACGCCCCGCATGACAACGGCACAAGAAAAACGCGAAACCGTCTCCGGTTTCGCGTTTTCTTATGCAGGTCTCAGCGTTTGAAGTTGCCCATCGACTCAAGCACCTCGTAGCGCTCCATCTGGAGGGCCTTCTTCATCTCCAGCGCCTCCTCGATGGGGATCTCCACGATGTCGCCGTGCTTGGTGCCGACGATGCAGTTATAGCGCCCCTCTTTGAGCGCCTTGACCGCGCGGTAGCCGAAGCGGGTCGCGGTCTCGCGGTCGCGGGCGTTGGGCGAGCCGCCGCGCTGGATGTGGCCCAGCACCGTGACGCGCGGATCCATGCCCACTTCCTCCTTGATGCGTCTGCCAATCTCCAGCGCGCTGCCCACGCCCTCGGCGACGACGATCATGAAGTGCGTGTTGCCCGCGAGGCGGGACTTCTGGATGCGCTCGATGACGTCGCGCTGGAAGTCCAGCTCGCGCTCGGGCACCAGCACGGCAGTGGCGCCGGCGGCGAGACCGACATAGAGCGCCAGGAAACCCGCGTTGCGGCCCATGACCTCCACGACGGAGCAGCGCTCGTGGGACTGCATGGTGTCGCGCAGCTTGTCGATGCAGTCGATCGCCGTGTTGCAGGCGGAGTCGAAGCCGATGGTGTAGTTCGAGCAGCCGAGGTCGTTGTCGATGGTGGCGGGAATGCCGATCACCGGCACGCCGAGGCGCGAGAGCTCCAGCGCGCCGCGGAAGGTACCGTCGCCGCCGATGGCGACCACCGCGTCGATGCCCAGCATCTTGCAGGTACTCACCGCGCGGTTGCGCCCCTCGGGCGTCATGAATTCCTCGCTGCGCGCGGTGTAGAGGATCGTGCCGCCGCGGGTGAGGATATGGTTGACGCTGTTGGAGTCCATAAGCTTGAAATCGCTGTTGATGAGTCCCTGCCAGCCGCGCAGGATGCCCACGCACTCAATGCCGCTGTCGATCGCCGTGCGCACCACGGCGCGCACCGCCGCGTTCATGCCGGGCGCGTCGCCGCCGCTGGTCAGCACGCCGATGCGCTTAATCTGTTTCTCCGCCATAGGTTGTGTCCTCCCTCAGTATGTGATGATGTGATACGCTGCCAGAAATTATATGCGCGCAAGGGACGGAATGCAAGAGCCATTTCTTCGGATTTCATTTTGCCAAAAAAAGCGGCGCGCTTTCGCGCGCCGCTTTGGCTCTCTTGGGATCAGATGGAGTCGGTGCGGTTGATCCACGCCTCGTCCTGCTCCAGCTCGGACTTGAGCTGGTCGATCTCCTTCTTCAGCTCGTCATAGTGCTTGGACTGGACGTAATACTTCACGAAGGTAAACGTCGCCTCGGAAAGCTCCTCGTCGGTGTAGGAGCTGAGCAGGGAGCCGCCTCTGCGCTGCAGGCCCTGAACGTTGATGACCACCAGACGGCGGTGCTGCTCGGACAGCTGGAACAGCTTGAGGGAATCGGGGATCTCGAAGCCGAAGTCATAGGTCTCGTTCACACGCTCGATCAGCGGGCGCTGCTCCGGCTTGCAGGAGACGATGACGCCGTGCTTGCTGAACAGCTCCTTCAGGTAGTCCGCCGAGACAGTCTCGCGCGTGATCGTACCCTTGCCGATGCCGGTCAGCATGGTGTTGGACAGGTTCAGGCTGACATACACTTCTTTTCCGGTTTTGGGATAGCTCATAACAACGACCTCCACTTTCAAAAGATTTGATTATGTTTCGCAAAACTTTGTCTCGCTGATTTTATCGTACCACCACTTTGTCTATATTGCAATATCATTTCTGTAATAACCTTTATAAATATATGCGAATCAAACAAACGAAAGACGTACACGGTTGACAGTTCAACCGTTCCGTCATAGAATAAGCAAAAATTCTCAGGAAAGCGGGGCGATCCACATGGACGATCCACGCAGCGCCGCTGCCACGCCCGAGCGCAGGCTTGCCGCCCATGCCGTGGCGCTGGTATGGTTCGCCGCGGTCTGCGTCTCCACGGCGGCGCTGTTCGTGCGGCACAGCACAGCGCCGTCTCTGGTGCTCGCCGCGTACCGCAAGCTGTTCGCCGCGCTGCTGCTCCTGCCCGCGGTGCTGTTCAGCCGTGAGGGGCGGCGCGAGCTGCGCGCCGTCACGCGCGAAACCGCCCTGTGGTGCCTGCTCGGCGGCGTCTTTCTCGCGCTGCATTTCTGGACCTACTTCCTCTCGGTCAACTACACCACCGTCAGCGCCTCGCAGACGCTCATCGGCGCCGAGGTGCTGTTCGTCGCGTCGTTCATGTTCCTCACCGGGCAGGAGCGCTTCAACGCGTGGAGCCGGGCGGGCATCTTTCTCGCGCTGGCGGGCAGCCTGACCGTCGCTTACGCGCCGGGCGGCCTTCGCGCGGGAGGCGGCGCGCTGTTCGGCAACCTCTGCGGCCTGTTCAGCGCATTGATGCTCGCGCTCTACTCCCTCGTCGGCGTGAAGGTGCGCCGCAGCATGGGCAACACGGTCTACAACCTGCTCATCTACGGCGTCGCGGCGGCGGTTCTGTGCGCGATGGTCGGCGTCTCGCCCTACTCGCTCACCGGCTACGGCGCGGTGAACTACCTCACCGCCTTTCTGATGGCGGTGTTCAACAGCCTGCTGGGGCACAGCATTTTCAACTGGTCGTTCAAATACCTCAGCCCCACGCTGGTTTCGGTCATCAAGCTGTTCCAGCCGGTGCTTGCCACCGCTTGGGCGTTTCTGCTGCTCTCGGAGCTGCCCACCGCCAACCAGCTCGTCGGCTGCGCGATGCTGACAGCGGGCATTTTCATCTACATCCGCCACAAGGACGCCGGCCGGCGGCCGCAGTGACGGCGCGGACGTCATCGCAGGAGGGGGCTTTATGTATCTGGAGGAATTCAACGTCTTTCTCACCGTTGTGGAGGAGATGAATTTCACGCGCGCCGCGGAGCGGCTGTACATCACGCAGCAGGCGCTGTCGGGACACATCCGGCGGCTGGAGGAGCACTACGGCGTCACGCTGTTCCGGCGCAGGCCGACCCTGAAGCTGACCGCCGAGGGCGAGGCGATGGCGCTTTGCGCGCGCTCCCTCATGGACTCGGAGGACGCGCTGACCCGCCGGCTCGCGGATATCACGCAGAACGCCTCCGCCGTGCTGAACTTCGGCATCAGCTATCAGCGCAGCGACGTGTTTTTCCCGGGCGTCTGGAACCGCTTCCGCGAGATGCACCCGAACATCCGCATCCGGCTGAATACGATGGTGACCGACAAGCTCATGGTCGAGCTGCAAAGCGGACGCGAGGACCTCATTGTCGGGCTGGACATCGTCGAAACCTCCGCCCTGAAGGTCATCCCGATGGTCGAGGAGCACGTCCACTGCGTGCTCAGCGAGGCGCTGCTGCGGCGGCTCTATCCCGACAGGTGGCGGGAGCTGCTCGACCAATTTCGCGAGCACGGCGCGGATCTCGCCCAGCTGCGCGACGCGCCGATGCTGCTCCTGCCGGGAAACAACCGCATCCGCGTCACGGTCGACCGGCTGTTCCTCCGGGACCGCGTACTGCCGAACGTCATGATGGAGTGCGCCAACCAAAGCGTCCTGTTCCGGGCGGCGTGCTGCAGCAGCGGCGTCGCCATCATCAATCCGATCAGCATTTATCAGGAGATCCGGCAGTTCCACGATCTGCCGCCCGGCTGCCACAGCTTCCCGGTCCGCGGCGCGCCGGTCAGCACCGTCTCACTCGCGTTTCGCAAGGACGTCCCCCAGCCGCAGTACGTTCTGGATCTGGCGCAGTGCGTGCAGGAGCAATTCCTCTGCTACAGCAGTCTGTTGGAGACGCACCGGCTATAATCGCAAAAAGAGCAGGACGGCTCGCAAGCCGTCCTGTTCTTTTTGCGGGAAACAAAGAAAGAGAGATCTGTCGGAATCGGGATCAGTTGACCCTGTGGGCGCGGGACCAGTCGCCGTTCAGGACGGCGAGGGTGTCCTCGACGACCTGCGTGCCGGTCTTTTCCAGCGCCTCCTCGGTGTTGCCGCCGAGGTGCGGGGTGGCGGAGAAGTTGCGCAGCGTCAGCAACTTGTGGTCGGGGCTGACCGGCTCCTCGACGAAGGTGTCGCACGCGGCGGCGCGCAGACGGCCGTCGACCAGCGCGTCGTAGAGCGCGTCCTCGTCGATGACCTCGCCGCGCGCGGCGTTGATGAACACCGAGCCGCGCTTGAAGTGCGCCATCGCCTCGCGGCTGATGAGGTTCTTCGTGCTCTTGACCAGCGGCACGTTGACGTTCACGAGGTCGCTGCGCTCGAGCAGCTCCTCGACCGTCTCGACCTTCTCGAAGCCGCGCTTGGCGGCCTCCTCGGCGTTGACGAACGGGTCGTAGCCGAGCACCTTGCAGCCGAAGCCCGCGTTCATGATGTGCGCGATGCGCTGGGCGATGTTGCCCATGCCGATCTGGCCGAAGGTCTTGCCGTTGATCTCGTTGCCAAGGAAGTCGGACGGGCCCTTGGTCTTGAAGGAGCCCTCGCGGCTCTTGACGTTCGCCTCGTACAGGCGGCGCTCGAGCATCAGGAACAGGGCGACGGTCAGCTCGGCCACGCTGTCGGCGTTGGAGAGCGGGGTGTTGATGACGGGGATGCCGCGCTTGCTCGCAGCCTCGACGTCGATCGTGTTGACGCCGATGCCGTGCTTGGCGATGACCTTCAGGTTGGTCGCCTTCTCGATGATGTCCGCGGTGATCTTGGTGCCGCGGGCGATGATGGCGTCGATCTCCTCGATGCGGTCCCAGTTGTCGGTGACCTCGGCGTGCTGCTTGAGCAGCTCGACGGCGGGCGGGTAGATGTAGTCCTTCAGAAATACCAGCATGGTCGTATCCTCCTGTATGTTATTTCAAGAAAATTTCTTACAGCTTGGCGGCGATCTCGGCGATCAGCTCGTCGGACGGGTTCTTCTGGTTGATCTTGGAGACCTC
>Ga0129307_1000958_pt1 | contig 37173 bp, 28 predicted proteins | sample P1105metagenome_FD_94437 | JGI IMG/M metagenome (GOLD analysis project Ga0129307, IMG submission 94437) | Capybara group fecal microbial communities from Wisconsin, USA - P1105 metagenome | ecosystem: Host-associated > Mammals > Digestive system > Large intestine > Fecal | place: USA: Wisconsin...
GTAGAGGTTTTGACTCCCTTTGAGTTGGTGACACGAACATTCTTCACAAGCCGCAGATAGGGAGTTCCATTGTTTTTAGTAAGCTCTACGTACATAGTTACCTCCTAAACAGCCTTATCTACCCACTATGAGATCATACCACTCAACTAAAGAAAAGCAAGAGGAAAATATTGTATTCTTGCTTTTTTGCGAAATGATTTTATTTTTTCTTATTCAACAAGTGGCAAAGTCGGGAAAGTATTTTCTTTTGTATAGCAAGGATAACCAGTGCTGAAGGTGTTGAAAATGTCTCCCCATGACATCTGAAAAATCTGATATAATCAACAGTGAAAGGACTGATTTGAATGAATTTGCCAAAATATGAACTGACTGTGCATCCCGGTGAATCTGTGACCAGCATCGTGCAGAGCATTCCTGATGATGGCGAGGAGGCAGTTGTACATCTTTGTGCGGGCACATATCATGAAAAAGTCGAGATTTTCAGACCGCATACTGTGCTGGAAGGATGCGGCCGCGAGCATACGATCATTGCATGGAATGACAGAGCTTCAGATATCCTTGAGGATGGAACCAGGCGCGGCACGTTTCGAACTGCCACCTTTCGGACAGACGCGGATTACATCACCATCCGAAACATGACGATCCGCAATGACTGCGGTCCGCGGGAAGAGGCAGGACAGTGCATTGCTCTTTATGCGGATGGAGATTTCCTGACATGCGAAGACTGCAGTCTTATTTCCTGTCAGGATACTCTTTTTACAGCGCCGCTGCCGCCTACTGAAGTCATTAAGGGCGGATTTACCGGGCCAAAGCAGTATGCACCAAGAAAACCGCAGAGACATGTCTATCGCAGAGACAGGATCTATGGTGATATTGATTTCATTTTCGGCGGCGCAGCAGCATGGTTCGAAGAATGTGACATTATTTCCATTGACGGCCGCAGATGCAGAGAGACACCCTATACTGGTTATTGTACTGCCGCCTCCACTCCTGAAGGTCAGGCATTCGGATACGTATTTCATCAGTGCCGTTTTCTCGGGGAGAATGTCCCGGAAGGCTCTGTGTTTCTTGGAAGGCCGTGGAGAAGCTTTGCAAAGACGATTATGCTGGATTGCTTTTATGACCGGCATATCTGTTCTGAGGCATTTCACGATTGGGATAAAGAGGATTTTCATGGACACGGTCTGTATGGGGTTTTCCCTGAAACCGTATTTTCCGCAACCATGAAAAATGCATGTCTGCTGACAGAGGCCGAAGCAGCAAAAATCACGGAAAATGCGCTGCTCAGTTCAATGTGAATTTTGCGTTTTTACAGTACTCATGTTATACTAATTAATTAGGAAACTCATGTTTCCTAATCTGTGAAGAGGTGATTTTTTTGTCGTCTGACCCGATCGGCGGTCCGATAGTATGTCTGCTTATTCTTATTCTGGCTCATGCTTATCTGGCAAACGCTGAAGCTGCATTGAAAACACTGCATGAAGATGCTCCCAAACCGGACGAAGAAGATACTGTACGGCTGGGTGAAAAGCTGAGCCGGATGATTCAGGAACCGAAGAGATATATTCTTGCTCTTCGGATATGCAGAAACCTGTGCGTCCTGTTTGCCGGAGGGATTGCTGCTTATATCTTTTTGCCCCTGATCTCAAATGAGCTGCTTCCGGGAGCCTGGAATAATATCTATACGAAACTGCTTGTCCTGCTTGTCGTTGAACTTCTTCTGATGCTGTGCTTTCAGGTGTTTGGCTTTTCAATTCCCCAGGTCCGGGGAGAAAAATATGCCGAACGGACTGCACGGCGGACGGCTCCTATGGTTCGTTTTCTGACGGGGTTCATGACACCCACTGTCTGGCTGGTTGACATTATGGTTCGGTTCCTTAGCGGACTGACCGGGTCAGAGCTCCCTGAAGAGGATGAAGTAACCGAAGATGATATTCTCCAGATGGTTGACATGGGCGGAGAAACCGGTGCGATTGAAGAAAACGAAAAAGAAATGATCGAGAATATCTTCGAGTTCAACAATCAGACCGCAGAGGATATCATGGTTCATCGAACGGATGTCACAAGCATCTGGGTGGGTGACGACAAAGAGACGGTCATCAGCACGATCCTGGATACGGGCCTGAGCAGATTTCCAGTGTACGATCAGGACATCGATGATATCATCGGCATTCTCAGCACGAGGGATTATCTGCTGAACACACATCGAAAAGAGCCGAAACCTATCCGCAGTCTGCTTCGCGAAGCCTATTTCGTACCGGAACATGTCGCCGCTGACGTTCTGTTTCGGAACATGCAGAAGAAAAAAATGCATATGGCGATTGTTGTCGATGAATATGGCGGAATGAGCGGAATCGTCACCATGGAGGATCTTCTGGAACAGATTGTGGGCAATATCTACGATGAGTTCGATCCACAGGCAGAGATTGAAATTGTGCAGATTGGTCCGAATCTGTGGAGAATATCCGGTGCAGCTGCCCTGGAAGATATTGCAGAGCAGCTGAATGTGGAACTGCCTGAGGATGAAGACTACGATACTCTGGGCGGCATGGTCTTCAATCAGCTGACTACGATACCCAAGGATGGAAGTCATCCTGAAGTGGATCTTTACGGACTGCATATTGTTGTGGAAAAGCTCGAAGACCACCGTATTGAAACTGCACTGGTAAGTAAAACAGACGTCAGTGAAGGAAAAGCAGAAGCCGAATCGGATAACGAATCTTCAGATGCATGATATGTGCAGACATACGCTTGTACGGGGTTTGCGAAGGGTGCGTTTCTGTTGACAATCACTGTATGATCAATTATTATCCATATTGGAGTATTTTGTTTATGAAATGCTCCAATTGTTTTTGGGAGGAGCCCGCTGTATGAAAAAAAGTGTAAGCCTTGTTTTGTGCATGATTGTCCTTTTGGTCCTGTTCATGCCCATCGCTTTGGCAAGCGCAAATGATACGACGCTTGAAGTGAGCCTGTATGGAATGACAATGCTGCCTTCGGGGGAATGGCGCTCTGAGATGCTCTCAGGCTCCTTTGTTGTCTATCAGGACGGGAAGAGTGTCGGAAAACTGACCGTCAATTCATTTGGAAGCACCAAGGCAACACTGCCCAGTGGGTCTGAAGTGACGCTTGTCCCGGAGCCTGGTACAACAACCAAGGGATTTCAGGTTGAAGCATCCGGTTATACGATTGCAATTACCAGCGGATCCAACAATACAGCACATATCATCGCTTATGCAGACTCTGGTCTGTTTGATGTATATGCAGATGGTGTGAGGACGTTTGAACTCACATCGACTGCAAACGATACGGACCAGGATCTCTTCTTTTCAGAAGACGTCATTACCATGTCTTTTGAGACATCATCCGAAGGCATCTTTTCTCTTGCCGAGCCGATTCCTTCCGGTGAGTATGTTTTGACAGACACACAGAACGGAAAGACGTTTGAATTTACAGTCAAGCCGTATCGCGGTAATTCCAACGACATTACAGTTATTGATGCACGTGAAAATACAGTGGTCTCAGCTTCAGCAACTGAAGCGCACGCTGCAGCCGCAACCGCAGAACCTACAGCAGCTCCGACCGCGGAACCCACTGCAGAACCTACAGCAGTTCCGACCGTGGAACCAACCGCAGAACCGACTGCAACGCCTACCGCTGTTCCGACGGCTATCCCGACTGCAGAACCGACTGCAACGCCCACCGCAGTTCCGACGGCTACCCCGACTGCAGAACCGACTGCAACGCCCACTGCCGTTCCGACGGCTACCCCGACTGCAGAACCGACTGCAACGCCCACTGCCGTTCCGACGGCTACCCCGACTGCAGAACCGACTGCAACACCCACTGCCGTTCCGACGGCTACCCCGACTGCAGAACCGACTGCAACGCCCACGGCTGTGCCAACAGCCACCCCGACCGCTGAGCCGACTGCTGTCCCAACGGCAACCCCGACTGTTGAGCCGACTGCTACGCCTACACAGGCTCCCACTGAGGCTCCGACTGCGACCCCGACGATGGTTCCCACGGAGGTTCCGACTGCAGAACCTACCGCTGAGCCTCAGACAAGCACATCTGATGCAGACAACGTTCTGAATGGGAACCTTGCACTTGCTTTCCAGATGCCGGACAATGCGGAACCGCTCGAATATATTGTTTTCCAGGACAAGGAGAAAGTTGTTACCGGTACGAATGCAGAATCTGCTGTTAAGACAGTGAACCTTCCGGATGGGCATTACAGGGTTCAGATTAATCTTCCGGCTTCCCAGTATTTGAATTCTATCAATGGCACACAGATTAATCGTTCCGGGAAGCTGACCTGGGAGGTGGATCTGGATGCAGATTTGTCCACTTATGAAATAACCATCAAACAGCTTCTTTCTCTTCAGGGCAGTGTCACGAATATCCCTGATGGAGTCAAGGTCACTGTAACCGGAGGCGAGGGGAAGAAAGAGACCAGAACGGAATCAGGGACATTCTCTGTTCAGGGGCTGATTCCGTCGTCCTATGTCGTCTCTTTGGAACTTCCTGAAGGTGAATACAGCGGTGATCAATGGAATTTCACCAATGGGTATGACACAGTGATTGCCCAGATGAATCTGAGCCTGTCTGAATCCAGCGTTCTTTCCACAGTGGAAGGCCAGGAGACTCAGAGCGCAGCCGTTCCTTCTGACGCCGAAGAGCAGACTGCGGTCAATCAGCCTGAAGATCAGCAGGAAGCAGAGAATACAGCGGACGAAAGTGACAAAGAGGCTGAACATACTGAGACAGCCGATTCAGAAAGTGAAGAAGATCTCACCAGGTATGCTCTTTACAGCAGCCTTCTTGACGAGGCAGAAAAACAGTTTATTCCTCTGCGGGAGCTGGAACACAAAGATGTGAATGGTACTGCAACCATTGAAGTCCGTGTTTTCAGTGACAGCAATCATAATGGTGAACGCGGACCGTATGAAGATACTCTTGCAGATGTGGAAGTCGATCTGATTTATAAGGGCGATGAAGATTTCATCGTTGGCTCGACCATTACAGGATCTGACGGCATGGCGATTTTCACCGATCTTCCTGCAGGTGACTATATTGTTCGCAGCTCCCTTCCTGTTTACTATGGTTATGGTGAAAAAGGAAAGTATAAGGATAACCTCTCTTCCAGCATCATGAACAGGCAGAGCGCACAGAATCAGGAAAGCGCACCCATTCATGTGGACGTTGAACAGACCTACCATGCAGGTATTGGCGCAACAAAAGCCTGCGGTTTCTCCGGCCAGGTGTGGCTTGATGACGGAGACGGAATCAGACAGGAATCGGAGCCTGGGCAGGGCGGAGTCCTTGTTGAAATGATTGGCCTGCATAACGGACTGACTTATCAGATCCTGACTGGCGAAGATGGTTATTTCAACTTCACGCAGCTCCGTTATGGCAATTATAAATTCAAGGTCACCCTTCCTGAAGGCTATATGTTTACATCTGCTTCAAAGACGGGTGGAAACAATCGTTCTGTCTTTACTTCCGACGGGAAGAGCTCGGCTGCTCGGAACATCATTTATGACAAGACGAGCAACATGAGTGAGATGAATGTGGGTGTTGTTTCCGAAGGCAACATTTATGGAACAGCATTCAAGGATTACAACTATAACGGCGTATACGATGAAGGGGATCAGCCGCTGGCTGGTGTGAACCTCACAGTCTATCGCGGCAATAGCGGCACTGACTACGGAACGATTACCACAGGCCAGGATGGAACCTATATCTTCAGGGCACTGCGTAATAATATGTATCGTGTTGAGGCCGGCCTGCCCAAGGATGATTCGCTGTTTACAATCGTTGGGAGCGGTGAGGAAGCCAATCTGTTTTCCGCAAAGGGCAGAGAGGCAACTGTCTCGAACATTGCGGTTGGCGCAGGCGAATCCGTAAAAGTCAATGTCGGCGCAGTCTATTATGCGACAATCACCGGAACCGCTTTCTATGATGTCAACTTCAACGGTGTCATGGATGCCGATGAAAAGATGATCTCCGGGCTTACCGTGAATCTGCTTGCTGAGGATGGGTCTGTTGCAGACAGTGCACGCACGGACCCCAAAGGTACCTATACTTTTGCCAAGGTTTTTCCCGGCACTTACAGCATCTTTATGAAGGCTGTCGATGGGTATGCGTTTACGCGCCTGGGTGAAAACAATATCATTGTTTCCAAAGGCAATGGAGAAGGCAGCAGCAATCCGATTGATGTTGTCATGGGTGAAACCTATCCCGGTATGGATGCCGGCCTCGTTGCTCCCGGTTATGTGTCAGGCGTCCTTTTCGGAGATGCAAATGATAACGGCATTCAGGATGCAGGGGAAGGCGGACTGCAGAACACAACGGTTCGTCTGATGAATGAAGAGACGGCAGAAGTTTACAGCCTGAACATTTCCAATGAAGCGGCATATCGTTTTGATGCTGTTTTGCCTGGCACCTATCATGCTGAGATTGACATTCCGGAAAATGCTGTTTATATCAATGAAACCAATGGCTGGACAATCCAGGGACAGACAGCCAGGAGTGCATCTTTCTCCATGAATTCAGGAGACAGAAAAGAACTTCCTGTGCTCGGCGCATTGACGCTGGGATCGATTACAGGTACTGCTTTTGACAATCCGCTTGCAGATGGAAACTGGACAAATGAGAGCAAAGGACTGCAGGGCGTTTCAATTTCGCTGATGACTGTAAAAGGCAATATTTACGCACACGTTGAAACCGGTGCGGATGGATACTTTGAGATCCGCAATATCCGGCCCGCCACATACCTGCTTTCAGTATCGATTCCGGATGGAAAAGTGGTTTCAAGAAAAGCAAATGTGACGCTTCCCATTGAAAGCTGCAAGCAGGTGCAGACTGTGCCGCTGGATTTCAAAATGGGGGACATTTATCTTGGACAAATGATTGGATGTGTGCTTCCCGGCACCCTGTCCGGTGATGCCTGGCTGGATGAAAACAGCAATGGCAGATGGGATGACGGAGAAAGACCTGCTGTCGGGGAAACCATCTTTGTTTATGATATTGAAACAGGCATGAATCTGTCGACCCTGACCACGGATGAGAACGGCGTGTTTGCCAATGCGGGGATGATTCCGGGGCAATATCGTCTGGTTTATATTCCTGACAGCCTGACCATTGCCGCTCCGGAAGGTGAATCAAGCTTTTCATCCTTCTCTGGCCAGTTGATGACGCAGCCCATTGTGTTACAGGCAGGAAGTGAAATTGTTGATCTTCACCTTGGACTGATGCGCTATACAGATATCCATGGGACCGTCTGGTTTGATGAAAACGGAAGCATCGAGGCACTCGCCAATGCCCAGCTGACGCTTCTGGACAAGGATGGGAATGCTCTGCAGCGTACGGCCAGCGCAGAAGACGGAACCTATGCATTCACCCGCCTGCTGCCAGCATCCTATGAGATTAACGTAACACTTCCGGAAGGACATGTTGTCGTGGAATCGGATGATCATCGACTCCAGGATGGAAACCTCCGCAGCTGCATGCTTTACGTCAACCGGAGAAACGGATCGACCGGACAGTTTGAACTGAAGATGGGCGATACACTGGAGCATATGGATATTGGAAGTGTGACGCCGGGAACACTGGGTGACTTCCTGTGGCTCGACCTGAATGCAAATGGCCTTCAGGATTCAGGTGAACTTGGTATTCCGAATGTGACCGTGCGTCTTCTGCGCAATGATAAGGAAATTGCAAGAACAGTTACGGACCAGTATGGTTTCTATCTGTTCAGGGACCTTTATCCGTCAGACTATATTCTCCAGCCGGAACTTCCCGGCGAAGTGAAGCCTACAGTTTATCGCGACGATTATTCCGGTATTGTTTCTGTACTGGGTGAGGATGGGAACTCTGTTCCTGTCTCGGTATTCTCCAATGCTGCAAATTATAATGCAGATATGGGCGCAGTTCCTGTGACGCCCGGGGTTTATCCGAACGGATACGGTCAGGGAACAACACAGAACTGGGTGAAGTAACAGAAAAGTCAGGAAACCGGGAAGGTCAATCCGGTTTCCTGACCTTTTTAAGATATTCTGGTCAGAGTGCTCTGAGGTTGTTTTCAGTGAGTACATTTCGAGGCTCTTCACAGGCGTTATACATTGGATGCGTTGCACAGGGGAATCAAATCTGATATAATGCCGCATGCGGCGCAAAGGCAAAAGTGCTTGTAATTCAGGAGGCTTTTAGTATGAAAGTATTTAACAGCATGACCAGGCGTAAGGAAGAGTTCAAACCGATCCATGAGGGAAAAGTTGGCATCTACGCCTGTGGTCCGACTGTTTATGATTTTTTCCACATTGGGAATGCAAGACCGTTTATCACATTTGATGTGCTTCGCAGGCAGCTGGAACGTGAAGGCTATGAGGTCACCTTTGTACAGAACTTCACGGACATCGATGATAAGATGATCAAGCGTGCCAACGAGGAAGGCATTACGGTCAAGGAACTCGCGGATCGTTTTATCAAAGAGTATTATACCGATGCAAAAGCTTTGGGTATCCGCCCTGCCACGGTTCATCCGCGGGCAACAGAGCATATTCCCCAGATTATCAAGCTTGTCCAGAGCCTGATTGATAATGGTCATGCTTATGTCGGTAAAAATGGTGATGTCTATTATCGTGTTTCCGCGTTTCCCGGATATGGCAAGCTGTCAGGCCAGAATGTGGAAGACCGTGAGATGGGCGCTTCCGAGCGTCTGGATGTTGAGACGGATAAGGAAAATCCCGCGGACTTTGTGCTCTGGAAAGCTCAGAAACCCGGGGAACCGGCATGGGAAAGCCCCTGGGGCATGGGACGTCCGGGCTGGCATATTGAATGCTCTGCAATGTCCATGACCTATCTGGGTGATACGTTTGATATTCATTGCGGCGGACATGATCTGCTTTTCCCGCATCATGAAAATGAAATCGCTCAATCCGAAGGCTCCACGGGAAAGCCTTATGTGCATTACTGGATGCATAATGGGTTCATCAATATCGACAACCAGAAGATGTCAAAGTCTCTTGGCAATTTCTTCACGGTTCGGGACATTTCGAAAGAATTTGATCTTGAAGCTGTCCGTATGTTTATGCTCGGAGCTCATTATCGCAGCCCCATCAATTTCTCAAGGGATCAGATTGTGTCTGCAAATGCAAGCCTGCAGCGTCTGTATACGGCTCGCGATCAGATGCTGTTCCTTAAAAAGAATGCTCAGAATAAACCGATCAGTGAAGATGAAAGCAAAATGCTTGATCGTCTGAAAGATTATGAGAAGCGGTTTGATGATGCGATGGATGATGACCTGAATACAGCAGATGCCATCGGCGCAATTTTTGAAGAAGTCAAGGATGTCAATTCCAATCTGAATGCAGAATCCTCTCTTGAAGTGATTGAAGCAGCGCTTGCAAGCTTTAAAGGCATGACAGATGTGCTTGGCCTTGTACAGCGGCAGCCAACCGGAGAAGATGATATTCCCGAAGAAATCAGGAAGATGGCAGAGGAACGTGCCGCTGCCCGTAAAGAGAAAAACTGGAAGCGTTCGGATGAATTGAGAGATGCCATCAAGGCAGCCGGTTATATTCTTGAAGACACACCCCAGGGACAGAAGATTCGGAAAAACATGTAAGCATGTTCAGCCGGCCTTTCCGGCCGGCTTTTCAAGTGAAACAGGAGGAGATAAGCGATGGCATATCAGGCCTTGTATCGTCAGTGGCGTCCTGTTAATTTTGCACAGATGGTCGGACAGGAGAATATAGTCAAGACTCTGCGCAATCAGGTTGCGTCAGGAAGGATCGCGCATGCTTATCTCTTCTGCGGCAGTCGGGGAACAGGCAAAACAAGTACTGCCAAGATTTTATCCAGAGCGTTCAATTGCGAACATCCGGACCATGGAGACCCATGCGGTGAATGTGAGAGCTGCAGACGACTGCTCAGAGGCGATTCTCTCGACGTACAGGAAATTGACGCGGCCAGCAATAACGGTGTTGACCAGGTGCGTGAACTCAGGGATACCGTTCAGTATCCTCCGCAATACGGCAAATATAAGGTCTACATCATTGACGAAGTCCATATGCTGTCGACCGCTGCTTTTAATGCCTTGCTGAAGACGCTGGAAGAGCCTCCTGAATATGTCGTATTCATCCTCGCCACAACGGAACCGCAGAAGGTACCTGCTACGATTCTTTCCAGATGCCAGAGATTTGATTTTGGACGGATTCCTGCAGCACAGATTGCAGCGCGCCTGCAGGAGGCCGCGGATGGTGCGGGAGCAATTGTTTCCGATGAAGCGCTGATGTTAATCGCACGGGCAGCTGAAGGCGGCATGCGTGACGCGCTCTCCATTCTGGATATGTGTCTTGGATATGGAACAGATATCGACGAATCGCTTGTGCACAGTGTTCTGGGAACTGCAGACAGAAGCTTTCTTTTCTCGTTCACGGAATCCCTGAAAGATGAAAATGTTGGGGAAGCATTTGCTCAGATTGATGAACTGATGCGGAGCGGGCGCGAGCCGATCGTTTTCAGTCGGGATATTGCGCAGCACCTTCGGTCGCTGCTGATGGCCATGTACTGCGGGAATGAACTTGCGAATCTTCTTGATTTGACACAGGAAGATGCAGAGGCATACAGAAAACAGGCAGGGGGATTCAGTTCGGATCGTCTGATCCGTATTCTGGATGAATATATGTCTGTCGAGTCCAATATGCGATTTGCTGCCTCTCCAAGGCTTGCCCTGGAAACCGCAACCGTTCGAGCATGTACTCAGACAGCCGACTTTGATGCGGTGGCCATGCGTGAACAGATTAAAGAACTTGAACTGAAGATACAATCTCTGGAAAAACAGATCTCTGAAGGTGTTGTTTCTGTTGCGAAGATGGGCAAGGCGCCCTCTTCACGTTCTGCGGCAGCTGATAGAAAAGTTCCCGCCGTCACGAGGGTTGTTGATGGTTCACAGAAAGATATATGGAATTCCATGGTAGAGTATGTGAAACGTTCAAATCCAGGGAAATATGCAATTCTTGCCCAGGGGAAATTTGTTGGTTGTGAAGGCAACAAATATCTCTGGGAAGTGAAAGCAGGATCCGTTGCGCTTGTCACGATGATGACTATGGATGCAAACCGGAAAATGGTGGCGGATGCCCTCTCTGAGGCAGCTGGTCAGCCATGCCTGTTTGAGCCGGTCATGGAAGGGGAACAGGGAGCGCAGAAACAGAGTGAAAATGAATCTGATTTCCTTGGAACCCTGCGTGACACATTTGGAGCGGAAAGAGTAACCATTCAGGAAAAACCGAAGCAGTAAGCTGGTTTTCAATGAGAGAGGCAATTCCTGTATCCTCTGCTTTTCAGCAGGTGAACGAGTGATCTTTCGAATGGCAGAGCGCAGAGCTTCTCTGAGAAAATCGCTTCTCAAACAAATCCGACTGATGTCAGTTGCAGTGATTGGCATCAGTCGGATTTGTTTGTCTCCGCGATGAGTGAAGTGTTCAATCCAATGGAATACTATGCAGTATTGGGACCGTATGCGTGTTTTGCATCCGATATCCTTAATGTCATAATTGACACCAGACCATCGAAAAGCTATAATTTTCACACACCAAAAAAAGTGAGGTGAGCAGAGTGGACGGTCATGAGAGTACCGGCGATGGGCATACGTCACTCTGTCTCAAACACCGGGTTTGTTGAAGATGGAATTGACGTTTCCCTGCCTGCCTGTGACCTTGATCAGGAAGGTTTTTTGTTGTGAAAAAAACAGGGAAAGGAGAGCAATTCATATGGATGATACCAGGCTTAAAAATGTTCATGAAGAGACGGCTGCATTGGAGGATCAGGAAGTACAAGATAAAGCTGAAATGCTGACTGAGAAAAACGAAACTCATCAGGAAGTGCAAGAAGAAAACAATCAGGCGGAAACACCGGATTCGGATCATGAAAACGAAAACAATCAGGCGGAAACACCGGATTCGGATCATGAAAACGAAAACAATGAAAATGACAATGATCACGACAGTGACGATGAAGGAGTATTTGAACATCCTGACTATGAATCGGAACTGAAACAAATTATCCGAAGTGATCTGACTGATGAAGAGAAAAAAGATCGCCTTGCTGATTATCATGCCAATGATATTGCCGGTGTTCTTGATGAACTGACGCCGGAGGAAAGAAAAACCCTTTATCGTATTCTGGGTGATGAAGAAACATCTGAGGTCTTTGCGTATCTCGATGATGCAAGCATATACATTGCTGAACTGACGCCTGAAATTGCTGCAGACATCGTTCAGGAGATGGATGCTGACGATGCTGTTGATGTGCTTGAGAATCTGGATGAAGAGCAGCAGGCGGCAATTATTCAACACATTGACGACGAAGAAGCGCGTGAAGACATCCGACTGATTCAGTCCTATGAGGATGATGAAATCGGCAGCAAGATGACGACAAACTATATTGCCATACGGCGTGGGTTGTCCATTAAGCAGGCAATGCGTGCTTTGATCGATCAGGCTGCAGATAACGATAACCTGTCCACAATCTATGTGATTGAATCCACAGAAGATGGCGATGAGACATTCTACGGCGCGATTAATCTTCAGGATCTGATTATTGCGCGTCAGGGAACAGACCTGGACAGTTTGATTACGACCAGTTACCCCTATGTATATGACCATGAATCGGTTGACGACTGTATCGAACAACTGAAGGACTATTCTGAGGACTCCATCCCTGTATTGAATGCTGACAAACAGATTCTTGGCGTTATCACTTCACAGGACCTTGTTGAAGTGGTTGACGAAGAGATGGGCGAAGATTATGCACGACTGGGCGGCTTGACTGCAGAGGAAGATCTGAATGAACCGCTCAAAGACTCGATCAAGAAACGGGCGCCCTGGCTGCTCACTTTAATGGCACTTGGTCTCATCGTGTCTTCTGTAGTGGGCATTTTTGAACCTGTCATGAAAGAGCTCGCGTTCGTGGTTGCATTTCAGTCCATGATCCTTGATATGGCGGGAAATGTCGGCACGCAGTCGCTTGCGGTGACGATTCGTGTGCTGATGGACGAGAATCTGACCGGAAGAGAGAAGGTTCACCTTGTATTGAAGGAAGTCAGGGTCGGATTTGTGGATGGACTGATTCTTGGATGCATCAGTTTTCTGTTTATCGGCTTTTATCTGCATCTGACACAGGCTGGACGGTCCTGGGGCTTCTGCTATACCGTTTCAGGGTGTATCGGATTTGCCATGGTTTTTGCAATGACATTTTCTTCGACCGTTGCAACGCTTGTCCCTCTGTTCTTTAAGAAAATTAAGATCGATCCGGCAGTTGCCTCCGGTCCCATGATTACAACACTGACCGACCTGGTTGGGGTTGTCAGCTATTATGGACTCATCTGGACGCTGCTGATTAATGTGATGCATTACTGATTTCCGGAGGAAGGAATATCCTTCCTCTCTTTTTTTCTATTCTGGCTAATTCTGATGAAAAAGTTTATGCATTTGTGGAGGAAAAAGGATTGCAATGTCGAAAAGCTTAAAATGGGTTGAATTGTGACCCATAGTCTGAAATCCTTATGCTGATTGATGGAAGGGGATATGAAATGGCTAATACGCAGGAAATCAAGCAGTCGCTTGCCCGAAAGGCTGCTATTCTGCAAGGTGACGCTGAGCGCATTGCCAAACAGCATGCCGATGGCAAGCTGACAGCTCGTGAACGGGTTGAAAAGCTTCTGGATGACGGCAGTTTTGTTGAATTGGATGCGCTGGTTTCAAAAGGTCAGGATTATGCGGGTGTAGTCACTGGTTATGGTACTGTGCAGGAACGTCCTGTGTATGTTTTTGCTCAGGATTACACTATGCATGGTGGTGCCATGGGCTCGATGCAGGCAAAGAAAATCTGCAAAGTGCTTGATCTGGCCCAGAAAACCGGAGCACCTGTGATTGCAATGTGCGACAGTGCCGGTGTCCGTATTGATGAAGGTGCGGATGCAATGAACGCATATGCACGCATTTATGCAAGAATGGCCAGAATCAGCGGTGTCTGCCCGATGATTGCGCTTGTTCTTGGACCTGTCTGCGGCGGTGCTGCACTGATTGCACAGATTGCTGATATCACCATTGAAGCGGCAGATGTTGGACGACTCATGGTATACGGGCCTCAGGTGGTAAGCGCTGTGACCGGAAAAACGGTTGATGCTGTACAGCTTGGTGGTGCTGATAACATGGCTAAGCAGGGCGGTGTTTCCATGACCGCCGCCAACGAAGCTGAGGCAATTGCCCTGACCGCCTCGCTGCTTGATCTGCTGCCTGGCTGCAATATGGAAGATGCTCCGATCATGGATACCGATGATATGAATCGGCTTCTTCCTGAAATGGATGCCGGTGACAGTCAGGCTCTGCTGGAAGGCATGGCTGATGGAGGCGTTTTCCACGAACTGTATGCAGCGTGGGGGACGGAGATTCGTGTGGCCCTTGCACGTGTTGGCGGAAGAACATGCGGTCTTGTGGTATCCAATGCTGCTGAGAACGATGGTGAGCTCGCACCTGCGGCTGCCGCAAAAGCTGCACGCTTTGTGCGTTTCTGCGACTGCTATTCAATTCCTGTTGTTTCGCTGATTAACAGCCGCGGCGTTCAGGTTCCTGCTGCTTCCGCTCAGTCCTGGACCATGATTACACTCAGTCAGCTGCTTTATGCGTATGCTGAAGCAACCACACCGAAGGTTTCTGTTGTGGTTGGCAATGCAATTGGACAGGCTTATGTGGCGATGGGCGGTAAAGCAAATGCCGATGTGACATATGCATGGCCTGATGCTGTGATTTCCGCACTGACCCCGGAAGCTGCTGTTCAGGTTCTTTATACAGATGAACTGAAGAGTGACAGCAAGCCTGCTCTTGAAACCCGTGCCGAGCTGGAGAAGAAATTTGCTTCTGAGGTTGCAGATGCATCTGCTGCAGCTGCAAGCGGAATGATTGATGATGTCATTCTTCCTGCTGAAACACGCAAATATGTTATTGCTGCGCTTGAAATGCTTTCTTCCAAGCGGGACAGCAACCCGCCCAAGAAGCATGGCAACCTGCCGCTGTAAGTGGAGGTGTGAGCATTGACGACTCAGCCATTGAATCTTGGTAACAGTTTATTGGTCACGTTGATCGGTATGGTCATTGTTCTCTTTGGGCTGACGGTTCTGATTTTTCTGATCAAAGCACTTGTGAAGCTCACTGAGAATCTCGGTCAGAAAAAAACGACGGTTCGTACAGTAACGCCTGCCCCCGCACCTGCTGCACCTGTTGCAACGATTCCGGATGAACCCGAGGAGAATGAAGACGAACTGATTGCTGTGATTACAGCTGCCATCGCATGCATGATGGAAGAAGGCACTGCTTTTACTGTTCGTCATGTGAAACGTGTGAGTACTGCTCCTGCCTGGCAGAAGGCCGGCAGGGAAGAGCAGATTTACAGTCATTGATCCATTCATCAACACATTGCAAATATGCTCATAATTCATAGGAGGATTGCATTTCATGCGTACATTCAATGTTACGGTTAATGGCCAGACTTATGAAGTCTCCGTTGAAGAAGTTAATGCAGGCGCTGTTCCTGCTCATACTGCTGCTCCCGCTGCTGCCCCCAAGGCCGCTCCGAAGGCTGCACCGAAAGCTGCCCCCAAGGCTGTAGCTGGTGCCGGCACGCCCATCAAGGCCCCCATGCCCGGAACCATCCTTGACGTCAAGGTGAAGGTTGGCGATACCGTGAAAAACGGTCAGGCTGTCTGTGTCCTCGAAGCCATGAAGATGGAAAATGAAATTCCTTCAACCAAAGACGGCAAGATTACTTCCGTACTTGCATCCAAGGGCGCTTCTGTGAATACCGGTGACGTTCTGGTCACCATCGAGTAACTGGAGATGATCTCAGGGAAAGTGAGTTGAGATAATGTCGATCAATGTAGGCGCTGCCTTTACGGACCTGTTTGCAACATCAGGTATAGCGATGCTGCTTGCGAATCCCAAGGCGCTGATTATGGTTGCGGTAGCTTGCTTTCTGCTCTACCTTGCCATTGTCAAACAGTTTGAGCCTTTGCTGCTTCTCCCGATTGCTTTCGGCATGCTGCTGACCAACCTTCTTGGCAGTGAAGTTTTCCACGAAGAACTGTTTATAGGCGGACATGCGAACTGGAATCTTTTGGGCGGTGCGGTACTCATCGATGCAAAAGATCTGGTGCGTGGTGCGGCAGAGTATATTGTGAACAGTGCCGGTTCTGTGTTAACAGCAGACGGACAGACCCTGATCGGTGCTATTTCCGGTGCCACCGGTGTCACCGGAAATGAACTGAAATCCCTTGCTGACGTCATGGCTTACATGGCCGGCAATGGTGCTGAATGCACGATTGTTCTGCGCGATGCGTTCATTTCCGAAGCCAATGTTTTTACCGCTGCGGGTCAGCTGATTGCTTCTGCCGGTAAAAAAATCGATGCAGGTCTTCTTGACTATCTGTATCTTGGCGTCAAACTTGGTATTTATCCCTGCCTGATTTTTATGGGCGTTGGTGCTACGACGGACTTTGGTCCTCTGCTTGCCAATCCGAAGACTCTTCTCCTCGGCGGCGCGGCTCAGGTTGGTATCTTCTTCACCTTTGTCGGAGCCTCTCTGCTGGGCTTTACCCCGAAGGAAGCCGGTTCCATCGGCATTATTGGTGGAGCTGACGGTCCGACGGCAATCTGGCTGACATCCAAGCTGGCTCCGCATCTTCTTGGACCGATTGCGGTTGCAGCTTACAGCTATATGGCCCTTGTTCCCGTCATTCAGCCCCCGATCATGAAAGCGCTGACGACCAAGAAGGAACGTCAGATCGTTATGGAACAGCTCAAGCCGGTGAGCAAAACGCAGAAGATTATTTTCCCGATCGTTGTTACGATTCTCGTTTCAATGCTTCTGCCTTCTGCCACTTCTCTGGTTGGCTGCCTTATGCTCGGCAACCTGATGAAGGAGTGCGGCGTTGTGGAACGTCTCAACAAGACGGCACAGAACGAACTGATGAATATTGTAACCATTTTCCTTGGTATTACGGTTGGCGCAACGGCAACTGCTGACACATTCCTGAGCGTGCAGACCATTAAGATCATCGTTCTTGGTGTGGTTGCATTCTCGGTAGGCACATCGGGCGGCCTTCTGCTGGCGAAGCTGATGAATAAGCTCAGCGGCGGAAAACTGAACCCGCTGATCGGCTCTGCCGGTGTTTCCGCAGTCCCGATGGCCGCACGTGTTTCACAGCGTGTGGGTCAACAGGAAAACCCGGGCAATTTCCTTCTCATGCATGCCATGGGACCGAATGTGGCTGGTGTTATCGGATCTGCCATTGCAGCAGGTGTTCTGCTGTCCATGTTTGGCTGACATTGAAGTGATTTTAGGAGGATTCCCATCATGGCAAAGGTAAAAATTACGGACACGATCCTGCGCGATGGTCATCAATCGCAGGCGGCTACCCGTATGCGTACCGACGAAATGCTGCCTGCCTGTGAAAAGCTTGACAAGGTAGGATATTTTTCGCTCGAGTGCTGGGGCGGAGCTACTTATGATGCATGCATTCGTTTTCTGAATGAAGACCCCTGGGAGCGCCTTCGTCTTCTTCGCAAGGCTTTGCCCAATACGAAGCTTCAGATGCTCCTTCGCGGCCAGAACCTGCTTGGCTATCGTCCTTATTCGGATGATGTCGTTGAGTTCTTTGTCAAAAAGGCAGTGGAAAATGGCATTGATATCATTCGCTGCTTTGATGCTCTGAACGATCTTCGCAATATGCAGACTGCAGTAAGTGCCACCAAGAAGTATGGCGGTCAGGCTGAAATTGCTCTGTCTTATACGAAGTCTCCTGTACATAATGAAGACTATTTTGTTAAACTGGCACAGGAAATCGAAAAGATGGGTGCCGATCTCATCTGCATCAAGGACATGGCCAATCTGCTTCTCCCTTATGATGCATATCATCTGGTGAAACGCCTCAAGAGTGCAACAAAGCTTCCTATTGTGATTCATACACATGACACAACAGGTACCGGCGCTATGGTCCTGCTCAAGTCTGTGGAAGCCGGAGCGGATGTGATTGACACATGCCTTTCACCTCTGGCCAGCGGTACCTCTCAGCCGGCGACTGAATCACTGGTGGCTACTCTCCAGGGATCCGAATACGATACGGGGCTGGACCTGAATCTGCTTGCAGATCTGGCAAGCTATTTCCGTGATGTGGCTGATCGTCTGACCAAGGATGGTTTCCGTGATCCCGGCCGTGTGCTTGCAGTTGATGTGAAGACGCTTCAGTATCAGGTTCCGGGCGGAATGCTGTCGAATCTGATCGGTCAGCTGAAGGCTGCAAATGCTATGGACAAATACTATGATGTGCTTGCTGAAGTGCCGCGTGTTCGTGAAGACTTCGGTTTCCCGCCGCTGGTCACCCCGACCTCCCAGATTGTCGGTACACAGGCTGTCATGAACGTCCTGTATGGCGAACGCTACAAGATGGTTCCCAACGAAAGCAAAGGTCTGCTTCGCGGTGAATACGGCAAGCTGCCTGGCAAGGTGAACGAGGAAGTCCGCCGTAAGTGCATTGGCGATGATAAAGTGATCACCTGCCGTTTTGCTGACACGCTTCCGGATGAACTGGAAACCCTGAAGAGCGAAATGCGTCAGTGGTACAAGACGGATGAAGACATTCTGACGTATGCCATGTTCCCGAAAGTTGCACCGAAGTTCTTCGAGTATCGGCAGGCTCAGGAGCTCAAGATTGACTCCACCATGCTCAACGCTAAGGACAAAACCATGCCTGTATAAGGGCATAAGAAAAATGCGCCATGATGGCGCATTTTTCTTATGCTTTTTTGGGTTATTCCCAGGCGAGCAGGCCTTTCTTTTCCATATATTCTTCCTGAAGATCCATATAATCATTCACGAGCATGGCGGCGTCTGCAGCCTGATCCGGGGTAAACTTGTTCTGCTCGGCAATCTTCTCAACAATGTATTCAAACGCATCATCGTCTTCGTAATATGTCTGACCGGCATTCCCGTCTTCATCAAGGACACCGGACTGATGCATGAATTCCATATCGGCATCGATTGCCTGGCCGATCAGCTTGTCAATCATATCCCCAAGATGTGCATGTTCGCTGCGCTTGATTTTTGAGAGCATAAAAAGCAGAGCTTCTTCTCGGTCATATCCGCGCATCATAAATGTGGAACCTCCTTTTATGTGTGTGGGTTGAGGGAATTACAGCAGTGACTCAAAGCGCTCAAGAGTATCATTGAAAACCTGCATCGCTTTTCTGAGGGGCTCGGGACTGGACATATCAATGCCGGCGAGTTTCAATGCATCAATGGGAGGAACGGAGCAGCCGGCAGAAAGGAATTTACGGTAGTCCTTCACTGCGCTTTCACCTTCATTGAGTATTTTCTCGGACAGCGTGATGGCGGCGCAGAGACCGGTTGCATAGACATAGACATAGAATGCCCGGTAGAAATGAGGAATCCGCATCCATTCATTTTCAATGAGCTGGTCGACTTCACAGGTCTCACCGTAGTAAAGTTTGTTGAGATGATAATACACACTGTTGAGAACTGTCAGAGTAAGGGGCTCACCGCGCTGCGACATTTCATGGACGGTACGCTCGAATTCTGCAAACATGGTCTGTCTGAAGCAGGTCGTACGGAACTGTTCGAGGAAGTGGTTGAGAAGATAAGCCTGTGCTTTGGGATCTGTGTACTTTGTAAGCAGATGACGCATCATCACCGCTTCGTTGCAGGTGCTGGCGACTTCAGCCACAAACAGGCTGTAGTCACGCTTGGGTGCAGGCTGATTTGCATTGCTGAAATAGGAATGCATGCTGTGTCCGAGTTCGTGAGCAATGGTAAAGGCAGAATCCAGATTGTCATTGTGATTCAGGAGAACATAAGGATGGACGTCTGCCAGCTCACCGGATGAGAAAGCGCCGCTGGATTTATTCAGTGCGGGATATACATCGATCCATCCTCCGTCACGTGCTTCACGGAGTTTATCCAGGTAGTCTTCGCCCATTGGCTTGAGGCCTTCGAGGACCAGATCAAACGCTTCTTCATAGGTAAGCGGCATGTCGTAGTCGGAAACCATGGGAGCATACAGATCATACATATGCAGTTCATCCAGGCCCATAATGCGCTTGCGCAGGCGAAGATACCGCTGAAGAATGGGCAGGGACTCGTGCATAACCGTGATCAGGTTATCATAGACGCATTCGGGAATCTCCAGCGGCTGCATGGCGGCCTGAAGCGCACTGTCATAGTGCCTTGCCCTTGCCAGGGCAACATCTTTACTGACACTGGATCCATAGATCGCAGCGAAGGTGTTGCCCAGTTTTCCGTATGTGCCGAAAATCTTATCGAAGGATGACTTGCGGACACTGCGGTCGCGGCTTTCCCTGTATTCACTATAGGTGCCTTCGGTCAGGGGACGGACCGTACCATCCGGCATGGTCATATCTGGGAACTTCATATCAACGCTGGTGAGCATGGAGAAAATCTTATCCGGTGCACGATAGATTTCGCCCATCATGGCCAGAAGGCCTTCCTGCTCTTTGGAGAGGGTGTGCGGTTTTTCCAGGCGCAGTGTACGGATGAATTCACTGTAATCCGCCATGGCCGGATCGTTTTGCATGGCTTCAAGACGCTCATCGGACAATTCAAGAAGCTCAGGAACCAGGAAAGCAGAAGCGGTACTCCACTTAACCCAAAGTCCCATGACTCGGTCTTCCATCACCTGAGCGGCGTTGTCACCGTTGTCTGCTTCTTTGGAGAGGAAGGCATAGGATGAGACAGGAGACATCAGGTCATTGATGGAAAAATAGTGCCGGATCGCTTCTTCGGGTTTTTCATCAATGTGACCGGAATAGTCGGAGAAAGCGGACATCTTTGATTCAATATCGCTGAATGCCTTTTCCCAATCTTCCGGGGTGCTGAAAATGTGCGTAAGATTCCATTTGTACTGCGCGGGAATCTCTGCGCGGGTGCGGATCTGTGAAGCCATAGTTAATTCCTTCCTGTTGTATTATTGTAATCTATTCGAAAACCCATCAGGTCTTCATGTAAGTGAGGGATTTGTGAGCCGCTGGCATCTCTTCTCCTTTGCGATAGAAAGAGAGAAAGCCATCCGACATCAGAATGGTACCGGTTGAACCTGTGACGCTTTTCTTTTCCAGAATGAGCTTCAGCAGTTTTTCATTGATTTCAGGCCCGCCGACACGCGTCAGGCAGTCCTTCCATAGCGTGAAACGGCATGTTTTTCCATATTCCGAACAGGAAAATGCTCTGTCAGATTCCTGAATGGAGCCTTTCCCGCACAGCGGACAGAGGCAGTCGAGTTTTTTTCTGCTGAAACCTTTTCGTTTTCCACGCCCCCAGCGCGTCTCTTCAGGGAAAGTGGCTTCGGCAGCAGTTGTCTGGGCAAAATGGACAAGGAAGGAGGAAAACTTCCGGATGCTCTCCATAAAGGCATCGGCATCCTGCTTTCCGTCCGTAATCTGATCCAGTGCAAGTTCCCAGCGTCCGGTGGTTTCAGCGGAAGCGATTTCATTGGGCATCAGATCAATCAGCTGGACGCCTTTATCCGTAGCCAGAAGATTCTTCCCTTTGCGCTCTGCATACCCGACTTTGATGATACGCTCGATGATTGCAGCCCGTGTGGCCGGCGTGCCGATACCGGATCCCTTCATTTGCTTTACAATCTCTTCATCTTCCGAGTCTTTGCCGGCATTCTCCATGGCGGAGAGAAGGGAAGCATCTGTGTGCGGAAGCGGCGGCTTTGTCGTGTCTTCTTTAATGGACAGAGACTGAATGGTTCTTACGTCATCTGTATGAAGCGGCGGCAGGGCTGTTTCTTCATCCTCTGCCTCTTTTTTTGATTTCCGCGTGCGTGGCGGGTTTTCGAGCGGCGGAACATCGCGCCATCCGTTCTGCGTTACAATGCGTCCGGTTGAACGGAAGGTTTCACCTTCCGCTTCAGAAATCACCCGGGTCCAGTCATACTCATAAGCCGGATAGAAGGCAGCGATCATGCGTCTTGCTACCAGGTCATAGAGCTGGCGTTCATCCGGTGACAGCTTGGAAAGGTCAATCTTCTTGGGTGTGGGAAGTATGGCGTGATGATCCGTCACCTTGGTTGCGTCAATCGTGCGCTTGGTGACGGGAATATGGCCTCCGGGCATCGCGCCGGCAATCAGTGGCTGCATGGATTGCGGGAGACAGGCATAGGTCTGTTCAACCTTCGGGATCATGTCGGGCGGAAGGTAACGGGAATCGGTTCTGGGATACGTCAGTGCCTTATGGGTTTCATAAAGGCTCTGCGCCAGCTTCAGGGTTTTATCCGCAGTATAACCCAGCATGCGGTTTGCATCGCGCTGCAGACTGGTCAGATCATAGAGCTGAGGCGGCAGTTCACGTTTGTGCTGAGTTTCACAGGATACAACACGAGCCTGCCTGCCCTTGACGCGGTCAACGATGGCCTGAGCTTCTTCCCTGGTCTTGATGTGTGTATCGGCTTCCTGCCCTTCCTGAAACCAGATACCTTTGTAATCCCCAAAATCCGCAGTCACTGTACAATAGCCTTCCGGCTTGAACTGCTCGATTTCCCTTCGGCGTCTTACAAGAATGGCAAGAGTGGGGGTCTGCACACGGCCGACGGAAAGAAGTGCGTGATATCGCAGTGTGAAAGCACGGCTTGCGTTCATGCCAACGAGCCAGTCGGCTTCAGAGCGGCATTTTGCCGAGCGGTAAAGTCCGTCATAGGCACCGCCAGGCTTGATTTCCCTGAAGCCTTCCTTGATGGCTTCGTCGGTCATGGAGTTGATCCAGAGCCTGCTGAAGGGCTTTTTGCATCCGGCTTTTTCATAGATGTACCGAAAAATCAGCTCGCCTTCGCGTCCTGCATCGGTTGCGCAGATCAAGCTGTCTGTTGTAGGAGCATTCATGAGGTCTTTTACGATCTTGTATTGATCTCTTGAGGAAGGAATGACTTTCAGGGGAATGGATTCAGGAAGAATGGGGAGTGTATCATTGGACCACTTTTTGTATTTGGGATCCATTTCATCGGGTTCTTCCAGGGTGACGAGATGACCTACTGCCCAGGTGACCGTATAACCGTTTCCGATCAGACATCCGTTGCCTCGCTGTGTGCATTGGAGAACCCGGGCGATATCCCGGCCAACGCTCGGCTTCTCGGCCAATACCAGAACCTGACCCATCAGCAATCCCCCCTTCTGAAATGATTGATAATTCGTGCTGCACAAATATCTGCAGTATGTCTGAAAAGGGATTTCAATATTCAGGACACACCCTTTGTTATCATATGTGTATCAAAACAGGCGTGAAGCAGAAGCCTGCTCTTTATTTTATCACGTATGATGACGGTCTTCAACTTGACTGAAGAAACAGCCGGCCTTTCATCAGCCATGATATGCTGATATTCTGTCCAGTGCGATAAGCGCGATTCAGGCATGCTGAATTCCAGCTGAAAACCTTTCTTGCAAGCATACGCTCAATATGCTAAGATCACTTTGCCGTGTGAGCGGCCGGGTGAGAACCCGATTCTATGAACAGAGGCAGAATATGACACAGAAAGATATTGCAACCATCAAACGCAGACTGAATCCGGAGAAACGCAATCCCAGCCTGATCCGCGGCTGTTATGTGGATATGAAAGGAAATATCCTGACAACTTTCCGAAAAAGTGTGATTGAAATTCCGACCGAAGAGCTTCAGAAGTATCTTGTGATTTTCCGGAAATCGTTGACCGGAACCCATGGACAGCAGCTTCTTCCGATCCTCTTTACCAATGATCAGGTGGAATCTGATTCGGCCTATCAAGGACTGATGGCGCTTTGCCGGACAGAACTTGAGGATGAACAGGTTGCGCATGACCTGTATGAGAACATCATTACCTGGATGCGCAGTGAATTCTCGGGTGTCCTGCAGTCGGTCGAAGAACAGCAGAAAGGTGCAAATTATCTTATCCTTTTGATGTATAATTCTTTTGATGTGGCCTATAAGCATCCTGACGGCGAAGAAGACATGGAAATGTCCGAATCCATTTTCAATTATGTTCTCTGCGCTGTATGTCCTGTACAGCAGGGGAAAGAAGCGCTGACCTATTTTGAAAATGAGGCCACATTCCATGCCCGCCCTGCGGACTGGGTGGTTGGAATGCCTGAACTCGGCTTTATGTTTCCGCCGCTTGAAAACGGTGGCGCCAATATCTCTCAGGCGTTGTACTATACCAGAGATTCCTCCAATATTCACGAAGAATTCATTCGAAGTGTTTTCCATGGGGAAATCATGATGAATGCGGCAGAGCAGAAAGAAAACGTCTGCACCATTCTGCAGAATACGCTCAGGGAAGAATGCAGCATGGATGTCGTCCAGGCTGTCAACGAAAAGGTTGGCGAGATGATTCTGCAGCAGAAGGAAGACAAGCAGGCTGAACCGCTTCAGCTGTCAGGTCATGACGTCAGCAAAGTTCTGGAAAGTGCCGGCGTATCCGAAGAAAAGGTGGAGGCATTCAGGCAGAGCTATACGGACACATTCGGCGAAAAGGCTGAAATCCCGGCAGTGAATGTCGTTTCCACCAAGGAATTCAAGGTTGTGACACCTTCGGTACAGATCAAAGTAGCACCGGATCATGCGGATCTTGTGACCACACGTGTGATTGATGGTCAGAAATATATTATGATTCTTGCCGATGGTGATGTCGAAGTCAACGGCATCAATATCGCAATTCAGTAAAGAAGCGGCATCATGTAAAGGGGTGAAAGCGATGCCCAGAGCAGGTGTCATGACTTTTCTTCATAATGACAATTATGGATCAATTCTGCAGGCTTATGCACTGGAACGGGTTATTGAATCACTCCATGTCGAAGTGGAACACATTGATTATCTGCCTAGTCAAAAAGAAAAACTGAAAAATATGATCTCCTGCGGGAATTCTCCTGCACTGATTCTGGAAGGTATTCGCAAGCGAAGCGCTCATGGTGCCCAGGAACGAGCCAGCGCCATGGATACATTCCGCAAAAACAGACTGCATCTTTCCGAAACCTGCCGGACACATGAGGAACTGGAAAAAGTCGCCGACAGGTATGATGTTCTGATTGCAGGGAGTGATCAGATCTGGTCCCCGTCCTGGATGAATCCTGCTTATTTTCTTGATTTTGCAGAAAACATCCCCAAGATATCCTATGCCTGCTCCCTGGGCGTAAAAACGATGCCCGGAAAGAAAAAAGCAGCCAGAATGGCTGCACTGCTTTCCGACTTTCAAAGCATTTCTGTCCGTGAAGATGAAGGCGCGGAACTGATTCACAAAATCACAGGGAAGGAAGTCAGGGTCCTGCCGGATCCGGTTCTTCTGCTGACGCCGGATGAATGGCTTGAGATGGCCGAACAGAAAGAAAAAGGGAATGGCAGATTACTCTGCTATATGATCGGGACGAATCCGTCGTACTGGGAGCGGGTGCGCAGAACAGCGCAGGTGCTTGAACTGAAACCTCTGGTGATCCCCATGACAGACGAAAGCAAGGAGCAGGGGATGGAATGGATTGACGGTTTGTCCCCGGAAGCCTTTGTCGGATTGTTTGCCGGGAGCAGTTACGTGATGACGGATTCTTTCCACGGCGCCATGTTTTCTACTATTTTTTCAAAGCATCACACCGTGCTGAGGCGATATGATGACAACGACAAGGAAAGCAAGAACAGCCGTATTGATCAGATCCAGCGTCTGCTGGGATATGTCAGCATGGACGCATGCCGCCCGGACAACTGGACGGCTCAGCTGATTGCTGATCTGAGAAAACAGGGGTTGGATTATCTGGAGGTGGCTTTCAGTCTAGCAGGCGTTTGAGCGGGTCCGGGAGCTGGGATGTGATGTCAAGCATTCCGCCCCCAGGAAGCCTGAGAACGATGTGTTCAGAGTGAAGCGCAAAGCGGCCTTTCAATTCATCAGACTCTGATCCGTACAGGAAATCCCCGAATACAGGGCATCCGATTGCGCTGAGATGGACACGGATCTGGTGTGTGCGCCCGGTTTCAAGAATCAGGCGGACCAGTGCGCGGTTTCCATGCGAGGCTAACACTTCATACTTTGTGACGGAAGGTTTGCCATCCGACCGGACTTCCCGGCGGATGGTGGGACCTTCCGCTTTTGCAATGGGATAATCAATGATGCCGGAGGGTGAAGCGGGAATTCCGTCGGTCACGGCAAGGTAGCTGCGCAGGAAATCAGGCGTATGCAGGATGGATTGAAGGGCATGCTGGGTCATCGGATTCTTTGCTGCAACCATCAGTCCGCTGGTTCCTTTATCGAGCCGGTTTACCGGGCGAAACATAAAATCCGGAGGACAGCCGAGATAAGAAAAGACGGCATTCTCCAGGGCATCATCCGGATACTTCAGGGAAGAACTGGTGGCAATGCCGGCTGGCTTATCGATGACGAGAAGATCATCATCTTCATACGGGACATTCAGATGGAGTGTCATGGGTGCAACGGCATATTTCGGTATGACAGGGGCGTCTTCGAATTGAATCAGATCGCCTGTGTGAACACAGTAGGAAACATAAACATTTTCGCCGTTGACCCGGATGCGGCTGTCCCATTTTGCGCTTTTGATCTGTGAGGAACTGATGCCCAGATGATGATGGAGCAGATTGCCCAGTTTGTATCCTTCAAACTCCGGGGGTACAGTAAATGTAAGAGACATGGTTTCATCCTCCCGATACAGTTGGATTATACATGAATGCGAAAAGGATGCAAAGGTCATGGACAAACGTCTCCACTGCAGGTATAATGCGGTCCGTTGAGATGTTTAATGAAACCAGGGAGGACAGGAATCAATGGCTTATTATCAGTTTCGATATGGCGACGGACAGGTGGATCTGAACCTGGAGAAGGGGAATGTTCTTTCTGTTCTTCATGGACATGACTTTCCTGCAATCGATGACATCCGAAGTGCGTTGTTTGATGCACTGGAACATCCGATTGATGCGGTGCCGATGAAAGAGTTTGTCGGTACAGATAAAAATGTGGTTCTGGTGGTTTCTGATCTGTCACGCTTCTGGATGCGGCAGGATCTTGTGATCCCGCACCTGGTTGATTATCTGCAGGAACAGTGCGGTATACCGTATGAGCATCTGACGATCGTTGTTGCCAACGGTACCCATAAGGGCGGAGACGAGAAGGAGCTGCGGACGCTTGTGACAGACCGGATTTTTGATCTTGTCCGGGTTGTCAATCATGACTGTGAAGCGGATGATCTCGTCGACCTTGGAACCACGTCCTGGGATACGCCGGTTTCAATCAACCGTCTTGTAGCGGAGGCAGATTGTGTGATTACACTCGGTGCGAGCACGCACCATGTGATGGCAGGATACGGCGGAGGAAGAAAGAGCATTGTGCCGGGTGTTGCTTCCATGGAAACGATCTGTCACAATCATTCATATGCCCTTGAGCCGGACCGTTTTGTATCCAATCATCTGATCGGGAACGGCGTTCTGGATGGAAACCCGCTGCATCTGGATATGCTTGAAGCAGCGCGCATGCTGAAAAAACTGTTTACTATCACGCTAGTCATGAATGCAGAGATGAAATTGTCAGCAGTGTTTGCAGGCGACGTGGAGAGCAGCTGGATTCGTGCATGCCGGAAAGTGGACAGCATATACAGCGTCCCGATCCGGGAAAAGGCGGACGTCGTGATTACGAGCTGCGGTGGTTTTCCAAAAGATATGAGTCTTTATCAGGGAACCAAAACGATTGATAATGTGGAAAGTGCATTGAAACCCGGCGGAACACTGATCCTTCTCATTGAGGCGCGTGAAGGCGGTGGCCCGGATGAATACTTCCAGTGGATTGGACCGCTGCAGGACGGAACGTTTGAGGAAAAACTGAGAAAGCATTTTACAATTCCTGGTTATATCTTTCTGCTGAACTGCGAGCAGGCGCAGCGCTATCGGATCATGATGCTGACATCGATTTCCCCGGAAACGGTCGCGCCGATGGGGATCGAAGCTTACCACGATCTGAAGGAACTGATCGCCGCGGCTGACCTTCAGAATAAAACAGTATATGTGATTCCCAACGGGGCAACCGTAGTACCTTATGTGGAGGAAGCATGAGACACTATATCGCAGAAAAATACAGAGGCCAGAAAGCGACGCTTGCGCTTGATACAGATGCATTGAAGGCGTTTGATGACGTCATTGATCTGTCCATTGGAGATACTGATTTTGTAACAGACAAAAGAATCATTCATGCCGCGATGGAGGATGCGGAAAGAGGATATACGCATTACGGAGATCCTCAGGGGGATCCGGAACTGATCAGTGCGATTCAGAAGGCATGGCTTGAAGATTTTCATCAGAATCTGGAACGGGATGAAATTCTGGTGACGGCCAGTTCATGCATGGGCATGCAGCTTGCTCTCATGGCAACCCTGAACCCCGGGGATGAGGTGCTGGTTCTCGGACCTTATTTCGGTGTCTATGCGCAGCAGATTGCAGTCGCGGGCGGTGTATGCATTGAAGTTCCGACCGATGCAAAGCATGGCTTCTGTATTCGGGAAGAATGCATTGAGCGTGCAGTGACGGCCAGAACCCGCGGCATCATTGTCAATACGCCCTGCAATCCGACTGGCAGTGCTCTTTCCCTGGAGGACATGAAGAAATTGGCGGAACTCTGTTTTCGTCATGATCTGCTGGTCTATGCAGACGAGATTTATACGCGTTATCTCTATGACGGCGTGTTTATACCGATGAGAACACTGGACGGCATGGCGGAACGGACCATCACCTTGAATTCATTTTCAAAGAACTTTATGATGACCGGATGGCGTGTCGGATATGCGATTGCACCGCGGCCTGTCCGGGAAACCATGCAGATGATCTCCGGAGGAATGACGTATACAACGCCGAGCGTATCTCAGCGCGCGGCACTGCATGCTCTGCCGCTGCGGCATGAAATCGAAAAAAATGTCATTTCAGTGTATCGCGACCGTGTCATGGAGGCAGCAGATGCCATCGAGAAAATGCCGTTTGCCGAGATTGTCCGTCCGCGGGGAACCTTCTATCTTTTCCCGGATATCCGTAAAACCGGTATGACGAGCAGCGAAATGACAGCCTTTCTGCTGAAAGAGGCACATATACTTGTCTCGCCGGGAAATGCCTTTGGAAAGAGCGGGGAAGGACACATTCGTATCGCGGTGACCCAGGACAGCGAAAAAATCCGGGAAGCCATGCGCAGGATGAAAGCGCTGACATTCTGAAAAAACGTTGTTTTTCCTTTGAATATTGCTTGACAAGTCTTTTCAGAACCTTATACTTTTTTATGTATTTCTATTGGATGATAAAGGAGGAAAACTTCATGAAACGGTTGTTTGCATTCGCTGTCGTTCTCGTCATGCTTCTGGGTGTCTGCTCATTCTCGCAGGCTGATCCTGCTTCCAAACTGGATATGATCCGTGAGAAGGGAAAACTGGTTGTTGGAACGGAAGCACAGTATGCACCCTATGAGTTTAAAGATCTGAATGCTGAATTTGCCGGCTGTGATATGTGGCTGGCTCAGCAGATTGCTGATGAAATCGGTGTTGAGCTTGAAGTGGTGGATATGTCTTTTGCCGGCATTATCCCTGCTGTTCAGTCCAATCAGGTGGACATCGGCATTGCCGCTTTTACCCGTACGGACGAGCGTGCTGAAGTCATCGATTTTTCCGAACTCTATGAGACGAGCCTTCAGTATCTGATTGTCAAGAAGGGCAATGAGGAGCTTTATACCAGTGCGGACTCACTGGCCGGACTCAAAGTGGGTGCCCAGCGCGGAACCGTCCAGTCTCAGCTGATCACGAAAGTGTTTGTGAACAGCGAGCTGTTTGAACTGGAAAAGTACCCTGCTCTTGCGCTGGAAGTGCAGAACGGCAATATTGCCGGTCTTGTTGCCGATGCAGCTGTTGGTCAGTCTCTTGTGGACACCAGCAATGGTGCACTTGCCGTTTCCAATTTTGCGTTTACTGCTGAAGAGGCAAGCTTCGGCAAGGCCTGTGTTGTTCGCAAGAGCGATGCAGAAAATGATAATTCCGCATTTCTTGAAGTTGTCAATGCAGTGATCAAGCGCGTGGTTGAAGATGGCAGCTATGCCAAAGTATATGACGAGGCCAAGGAACTTGCAGCATCCATGGGACTGTAAGTGTCATTTTCACCGTCGGCATATATTGCCGACGGTTTTTGCTATTGTGGGAGGTTCGTGAATGAACTTTTTTGAGACCATGCAGAAGATCATTTCCAGGTATGGCACCTTTTTCTCTCAGGGAATAGAAAATACTCTGATTATTGCTCTCATGTCGGTCGTGATTGGTACCCTTCTGGGGACACTGATGGCCATTGCCAGGATGAGCAAGTTTCTCCCGCTGCGCTGGATTGCAACGGTTTATATTGAATTTGTTCGTGGAACTCCGCTTATGGTCCAGCTGATGTTCATTTTTTATGGCCTCCCCATGATCGGCGTAACATTTCCGGATATTCCTGCAATCCCGAATTTTTCCAGATTTGCTGCAGGCGTGATTGCCATGGGCATGAATTCAACTGCCTATGTTGCAGAAGTCATCCGTTCCGGCATTCAGGCGGTTGATCCGGGACAGATGGAAGCGGCGCGGTCCATCGGACTCAGATACGGCCAGGCGATGAAGATGGTGATTCTGCCCCAGGCAGTACGCAATATTCTCCCGGCGCTGGGCAATGAGTTTGTCACAGTGATCAAGGAATCATCCATTGTATCGGTGATCGGCGTGGCTGACCTGATGTTCAGAACAAACGATGTGATTGCCGTGACCTACAGAACGATGGAGTGCCTGGCAGTCGCTGCTGTCATCTATTTTGTGATGACATTTTTCTTCTCACGCCTGATCGCATTCCTGGAAAGGAGGATGTCACATGGCAGAAAATCTGCATGATATCATTCGGGTGGAGCACCTTACTAAGAAGTTTGGCAAACTGACTGTTCTTAATGATATCTCTATTTCTTTTAAGCAGCACGAGGTCGTTTCCGTGATCGGACCCTCTGGAGGCGGCAAAAGCACCTTTCTGCGCTGCCTGAATCTTCTGGAAACACCGACGAGCGGTGCGATTTATGTAGAAGGGACCAATATCTGCGACAAAAATGTGGATATCAATCTGCACAGGCAGAAAATGGGCATGGTTTTCCAGCAGTTTAATCTGTTCAACAATATGAATGTGATGCGCAACCTGACGGCTGCACCTGTCAAGCTGAAAGTGATGGGAAAGGATGAGGCCGAGGAAAAAGCGCGCACATTATTAAAACGGGTCGGCCTTCTGGATAAGGCGGGCAATTATCCATCTGAACTCTCCGGCGGTCAGAAACAGCGTATAGCGATTGTTCGTGCACTGATGATGAATCCGGATGTCATGCTGTTTGATGAGCCGACCAGCGCACTGGATCCTGAAATGATCGGCGAAGTGCTGGACGTCATGAAGGAACTGGCTGATGCGGGGATGACAATGATCGTGGTGACACATGAGATGCGTTTCGCGCGGGAAGTGTCGACACGCACACTTTTCCTGGACGGAGGAAAAGTGGATGAAGACCGGCCATCGCATGAACTCTTCGCAGACCCGCATTCTGAGCGCCTCATTTCATTCCTGAACAAAGTGTTATAACGGATGCCGGATTTTTCCGGCTTCTTTTTATGGAAAAAGACATCATCAGAATGGACTAAGTTGACAGGCCATTTTATTGGAAATATAATAAAAAGAGCCATTTGTCTGGCGTTTGAACTGCATATAATCGGAGTGTGATATTATGAAGCGTGTATTTCTTACTGTGTTGGATGCTGTTGGTTGTGGAGAGCTTCCGGATGCTGCAGAGTATGGGGATGTGGGTGCCAATACATGGGGGCACGTAGTTGATACTGTCCATCCATCACTGCCGAACTTCGCAAAACTGGGTCTCGGACAGATATCTGCCACACATTATCCGCCGGATCCGAACGCTGTCGGAGGATATGGAAAGTGCACAGAAGTCAGTGCCGGCAAGGATACCACAACCGGGCACTGGGAAATCGCCGGGCTTCGTCTGCCCAAAGCATTTCCAACTTTCCCGAATGGGTTTCCGGAGGATTTTATCAGGCGGTTTGAAGAGGCGATTGGGTATCAGGTCATCGGAAATTATGCTGCTTCCGGGACAGCCATTCTCGATGAGCTCGGAGAGGAATCCAGGAAGAATGCGACGCCTATTGTGTACACTTCTGCGGATTCAGTGTTTCAGATTGCATGTCATGAAGATGTGTTTCCGCGTGAACAGCTATATGCCTTCTGCACCACTGCACGTGCAATGCTGCAGGGCGATCTTGGCGTCGGCCGTGTGATTGCACGTCCGTACATCGGTGAAGCCGGACATTTTGTAAGGACAGGCGGACGGCGGGATTTTTCGCTTCCACCGATCGGGACGACACTCCTTGACAAAGTCAAAGAGAGTGGCATGGAGAGCCTCGGCGTAGGCAAGATCGAGGATATTTTCGATCACCGTGGATTGACTGGCAGCAATCATGCTGCGGGCAATCCTGCCTGCCTTGAAGCCTGGAAGCAGTATATGGACCAGTCGTTTGATGGCCTGTGTTTTACCAATCTGGTGGATACCGATATGCTGTGGGGGCACAGACGTGATCCTGTTGGTTTTGCTAATGCTTTGATGGAGATCGATCGCGCCATACCCGAGATTCAGGAAAAGATGGGGGATCAGGATCTTCTGATTTTTACTGCCGATCATGGATGTGATCCAACATTTAAGGGTACAGACCATACGAGGGAATACATCCCGCTCCTCTGCTGGCATAAAGGCATGAAGCATGCCGTGGATCTTGGAACGCGAAAGACCTATGCAGATATTGCTGCGACCTGCAGTGAATGGCTGGGGCTGAAGGATCGGTTTGATGCGGAATCATTTTATGATGCGATCCGATAACAGAGCGGTCCGCGAAACACCGGTTTGACAGAATGGAGTGCTATGCATGAATACTGAAGAGCGCATTCTTCGAGCTTCAGATATGCTGAAGGGCCATTTGGGAGAAGCAGATACTGCGATTGTTCTGGGGTCAGGACTGGGAGAAATCACGTCCAGTCTGGAGAACGCGGTGAGTATACAGTGCACGGATGTTCCCGGGTATCCTGTTTCTACTGTGCCCGGTCACTCGGGAAAATGGTGGAAAGGCACAATTCAGGGGCATGGCGTATTCATCATTCAGGGAAGAGTTCACGCATATGAGGGAATTCCGATCCAGGATGTTGTGATGTATGTGCGTATTCTGAAATGTCTCGGCGTAAAAAGGCTGATTCTGACCAATGCTGCCGGCTGCGCCAACGCTGATTGGAACGCCGGAGATATTATGGTTATATCGGATCACATCAACCTGAGCGGTCTGAATCCTCTGGTCGGGCCAAATCTCGACTGCTTTGGCCCGAGATTTCCGGATATGACAGAAGCGTACAGCCGGGACCTCAGAGCACTCGCCCAGGAAACAGCCAAAGAGCAGGGCATCCTTCTGCGGGAAGGCGTGTATGCATGGTTCCTGGGCCCCACATATGAGACACCTGCAGAAGTGCGTATGGCCCGGGTTCTTGGTGCTGATGCAGTGGGCATGAGTACGGTTCCGGAAGTGATTGCAGCACGTCACAGTGGAATGGATGTGCTGGCGTTTTCCTGCCTGACCAATATGGCGGCCGGATTGAACAAACAGCCTCTCACTCACAGTGAAGTCCTGGAAGCCGCGGTGCAGGCCGGAAACAGGATACAGACCCTCATCATCCACATGCTGAAAACACTGTCTCAATATGGACCATAATAGAAATGGGGAAAGCTATGTCTGAAAAAATCTCATCGTGGACAGAACAAATGCGGGTTGAGGCGGAAGGCGTGGAAACCTGTTCCTTTCTACATGTCCATGAGAATAAAGTGGAGCAGGTGCAGCAGATGATGCCGGACGAAAGCACCCTGAACAGGTTATCGGATCTTTTCCGGGTGTTCGGTGATGGAACACGTATACGAATTCTGTACGTATTGTTTGAAGAAGAAGTCTGCGTATGCGATATTGCCGCCCTGCTTGGAATGACACAGTCAGCAGTGAGTCATCAGCTGAGAATCCTCAAAAATGCGCGTCTGATCCAGAGCAGGCGTGATGGTAAAACTGTCTATTATTCTCTTGCCGATGATCATGTTCGGACACTGCTGAGTCAGGGAACGGAACATATTCATGAAGACGAATAGGATGAGCTGCACCGCAGCTCATTTTTTATAATAAAATGCCCCGCTCATAAACAAGAGCGGGGTAAAGCCGAGACTTCTGGGTGTGGTCCTGGATTATGCGTCTGGAGACTGCGGATCTGTTTCGGCAGGCTTCGGCGTGATCAGTTCAACCAATGCCTCAGTTGGAGCTGCCGTAGGTTCAGCCGTCGGGGCTTCTGTTGGTTTTTCTGTCGGGGCCTGCGTGGGCTCTTCTGTCGGTTTTTCTGTCGGGGCCTGCGTGGGCTCTTCTGTTGTTTTTTCGGTGGGTTCTGGTGTGATCAGTTCAACGAGCTCAGACGTAGGCGTTCCGGTTGATTCCGGTGCAGGTGTTTCTGCGGGGGCCTGGGTGGGATCCGCTTCAGGGGAATCAGTTGGTGTGCCGGTTGGATGGTCTGTCGGAGCTGAAGTCGGGATTTCAGTTGGCGCGGTTGTAGGCGGCGGCTCAACCGTGGTTGTCTGAGTGGGTTGAGCAGTTGCAGTCGGAGAAACAGTTTCAGGGACCGTGGTCGGGACAGGTGTTAAGGTCGGAATCGGTGTTGGGGTGGGGCTTTCGAGCGGATTCATCAGTGTATATAGTGCGAAAAGCGTATTTGCACTTGCGTTGTCCCCATCAATCGGCAGCGCAGCATAAAACTGGAAAGCAGCGACTGCTGCAGATGTATTGTCACCATATATACCATCTGCCTTATCAGGACCATACCCGAGGAGAATAAGCATCTTCTGCATGAGTTCCACTGAGATTCCGCGATTGCCTTTTTTCAGTGGCCGATAGAGGTCGAATTTCGGTGCAGACTTTGCCATGAGGCGGGAATAGCACTTCGAGGTGCAGGACTTTCGGTTTGTATAGCCTATGGCATCCTGGAAGAGATTTAAGGCGAAAAGGGTCTGTTCGCCGAATGAACCATCCACATTGCCCACAGGATAACCAAGATTGAGAAGACGCTGCTGCATTTTCCTGACGCGCGTTCCCCTTGAACCGTAATAAATCGTTTCATCAGGATCCGGTTCCGGTGTGGACGGCCTGCGAGTAGCTGTCGGTCGCACTGTGGGTGCAGGTGTGATAATGACAGCTGTTGGTACGGGCGTGGAGGTAGGAACAGAGGTCTTGACCACAACCAGAGGAAGCCCTGTATCGAGAGAAACGTCGTAGGAACCGGCGATACGCGGATAGCCGTTTTCGTCAGCGGTATAGGTCAGTATTTTGCCGGAGACACATACAGCATATGCAATATCATCTGTGATTTGTGACGCTTCAATCGTCTGTACAGCAGCATTTGCGATTGAGTATACACGGATGGATTTATCAACGCCAAGAACACAGACAGCATCCCTGCTTGCAGACATATATACCGGTGTGATGGAAGGCAATCCTTCCAATGGGCTTGAAAATACAGTTGCCTGGAATTCCAGAGGTGCTGCATGCAGTGTGACAGCACTTGAAACAGGGTCCTGCTGGAGGAAGAAGATGGTATCATGGTTGGAGCACGCCGCAAGACAGGTGGCGGAGAGGGCAATTTTCACCTGCTCCCCCGAGCGTGTGAGAAGACGGTCTGACAGCGCGTAACCGGACTGATTTCGACGTGCTTCAATCTGCTCCGGGGATGCGTTGGCAGATACAAGGGAAGAACTGCTTCCGTCGAGACGAACGGCATAGATTTTATTGTCATAGGTAAGACAGTAAAGGTTCTGTGAATCCATACCGAGAAGATCGCGAATGGGAGCCTGCAGCCGATGCAGCGAACCATCTGCGGATTCAAGATACATATAATTGTTTTCCCCGATATACGTGGTTACGTTTCCGTTGGTCAGCAGTGGTTCAGCCACTGCCAAAGAACAACAGCATAAAAAAAGAAGAACAAGAAAGAAAACAGCACGATATTTCATACATATCCCCCTCATGAGTTCAGCAGATGCTATCTGCACCTTCCGCACATAAAACGACGGGACAGAAGAATATCTTCCGCCGGGACAGAAAATGAAAAGAATTAAAAAAGCAGATTGAACATTGGGTATCATTTGCATATAATATCTATAAAGTATAAGTGCACAGATTGAAGGAGGTCATTCCAATGGCAGATAACCATGTAATTACCATCATGAGAGGATATGGCAGCGGCGGGAGGACCATGGGGAAAATGCTGGCAGAAGATCTTGGATGGAATTATTATGACAGAGAACTGCTCAGACTTGCTTCAGATGAAAGCGGCATCAACGAGGAGCTGTTCGCCAAGGCGGATGAAACAGCAAAACGTTCACTTACGTCACTGTTTCGTGTCCAGCGCGATTGCCTGGACGGAAGTGTCATCCCTCCGGACTCGGACGATTTTATTTCCAATGAAAATCTTTTCCGCTATCAGGCAAAAATTATCCGGCAGCTTGCGGAAACCGAAAACTGCATTATTGTGGGCCGATGTGCCAATTATATTTTAAAAGGGTATCCCAATGTGATCAATGTTTATGTTCATGCTCCGGAAAAGGTGTGCGTGAGAACCGTGATGAATCTGTACGGTCTGTCTCTGGAGGAAGCGGAAAAGAAAATCCATGATACAGACAAACGCAGGGCTGAGTATGTGCGCACATTCACCGGACGGGACTGGCAGTGTGCAGATGATTATGATTTGTGCATCGATTCATCCAGAATGGACTGGCAAAAATGCATTCGTATTGTTAAATCTTATCTGGAGTGTATTGAATAACTCAAAAAGCGCTTTTTGAGCGCTTGGTCAACTGCCAAAGTAAATGCAACTTTGCCTAAGTTAATGCAACAAAACAGCAAAAAAAGCAGATCAACAAGTAGAAGAGGCCAAAAGTGCAGTAAATCTCATTCCGACTGCATCAACGCA